>Ga0209128_1000785_pt1 | contig 23081 bp, 20 predicted proteins | sample ETNvirnome_6_100_FD_184072 | JGI IMG/M metagenome (GOLD analysis project Ga0209128, IMG submission 184072) | Marine viral communities from the Pacific Ocean - ETNP_6_100 (SPAdes) (version 2) | ecosystem: Environmental > Aquatic > Marine > Oceanic | place: Pacific Ocean | collected 2013-06-19 | reverse complement strand
TCCAACAGGCGGGGCAGAATACCGCCGCAGAGATACACGCCGCCGCGCGCACCCATGGTCAGGGTGGCATCGCCGCACACGTCGCCGAGAATTTTCAAAAAGCGCAGCAGGGTAGCCGTGGCCAGGGCATCGCCCTGGTTGGCCGCTTGGGTCACTTCGGCGGGGGTCTCGCAGCGCGGCGTTTGGCCTTCCAGGGTGCAGTGGGCTTGGTATAGCTCTAGCAGCCCCTGGCCGCACAGAATGCGCTCGACGCTCACCCGCTGGTGGCGCTGTAAGAACACGTCCAGCAGCGCGCGTTCGGTGGTGTCGGTAGGCGCAAAGGTGACGTGGCCGCCCTCGGTCGGCAGCGGAATCCAGGCGTGCTGGCCGGGGAACACCCCGGCCACGCCCAAACCTGTACCGGGGCCGATGACCAAGCGGGTCGAGTGCGACTGGGCTTCCCCAGGCTGCACTTCCACCAGGTTATCTTCCCCTACGTGGGGTACGCCCAACGCCTGGGCGGTGAAGTCATTGATGACTTTGAACAGCGACAGATTCAGCGCCTGCTGAACGTCGCTTTTCATAAAGTCCCAATGGTTGTTGGTCATCTTTACCCGCTCGGCGTGCACCGGGCAGGCGAACGCCAAGCAGGCTTCTTGCGGGGCGTTATCGCCCGTTGCGCCTACCCGAGCGAGATAGTCCTGAATCGCTTCGATCACGCCGGGGTAATCGGCGCAGGGTAGGTTAAGAATGTCGTGGGGCGTGACTTCGCCCGGCGTGACCAACGCCAGACGAGCATTCGTGCCGCCAATGTCCCCGATTAATGCCGGTCGCATCAGGCGTCCTCTTGAAAAATCTGACCTTCTTGACGAGCGAGATCGTCGGCTTCGAAGCCGCCCAACGAGCCCGCGCCCTCTTCGCCGCGCATTGCCAAGTGGCGGAAGCCCGAGAACAGCTCGCGGCCCAGGCCCACATGGTAGTGATCCAAATTGGCGACAACGAGCTCACGCTCGGCCCAGGTGGCGGCGTCTACTTTGGCTTCCAACGTGCCGGCGTTGGCATCCAGGCGTACCACGTCACCATCGCGCAGCTTGGCCAGCGGGCCGCCGTCGAGCGCTTCCGGGCTCATATGGATGGAGGCGGGCACTTTGCCCGATGCGCCAGACATGCGGCCATCGGTGACGAGGGCAACTTTGAAGCCACGGTCCTGGAGTACGCCCAGGAAGGGGGTGAGTTTGTGCAGTTCGGGCATGCCGTTGGCTTTGGGGCCTTGGAAGCGAACCACCACAATGACGTCGCGGTCCAGGTCGCCCGACTCAAACGCCGCTTTCATTTCGTTCTGATCCTCGAAGATCTTCACCGGCGCTTCTACTACACGGTGCTCTTCGGCTACCGCCGAGACTTTGATGACGCCACGTCCCAGGTTGCCTTTCATCACGGTCAGGCCGCCGGTGGGGGCGAAGGGTGTAGCGACCGGGCGCAGCACTTCTTCGTCCAGGCTGTTTTCCGGGCCTTCGCGCCAGACCACTTTGCCATCTTCCAGGAAGGGCTCTTGGGTGTAAGCGGTCAGGTCGGTGCCAAACACGGTGGGAATATCGCCGTGGAGCAGGCCCGCGCCTAGCAGTTCGCGGAACAGGTAGCTCATGCCGCCCGCGGCCTGGAAGTGGTTGATGTCTGCTTGGCCGTTCGGGTACACCTTCATCAGGCTGGGGGTGACCGCTGACAGATCGGTGAAGTCATCCCAGTTGAGGGTAATGCCCGCCGCTGCCGCCATAGCAATCAGGTGCATGGTATGGTTGGTCGAACCACCGGAGGCCAGCAGGCCGACCACGGCGTTGACGATGGCGCGCTCGTCGATCTGCTTATAGAACGGACGGTACTCGCCGCCGGGTTCGGTGTTGCGAATGGCCTGCTCGGTGGCGTGGCGGGTGAGCGCTTCGCGCATCTCGGTGCCCGGGTTGACGAACGAGGTACCCGGCAGGTGCAGGCCCATCACTTCCATCATCAGCTGGTTGGAGTTGGCGGTGCCGTAGAAGGTGCAGGTGCCGGGGCTGTGGTAAGAGTCGGACTCCGCTTGCAGCAGCTCCTCGCGGCCCACCTTGCCTTCGGCGTAGAGCTGGCGAATGCGCGCTTTCTCTTTGTTCGGCAAGCCGCTTGGCATCGGGCCTGCGGGTACGAACATGGCGGGCAAGTGACCAAAACGCGCCGCGCCGATGAATAGTCCGGGAACGATTTTATCGCATACGCCGAGGTAAAGAGCGGCATCAAACATGTTGTGCGACAGGCCCACGGCGGTGGCCATGGCAATCACATCGCGGGAGAACAGCGAGAGTTCCATGCCCGGCTGGCCTTGGGTTACGCCATCGCACATGGCGGGTACGCCACCGGCAAACTGCGCGGTAGAACCCATGGCGCGGGCGGCCGCTTTGATGGTTTCCGGGAAGGTTTCGAACGGCTGGTGGGCCGAGAGCATGTCGTTGTACGAAGAAATAATCCCTAGGTTGGCGCTGTTCATCAGCTTCAGGGAGTCTTTCTCCTGGGCGCTACAGGCAGCAAAGCCGTGGGCCAGGTTGCCGCAGGAGAGCTCGGCACGATGCACGCCACGCTTGTGCTGGTCGGCCATGCGGCGCTCGTAGAGAGCGCGGCGCTCGGCAGAGCGTTCACGAATACGTTGGGTAACCTTAGCAACCGTAGGATTGAGTGTGGCGGGTGTTGAACCAGGCATAGAGACCTCTGCATGTGTAGAGACGGTGAATCCAGATTTGTAGTTATTTTACATCTTGTGGCGTCGATATAAGAGACTTTACGGCAATAAAAACGCTATTTATAGATTAAGCTGTAGTTTTATTACCCGAAAGGATGAGCCGGATGATCCCAGCGTCCAGCCCATGATAGCCAAAAAGCGCTCATGGGCCGAACGCGCCTGCTCAGGAGTCGACCTCGTCGCTGCTGATATGGAACAGCATGGCATACAGGGTGGGTACGGCAATCAGCGTCAGCAGCGAGGCAAACGCCAGGCCGCCCATGATGGTCACCGCCATGCTGTTGAAGAAGGCGTCGGCCAAAAGCGGCAGCATGCCGAGGATGGTGGTACCAGCGGCCAGGAAGACCGGCCGCAAGCGGCTGATGCTGGCGTCCACCAGAGCAGAAAAGCGCGCCTTGCCCTCCTTGATCTGCCCATCGATCTCGTCCACCAGCACGATGGCGTTTTTCATCAGCATGCCCGACAGGCTGAGCATGCCCAGCAGGGCGGTAAACGAGAAGGGCAGGCCGGTCACCAGCAGGCCAATCACCACGCCACATACCGACATGGGCACCACCAGCCAGATGATCAGCGGCTGCTTGAGCTTGCCAAACAGCAAAATCGAGGTCAGCAGCATCACCAGCAGGCTGATGGGCAACTGCTGGGCCAGCGCCTCCTGGGCATCGCCGGAATCCTCGTGTTCACCTCCCCAGCTCAGCTGGTAGCCCGGTGGCAGCGTCATGGCCTCGATCTCTTCGCGAATGCCGCCGAAGGTCTGGGCGGCGGTATAGCCCTCGGCGGGGTCGGCCCCGACGGTCAACGTGCGCACCCGGTTGCGGCGTTGAATCAGCGCTTCCTCGCTATCGGTATCGAAGGAGGAGACCACCTGACTGATGGGCACGAAGCGCTGCTGCGCGGCGCTCCACACGTTGCGGTTTTCCAGCAGTGCCACATCGTCCCGCTCGGCCGCCGGGGGGCGGGCGACGATGGGCAGCAGGTGCTCGCCTTCACGGTAGGTGCCTGCCCGAATGCCCGACGAGGCAAACTGCAGGGTCTGGGTAATGTCTTCACGACTGACCCCGGCAATGCGGGCGCGCTCCTCGTTGATGCGCGGGCGCACTACCAGCTCCTGCTGGCGCCAGTCGGTGCGCTGGTCGATCAGGTAGGGGCTGTCGGCCATGATGCGCTGGGCCTGGTCGGCCAGCGAGCGCAGCACTTCCGGGGAGGGCCCCTGAAAGCGCGCTTCGATGCCCGCGCCATCGCCCGGGCCGAACTGCAGCCGCTGGGTGCGTACCTGCGCGCTGGGAAACGCTTCGTTCAGCTCTCGGTAGAAGCGCTGGTCCAGCGCGGGAATGGCGTCCAGGTCTTCGGTGCGCACGATGAACTGGGCATAGGCGGTGTTGGGCTGCTCCGGGGCGTAGGTGAGCATGAAGCGGGTAGCGCCCTGGCCGATGAAGCTGGCCACCGATACCACGTCCTCCTGCTCCAGGATATACGCCTCGATATCGGCGGCGTAATCGGCGGTCGAGCGAATGTCGGTGCCTTGGGGTAGCTCCATATTGACGAAGAACAGCGGCGTGTTGGAGTCCGGAAAGAACGACTGGGGAATCAGGCTGAAGGCCCACAGGCACACGGCGGTGATCAGCACCAGCGCGCTGACGGTGACGATGCGCATGCCCAGCGCCAGCAGCAGCACCCGGCGATAGGCGCGATAGAGCAGGCCGCCGTACAGCTCGCGCTTGCTGGGCTCGTCGTCGTTCTCGTTTTCGTCCTGGTGCTCGTCTGCTTGCTGCTCGTCAGCGGGCTGGTCCTCGTCGTCGCCTTTCTGGCGCAGCAGGTAGTAGCCAAACAGCGGGGTGACGGTGATCGCCAGCAGCCAGCTCAGCATCAGGGACACCAGAATGACCATGAACAGCGAGTAGAGAAATTCGCCGGTGACATCGTCCGACAGGCCAATACCGGCAAAGGCCATGATGCCGATCACCGTGGCGCCCAGTAGCGGCAGCTGGGCACGCTTGGCGGCGCTGCCTGCAGCCTCCTTGGCGCGCTGGCCGCGCTTGATGTTGGTGACCATGCCTTCGGCGACCACGATGGCGTTATCCACCAGCATGCCCATGGCGATGATCAGCGCCCCCAGCGAGATACGCTCCATCTCGATGTTTAACAGCCCCATGAACAGCAGGGTGCCCAGCACGGTGAGCAGCAGGGTACTGCCGACCACCACGCCGATGCGCCAGCCCATGGCCAGGCACAGCACCCCGATCACGATGGCCACCGACATGGCCAGGTTGAGCAGGAAGTCGTTGATGGCATCGTTGACCACATGGTGCTGTTCGTAGAGAGGATGTAGCTCTACGCCCAGCGGCAGGCGGCTTTTCAGCTCTTCCATGCGGGCTTCGACGGCTTCGCCCACTCTGATGATGTTGTCGTTGGCGGCGCCCGCAATGCCGAGTGTGAAGGCATCCTCGCCGTTATAGCGAATCAGCTGGTTGGGCTGGTCGCTGGGCTCGCGGTAGACGGTGGCGATATCCATCAGCGACACCTGTTCGGTGGTGCCGGGGCGGCCGATGCGAATGGCTTCGATCAGCGCGGTGCTGTCGATGTCGCTACGCGCCACCAGCCGCACCTGGCGTTCCCCTACCCGCAGGCTGCCCGCGTTTTCCACGGCGTTTTCGGTCTGGATGGTGTTGATGACCTGATTGATGGGAATGCCCAGGGTGGTCAGGCGCTCGTTGGAGATGTCGATGTAGATGGTCTCTTCCCGCTCGCCTGCGGTGGTCACCCTGGCCACGCCGGGTACTGCCAGCAGCTCGCGCTGAAGAAACGTCGAAATGTCGCGGATCTCCCGCGTGGTGAGCCCATCGGCCGTGACCGCATAGAAAAGGCCGTACACTTCACCGAAATCGTCGTTGACCTGGGAGCCCAGCACCCCCTCGGGCAGGTCGCCCTGGGCATCGTTGATCTTGTGGCGCAGCTCATCCCAGATTTGTGGCAGTTCGTGGCTGCGGTAGCTGGCGTGGACTTCCACCTGGATTTCCGAGCGCCCGGGCAGCGACTTCGATTCTATGACGTCGATCTGCTCCATCTCCTGGATGGCGCGCTCCAGACGTTCGGTGACCTCTTCTTCCACTTCAACGGCGGTGGCGCCGGGGTAGGGCGTGTTGATGATGGCGTTGGGGATGGTGAAGGCGGGGTCTTCGAGTTTGCCCACCGTATTGAATCCCCAGATACCGCCCAACAGGCAGATCACCACGATCAGCCAGGTATTGAGAGGCCGTTCGATGGACAGCTTGGCGATGTTCATGGCGGCTCCTAGAGGGCGTTATCCAGCGGTTTGACGCGCATGCCGTCGCGCAGCAGGTGTACCCCGGCCGCCGCAATCGACTCGCCAGGCTGAACGCCTGCCACCAGCATCACGGCGTCGTCGCTCAGCTCACCCACGGTGACCTCCCGGGGCGATACCGTGCCCTCGTCGGGGTCGTAGACCCACACGCGAAAATCACCGCTCTCGGTGGTGTCCAGGGCGCTGGCTGGAATCATCATCACCCCGGACACCAGCCGCTCGGCGGGTTCGATGAACACGGTGGCCGTGGTGCCGGGCAGCGCCACCAGGTGCTCGCCTTGGGCGGGCGCGAACTCCACCTGATAGGTCTGGGCGACCTCGTCGGGCTCGGTGATGTGTTCGCGGTACTCCAGCGCAATGCGCTCGCCGGGCAGCGTGGCGATCTCGGCTTCGGCGTTGAAACCGTGTTCGCCATCGAGATGCTGCATCAGCGCTTCGGGCACGTTGATGCGAATGCGCAGCTCCGAGATGTCCTGAATACGGACGACTTCGGCATTGGGCGGCAGCGTGGTGTGGTTTTCCACCAGGCGGCGGGCAATCAGCGCATCAAAGGGCGCGTACAATGAGGTGTAGGCCAGCTCCTGGCGGGCGCTCTCCAGCTGGGTAGCGGCCAGCTCGGCATCAGTGCGGGCCGCTTCCAGCACCGAGGCGGAGACGGCGTTATGGCGATACAGATTTTCCTGCCGCTGCAGATGCTGGCGGGCCTGGGACAATTCCGCTTCCGCGGCGCGCACCTGCAAGGCGTAATCGGTTTGATCGAGCTGGGCGATCAGCTCGCCTTTGGCCAGCGTGGTGCCCTGTACGGCTGGAAAGGTGGTCAGGCGGCCGCCCACCTGAAAGGCCAGATTGACGGTGCTCACGGCATCGACGCGACCCACAAAACGACGGCCCGAAAAGGCCTGCTGCTGGCCAGTCTCAAACAGTTTGACCACCTGAGCCGGAGGCTCGGGGGGCTCTTCGGCGTCTCTGCAACCTGCCAATAACGTCACGCATGCCAGCAACCCGGCCAGAGTGGGTAGCCACTTCCCCTTGCGGATGAACCTCATTCAATGCCTCCCTGCAAGTCAATGGGGATCACGGTGGTGTGATGTATCCCCTGTTTCGTCAGCCCCCTATAATAGGTACTCTTAGCCACTTCGAACAGGTGTTTGGTTAAACGCCGCCCTAAATCGGTATTCACCCGAACTGCAAGGATGATCAGCGTGCACAGGAATCACCCGTGGGGCCCCCGCCTCAAACCGTTCACCACTGCCTCGGCGCTGGCCTTGCTGCTGGCAGGCTGTGCGGTCGGCCCGGAGTATCAAACGCCCGACATTGAGCTGCCGGAGAGTTGGCCTGCCCATATCACTCTGGAGCAGCAGGCCCGTGACGACTGGCACCGTTGGTGGCAGCGCTTCGAAGACCCGGCGCTGAACCGGCTGGTCGAGCGCGCCAGCGAAGACAATCTCGAACTGGCGATTCAGTTGGCGCGCATTCGCGAGGCCCGGGCCCAGCTGGGGTTTGCCGATGCCGAGCGCTTTCCCACCGTGGGCTATCAGGCCGAAGCCAACCGTAAGCGCACTCCGGGGGCGGCGCTGCCCATCGATGTTCAGTCCGTGCAGGAGCTGCTGCCCATCGATGTTCAGTCCGTGCAGGAGCTGCTGACCTCCACCAACAACCAGTACTCCCTGGCCGCTAGCCTGGAGTATGAAATCGACCTGTGGGGGCGGCTGGCCAACCAGCGCGCTGCGGCCATGGCCGCCCTGCAGGAGAGCCTGTTTGCCAGAGACGCCGCCGAGCTGGGCGTGATCGGTGACGTGGTCACCACCTACGTCAGCCTGAAAAGTGCCGAAGCCCAGCAAGCGCTGATGGAGGAGACCCTGGCCGCGTACCAGGAGACCTATCGCCTTCAGGCGCTGCGCTTCGAGCATGGCGACATCAGCGAACTGGAACTGCGCCAGGCCGAAGCCGAGTGGCGCAACCTGCAGGCAGAGCTGCCGTCGCTCAAGCAGCAGGTGGAAACCCTGCGCGGGGCCCTGGGCACGCTGGTGGGCATGTCCCCTGATGAGCTGCTGACTACCCTGGACACCGGCACGTCGCGGCTGGATGACCTGGCCCAGCCGGTGGGCATACCTGCCGTGATGCCGTCGGCGATGCTCCAGCGCAGGCCCGACATTCGCTCGGCAGAAGCGGCGCTGATCGCGGCCACCGCCCAGATCGGCGTGGCCGAGGCCAACCGCCTGCCGTCGCTCAATCTCAGCTCCTTTTTGGGCACTGCGGCCGCCAGCACCAGTGATCTGTTCAGCGATGTGGCCCGCACCTGGGGCGTCGGGGCCTCGGTGATGGGGCCGCTGTTCGACTTCGGTCGTAGCCAGTCCGGGGTGGAAAGCGCCGAAGCGCTGGCCGAACAGGCCGAAGCGCAGTATCGCCTGACCGTGCTGACCGCTTTCAACGAAGTGCGCGATGCACTCTACAGCTACGACTTCAGCGAGCGACGGCTGGCCGCCATCGACGAACAGCTGGAGGCCGTTGCCCGTACCCGGGAGCTGGCCGTGCTGATGTACGACCAGGGGCAGGTGAGCCAGCTGGAGCGCCTGGACGCCGAACGCAACCTGCTCTCGGCCCGTTTGGCCCAGGCCGGTGCGCGCCGTGAACAGCTGGCGGCCACGGCCACGCTGTTCAAGGCGCTGGGGGGTGGCTGGCAGGAAACCCCCGTTTACTGATTGCCGGTACGGTAACCACAGCCCGGGCGGCTCCGCTGGCCGCCCGCATCTGTTACCATGCTGCGCTTGCGATCACTTCATCTCTGGTTTTGCTGCCACTGGAGCTGCCATGCCTCCCTGCGCGTCCTCTGCTGCCGCTTCTGACTCCCTTGCCGCTTACCCCTGGCTGCCTGATATCGGCCCCGTCGATGCCGCCGCCGCTGAGCGCACTCGTGCCTACCTCGATACCTTGACCAAGCCGCCCGGCAGCCTGGGCAGGCTCGAAGCGCTGGCGATTCAGCTCAGCGCCATCACGGGCAGCGCCCGCCCTCGGGTGGATAGCCCTGCCGTGGTGGTGTTTGCCGCCGACCATGGCGTGGCCGCTGAAGGCGTGTCGGCGTTTCCGCAGGAGGTGACCGCGCAGATGGTCGCCAACTTCGTTCAGCAGGGCGCGGCCATCAACGTGTTTGCCCGCCAGCTGGGAGCTCGGGTGGACGTGGTGGATGTCGGTGTGGCGTCGCCGCGACCGCTGCCGGGAGCCACCGATGCCCGCGTGCGTTCGGGCACGGCCAACATGCTGCACCACGACGCCATGCCGCTGGACGACGCGCGCCAGGCCATGCAGGCCGGCATGGCAGCGGTCGAGCGGGCCGTACAGGCGGGGGCCAATGGGCTCATCGTGGGCGAAATGGGTATCGCCAACACCACCGCCAGCAGCGCCATGCTGGCGGCCTTGCTAGGGGTGCCTGCCGCCCAGATGGTGGGGGCGGGCACCGGTATCGACAGCACCCAGCAGGCCCACAAGGCGGCGGTCATCGAACGGGCGCTGGCCAATCGCCAGGCGAATCCTGACGACCCGCTGGAGGTGTTGTGCAAGCTGGGCGGCCTGGAAATTGCCGCCATGGCGGGTGCGTACCTGGCGGCGGCGGCCCACCGCGTGCCTGCGGTGGTGGATGGCTTCATTGCCACGGTGGCGGCCCTGACCGCCTGCCGCATGGCCCCGGCACTGTGCGACTACCTGGTGTTTGGCCACCGTTCGGCGGAGCCGGGCCACGTCCTGGCGCTGGAAGCCCTGGCGGCGCAGCCGCTGCTGGCCCTGGAAATGCGCCTGGGCGAGGGTAGTGGGGCGGCGCTGGCTTACCCGCTGCTACAGGCTGCCGCCGCTATGCTCAGTGACATGGCCACGTTCTCCCAGGCGGGGGTGAGTGGCAAGGCACCATGAGCCTCGACTTGCTGAGCCTGCCCGCTCTGGCCGGATGGGGCGCGCTGGCCATCGTCATCGATTTGATCGTGGGGGACCCGCGCGCGCTGCCCCACCCGGTGGTGATCATCGGCAAGGCGATTAGCGCCCTGGAGCACCGCTGGAACAAAGGCAGCCCCCAGCGGCGGCGCCTGTTGGGCGGGTGCCTTACCCTGGTGGTGGTGCTGGGCACCTTGTCGGTGGCCTGGCTGGGGCTTGCGCTGTTGTCGTGGGTGCACCCCTGGCTGGGGCTGGCCGCCGAGCTGTGGCTGCTGGCCACCACGCTGGCCATCAAGGGGCTGGCGGATGCCGGGCGGGCCATTGCCGCCCCGTTGCGGCAGGGCGATTTGCCCGGCGCGCGGCAGGCGCTGTCCAGAGTGGTGGGGCGTGATACCCAGGCTCTGGATGAAGCCGAGATTACCCGGGGCGCGGTGGAAACTGTGGCGGAAAACACCGTCGATGGCATTACCTCGCCGCTGCTGTTTGCGCTGCTGGGGGGCGCGCCGCTGGCGCTGGCCTACAAGGCCATCAATACGCTGGACTCCATGGTGGGCTACCGGAACGAGCGCTACGGCGACTTCGGCTACGCCTCGGCCAGGCTGGACGACCTTGCCAACTGGCTGCCTGCCCGGCTGACCGCCCTGTGCCTGTGGCTGGCGGGCGTGCTGTATGGGGTGTTTCACCGCTCACCTCTGCGCTGGCGGGGCGCCCTGGCGGCCACCTGGCGCGAAGCGCCCCGCCATCCAAGCCCCAACGCGGGTTGGCCCGAGGCGATGGTGGCGAATTTGCTGGGCGTCCAGTTGGGCGGCACCAACGTCTACCAGGGGCAAGTATCACACCGGGCCACGCTGGGCACCGCCCATGATTTACTGAAAGCCAGCCACATCACTACCACGATTTGGCTGATGCACGGGGCCTGGCTGCTGTTCTTCCTGCTGCTGCTCTTCCTGCAGCTGTGCCTCGTGATGGCTACGGGGGCCGGGTGATGCGCGACCAGCCCGGCAACCTGCCTCTCCATCATTGGCCAAGCCACGGTGGCCAGGCCGCCGCGCTGCTGCAGCGCTTTGGCCTGCCTGCCGACCACCCGCTGGAAGATATCAGCGCCAACCTGAACCCGCTGGGCCCGCCCGGCTGGGTAACCGGCTACCTGGCCCAGCGTCTGGCTGGGCTGGGCCGCTACCCCGAGCCGGACTACCGCGCCGCCAGGCAGGCAATTGCCGAACACGCAGGCGTGGAGCCGGGGCAGGTACTGCTCACCAACGGCGGTGCGGAAGCCATCTTTCTGGCGGCGGCGCACCACGCTGGCCAGCAGGCGATGATCGTCACCCCCACCTTTGGCGAGTACGCCCGGGCCTGCAACGCCCACGGTGTGCGCATCAGCGAGCTTGGCCTGTTGCCGGGCACCTTCGACCCGCCCGCGGCCGCGTTGCTGCAGGCGGCGGCCAGCGCTGATGTTGTGTTCGTATGCCGCCCCAACAACCCCACCGGCACGCTGCTGCCCGTGGCGCTTATCGAAGCGCTGCTGGACGCCTTGAAATCGGGGGCCTCGCTGGTGGTGGATGAAGCCTTTATCGATCTGGCGTTGGAGGCTGCACCGCTGACCCCGCTGCTCCAACGCTACCCGGCGTTGATCCTGCTGCGCTCCATGACCAAATTCTTTACCCTGCCGGGCCTGCGGCTGGGCTACGTGCTGGCCGATGAGCGGCGTATCGCTCAGCTTCAGGCGCAGCAACCGCCCTGGAGCGTCAATCATCTGGCCGCCGAACTGGTGGCGCCGCTACTGGCGGATGAGAACTTTGCCCGGCGTACCCACCAGTGGTTGGCCGGTGAGCAGCCGCGCATGGGGGCTGCCCTCGCCGCGCTGGGGCTGGAGGTGGTGCCCAGCCACAGCTGCTTTCATCTGGTGCGGCCTGGGGCCGCCCAGTGGCAGCGGGGCATTTCCAGTATCGTGCTGCTTGAACGCCTGCTTCACCAAGGTATGCTGGCGCGACATACCCATGGTTTTGCTGGCCTGAAGGGTGGTTGGCTAAGGCTGGCGCTACGTGATGGTGTGACCAATGATCGGTTGTCAAAGGTGCTGAATGATTGTCTTTGTTAGTGGAGGGGCTCGGTCGGGCAAGAGCCTGGTGGCGGAGCAGTGTGTTCAGCAGTACGCCGACGGCAAGACGTGTTACTACGTGGCCACCGCCGACATCTACGATAGCGAAATGGCCGAACGGGTAGGCCATCATCAGGCCCGCCGCGCCAACCACTGGGTCACCCTGGAAGCCCCGCTCAACATCGAACAGGCCGTGGCCCAGGTGCCCAACGGCCATGCCGCCCTGTTGGACTGCCTGACCCTCTGGGCCAGCCAGGTGATGTTCAATACTCAGGAGGACGCCGCACCGGTCAGCGAAACGGAAGCCTTTGCGCTGTTGGTGCGTGCGCTTCACGATGCCCGCCGCCGGGGGGTGACGCTGGTGGTGGTCTCCAACGATCTCAACGAAGCGCCCTTGCCTGCCTCGGCAGAGGTGTGGCGCTACGTGGAATTCCTGCAAAAGCTGCACCGCTGGCTGGCGGCCCAGGCCGACCAAGTGCTGGAGGTGGTGGCCGGGCAGTCCATCGAATGGAAGGCGGCTGGTGCACCATGAAAAACGCTCTGTACGGCATGCTGCTGGCGCTGCAGTTTCTGACGCGACTGCCGATCCCCGTTGCCTGCCCCTGGACACCGGCCACCCGGCGCTGGGCCATTCGCGCCTACCCGCTGGTGGGCCTGATGGTGGGGGCGCTGCTGGCCTGTGTCGCCCTGCTGTTGGGCCAGTGGCAAACCCCATCGCCCATCGCGGCGCTGGTACTGCTTAGCCTGTGGGTGGCCATTTCCGGTGGCCTGCACTTGGATGGCGTGATGGATCTGGCCGATGCGCTGGGTAGCAACCAGCCGCTGGAACGGCGCTGGGAGATCATGAAAGACCCACAAATCGGCAGCTTCGGTATGTTAGCGCTGCTGTTTTTGCTGGCCTGGAAGGGCGTGCTGCTCTGGGCGCTGCTGCAGTATCACGCGCCGCTGTGGTGGCTGATGGTGGTGCCCGCGTTGGGGCGTTGGGCGGGAGTCGCGCTACTTGTACTGACCCCATGCGCCCACTCACGCGGCCTGGCCTGGAGCTGGCAGCAGTCGCTCAGCTGCCGCGATGTTGGGCTAGCGCTGGTGCCGCTGCTACCGCTGGTGTTGGTATGGCCCGCGATGGCGCTATGGCTGGTCGCAGTCGCGTGTTGGTTAGCGCTGACGCGTGCGGCACTGCTGCGTCTATTTAACGGCATTAACGGCGATATGGTCGGTGCCACCATTGAAGGAGGAGAGCTTTGGCTACTGGTCTTAATGTGGAGTTGGTGGCAGTTCGTCACGGTATCACCGCCTGGAATTTAGAGCGCCGTTACCAGGGTCAGCGGGATATTCCGCTGCTGTTTCCCGATGCGGAGGAGGGGCTGCTAACGCTTCGGAAAGCCCTGATGGATGAACGCTTTGACGCGATTTATGCCAGTGACCTTGGCCGCTGCCAGCAAACGCTGGCGTGGTCACAAGCAGCAAAACCGGGTATACCCGTCTATGCCGAACCGCGCCTACGGGAGCTCGATTTTGGCGAGTACGAAGGCAAGGTTTACGATGAATTAAAAGAATTGCCGCACTATCGCGCCTGGATTGATAGCGCCGGAGAGCTGCAAATTCCCGGTGGAGAGTCTTCTGGCCAGCTGCGCGAACGTCTAGATGCTTGGCTCGACGATGTCGCGACACACACTCAGCAGTATGGCTATCAAAAAGTGTTAGTGGTGACCCACGGCGGTGTGATTCGTGAGCTACGCCGCCGTTTTGAAACCCTCGATTTTTGGGAGGGAATTGTGCATCAGGCCCAAGGACGGCGCTGGCAGCTCGCGTATCAGGCAGGTGAGGATGGAAAAGGAGAATGGCAATGCAACTATTCATCGGCGGTGCCAGTGCAGGTAAGCGCGACGCTGTAAAACAACGCTTCCCCAGTGCGGTATGGTGGCGCTTAGCCCCTGGCCAGCGCCTTCATGAGGTCGCCCACGTCATGCTACCGAATACGCCGCTGGTGCTCCACGGCTTGTTTGAGTGGCTCACCGCCGCGCAGGATTCTGACTTCAGCAGCGACGAGTGGCGAGCCCAGTGGCGGGAAGATTTACAGCGCCTAAACCAAACCGCCGCAGAGGATAACGTCACGCTGGTGATTATTGCCAACGAACTGGGTCGTGGCCTGGTGCCCATCGCCCGAGACCAGCGCCGCCTGCGCGATTTAAACGGCTGGTTCACCCAGGATGCCGCCGCCCACGCTGAGCAGGTATGGTACGTGCGCCACGGCCTATTACAGGCGCTGAAAGGCTAGACGGTAAATTGACCAACCTCTAACAAGTTGCTAGTTTACGCGCACTCTCAGGTGCTGGTGGCACTAACGCCATCAATTAAACGGGAAGTTGGTGAACGTTTTTTGTGAATCCAACGCTGCCCCCGCAACGGTGATCGAGATAAGAACGGCTAGAGACGCCACTGTGCTTACGCATGGGAAGGTGGTCGTTCGGAAAGGTATGGCGCTTACGTTAAGCCGCCCCTTTCGCTCGTCAGCCCGGAGACCGGCCTAAGAGTGACGGCTAAAAAAAGCCAAAGATTACCGGCATGCGGAGGGCATGTGCAGGGCGAATACCAGTGGCTTTCAGCCGCTGTTTTCCCTTGTGTGCCCCTGCCCGGCCACTAAAAACACGCTGTGCGGGTGAGCACAGTGAGCAAGGGACCTTTCATGAACCACCGTTTTCACACCACCGCCACACGGGCGGCATTTGCGATGGCAGCACTGCCGCTGGCCATCTCCTTTTCAGCCCAGGCCCAGTACGCCGAAGCGACCACGGAATTAGCGGCGCTTGATCCTGTCGTTGTCACCGCTGCATTAGCGCCCCGCACCGCCAATGAAAGCCTCTCATCCGTTAGCGTGCTGGATGAAGCTACTTTTCGCCGCCAAGACCCCACCAGCCTAACCGATCTTCTACGCGGCCAGCCGGGCGTTGATGTCACCAGCAACGGCAGTTTTGGTAAAAGCGGCAGCGTTTCTTTGCGTGGTGCGCCCGGCGATGCAAACGTGCTAATGATAGATGGCATTCGGCTGCGTTCAGCCACAGCGGGTAGTGCCGCTTTTCAGTATTTAGATCCTCGTATGTTTGACCGCGCGGAAATCGTGCGCGGCCCGCGGGGTAGTCTTTACGGCGCGGATGCCGTTGGCGGCGTGATACAGCTCTTTACCCCTGATGGTGACGAACAAGGCCCGCAACCCAATATTTCCATCGGCGGTGGTTCATTCAATACCCAGCGGGTAAGTGCCGGTATTTCTGGACGCGAAGGCGGCACGCGCTACAGTTTTGCCGGTAGCTATTTCAATACCGACGGCCAGCCCATTCGTCGCGGTGGCGAAGACAAAGGCTACGACAACACCTCGGCGCTGGCCCGTGTTGCACACACCTTCGAGAGTGGCGCTGAAGTGGGCGTGCTGGCGCTGCGCGCTCGCGGCCACAACGAATATGATGGCGGTGAGAATGACTTCGTTCAGCAGGTGGCGGGTATTTACGGTGAGCTACCGGTAACTACTACCTGGCGCAGTCGGTTAACGCTAAGCGAAGCCCGCGATGAGCTGGACACGATGGATAACTTCGGTGGGTCGGTGATTGATACCCGCACCCAAACCGCTCGCTGGCAAAACAACATCCAGCTCGGCGCCCATGAGGTAATCGCGGGCGCTGAAATTAGCGAAGACCGCGTTTCAAGCACCAATGAGTTTGAGGTCACCAGTCGCGATAACACCGCGGTATTTACGCAAGCGCTGCTCGACTTTTCGCCGTTTGCTATTCAGGCAAGCCTGCGTTACGACGACAACGAGGCCTATGGCGATGAAGTGACCGGCAGCTTGGCGCTGGGCTACGAACTGGATAACTACCATACGCTGCGCGCCAGTATAGGCACGGCGTTTAAAGCCCCGAGTTTTAATGACCTCTATTGGCCGAACTCTGGCAACCCTGATCTCAATCCGGAAAAATCTGAAACCGTTGAAGTGGGCGTTCGCGGCCAGTACAGCCAGTGGTTCTGGGACGTGGCCGTCTTCCAAAACGACTACGACGACCTGATTGCCTGGGCGCCGACGCCAAGCGGTTTGTGGGCGCCACAAAACGTCAATAATGCGCGTATTCGCGGTGCTGAGCTTTCAAGCGGCGTAGAAGTCAACGACTGGGTACTGCAAGCTGCCTATACCTACCTGGACCCGGAAGATCAGGAAACAGGCAATCGACTAGCCCGCCGTGCTAGCCAAAGTGTGCGGCTAGATGCTGACCGCGAGCTTGGCGATTGGTCATTGGGAGGGTCGTTAGTAGCACAAGGTTACCGCTATGATAATGCCTCTAATACTCAGCGATTGGGTGGCTATGGGTTGGTTAATCTACGTGCGGGATGGCAGTTTGCACCGCTTTGGACGGCCCGTGTTACGGTAGAAAATGCCTTTGATAAAGAGTATGAAACCTCGCGTGACTACATCAACGCAGGCCGAGCAGGGTTCTTAAGTGTTCACTTTGGCCAGTAGCCAACGTGGGTTAATGCGCGGGGCCTTGGGCCTCGCGTTTTTGCTCATAGCCATACCTGTCCAGGGCCACGACCACTCACGCTGCGTGGTGGATGATCGTGACCGCGAAGTATGCCTGCACAACGCTGCACGGCGTATTGCCACGCTCTCCCCAGGGGCAACGGAGCTGACCTACGCCGCAGGCGCAGGAGATCAGGTCGTGGCTGTGGTGAGTTACAGCGACTACCCGCCGCAAGCCCAAGAAGTGGCTTCGGTGGGCAGCCATACGCGGATTGATTTAGAGGCCCTGGTCGGGCTTGCCCCGGATTTAGTCATCGGCTGGGTAACAGGTAACCCCGCCGAGCAGATGGAAACCCTAGAAGCGCTGGGCATGCCGGTGTTCTACATCGAGCCGCGTAGCGTGGAAGACGTCGCCCACACCATTGAGCGACTGGCCCGTTTAGCGGGAACTGAACCAACTGGGCGGCAGGCGGCTAGCGAGTTTAGAGACGGCATGGCCGCGCTCACCGCCCGCTACAGGGAGCGCGACCCGGTACCCACGTTTTATCAGGTGTGGGACGAGCCGCTGATGAGCGTTAATAACGAACATCTGATTGGTCAGGTAGTAGAGCTTTGCGGCGGCGAGAACGTCTTTGGCGAGCTGGAACGGCTGGTGCCAAGACTGGATGACGAAGCCGTGCTGGCCGCCAACCCCGAGGCCATTATTGCTGGAGGAATGGGGGAGGAGAACCGCCACTGGCTCACCCACTGGGAACAGTACCCCAATTTAGCCGCCGTAACGGGCGATAACCTCTATTTTGTGCCACCTTCTTTAATTCAGCGGCCCACTCCGCGCCTGTTGGAAGGCGCACAAATTCTGTGTGAGAAACTTGAACAAACTCGCCAAAAGCGCGGGGCCTCTTGATGGTGGCGCGCCTGTGGCAACCCCTTGGTCTGTTGGCGTTGATCGCCGTGGCCGCCATGCTATTGTCTCTGGCGGTGGGTAGCGCGCAGCTTTCGGCAGCGCAGCTCTGGGCGGTGGTGCAGGGCCAGGGCGATGCGCTGGCGCGTACCATGGTGATCGAGCTTCGCCTGCCACGGGCGCTTTCCGCCTTTGCGGTGGGCGGGCTGCTGGCCGTGGCCGGGGCGCTGATGCAGGTGCTGCTGCGTAACCCGCTGGCCGACCCCTACGTGCTGGGGCTTTCCGGCGGCGCCTCGATGGGTGCCCTGGCGGCCATGTTGGCCGGGATGGGCGGTGTGCTTATTTCGGGTTCGGCATTTTTAGGCGCGCTGCTCTCTACGTTTTTAGTGTTTGGCCTAGCCCACGGCAGCGGCGGCTGGACGCCTGCCCGGCTGTTGCTGACGGGCGTGGTCGTGGCCGCGGGGTGGGGCGCAGTGATTACCCTGATGCTCGCGCTAAGCCCTGCCGAGCGGCTGCCGGGGATGCTCTACTGGCTGATGGGGGATTTATCCTACGCTCGCGCGCCGTGGCCGCCGCTGCTGCTATTAATCGCCACCTGTGTATTGCTGATACCCCTGGGGCGCAGCCTCAACGTACTGGCCCGTGGCCCCCAGCAGGCCGCCGCCCTGGGCGTGGATGTTCGCCCATTGGAGTGGGGAATTTACATTGCCGCCAGCCTCTTGACCGCCACCGCCGTGACCACCGCAGGCAGCATTGGGTTTGTGGGGCTAGTAGTGCCCCATATGCTGCGCCTGCTGCTCGGCAACGACCAGCGGCTGATTTTACCTGCCTGCGTCCTGGCAGGCGGCACGCTGCTGGTACTCGCCGATACCCTAGCGCGCACCATGATTGCCCCCGAGCAGCTCCCCGTAGGCGTGATTACCGCGCTGCTGGGTGTGCCCACCTTCCTCTTTTTGCTCTACCGGAGCCGCTGATGACCCGCTTGGCGACTCAAGACCTGATCATTAACGTGCCAGGGCGTAGCGAAGGCACGGCGCTGAACCTCACCATTGAACCGGGGCAGGTGTGGGGCGTGCTTGGCCCCAATGGCGCGGGTAAAACTACGCTGTTGCATACGCTGGCGGGGCTGAACGCCCCCCGTTCAGGGCAGGTGCTGATAGGCGACACGCCACTAAGCCAGCTGCGCAGGCGGCAAGTGGCCCAACGCCTAGGGCTGGTGTTTCAAGAGCGGCTAGACGGCTTTCCCGCCACGGTGCTGGAGACCGCGCTGATTGGCCGCCACCCGTACCTTTCCCTATGGCAGATGGAAGGTGCCGACGACTACGCCCGCGCCGAGGCCGCCCTGGAAGCGCTGGATGTGGCACATCTTCGCCACCGCTTGGTCAGCACGCTTTCCGGCGGTGAACGCCAGCGGGTGGCGATGGCGACGGTGCTTACCCAAGCGCCCAATATTTGGCTGGCGGACGAGCCCACCAACCATCTGGATCTGCACCATCAAAGTGCGGTGATGGCGCTGATGGCCGAACAGGCCGCCCAGGGCAGCGCGGTGATGATGTGCCTGCACGACCTCAACCTGGCCGCCCGCTGGTGCGACCACATTTTGCTGCTATACCCCAGCGGCGAAGCCTGCTGGGGCCCACGAGACACCATGCTGGTGCCCAGCGCCCTAGAGCGGCTCTACCAACAGCGGCTGGCTACGGTAGATGTGGATGGTGCGCCGGTGTTTGTGCCCATCCAGGCACCCCTTACCGACCATGAGTGATTTAAGGAAGAGACATGTTGCAAGGTAAAGCACACGCAGCGCTCATCAGCGCCCCCGGTTCGGGTCAGGGAAAATCCATGGTCACGGCGGCGCTGGCACGGCTGCACCGTAACGCCGGGCGCACCGTGCGGGTCTTCAAACACGGCCCCGATTACCTAGACCCCATGGTGCAAGAAGTCGCTTCCGGCCAGCCGGTGTATCAGCTTCACCCCTGGATGACCGGCGAGCACGAGTGCCGCTGGCGCTTAGCCAAAGCCGCCCAAGAAGTTGACGTGATTTTGGTGGAGGGCTCCATGGGGCTATTCGATGGCTCACCCTCCAGTGCGGACTTAGCCATCCTGGCGGGCATCCCCGCGCTGCCGGTGATTGATGCCTGGGGCATGGCGCAAACCTTTGGCGCGGTGGCACAAGGCCTGGCCAACTACCACCCGGATCTCACTATTCACGAAGTGATCGCCAACCGCATCGGCAGCCCCGGCCACAGCAAGCTGCTGAATGAGAGCATGCCGGAAGGCATTGCGCTGCTGGGCGCAATTCCCCGTCATGACGCGATGAAAATCCCCGACCGCCACTTGGGCCTGGTGCAAGCCAGCGAGCTGAGCGGCCTGGATGCCCAGCTAGACGCCGCCGCCAAGGTGTTAGAAGAAGCTGGGCTAGGTCGCCTGCCTAAAGAGGTATCGCTAAGTGCTGACGCCCCCACGCCTGCACCGGACTATTTGCGCGGCGTGCGTATCGCCATCGCCAAAGACGACGCCTTCGCATTTATCTACCGCGCCAATCTCGATGTATTAGAGGAGATGGGCGCGGCGCTGCACTTCTTCTCACCGCTCAACGATTCTACACTGCCAGAATGCGACGCCCTCTGGCTGCCCGGTGGCTACCCGGAACTTCACGCCGCCCGCTTTAGTGCTAATCAACCGATGCGAGAGGCGATCAGCGCCCACCACCGCGCAGGCAAACCGATACTCGCCGAGTGGGCGGGCTAATGAGCTGCGTCGAGCAGCTGGTCGACGGTGAAGGCACAGGCCACACGATGATGGGGCTGCTGCCCGGCACCGCCAAAATGGCCGGTAAGCTGACAGCACTTGGGCTGCAAAGCCTGCACACCCAAAGCGGCGAACTGCGCGGCCACACCTACCATCACTCGCTGCTGGACACCTCCATGCAACCGCTGGCCCGCACCCGCAAATTGGCTGGTAGCGAAGCCGAACCCATCTACCGTGAGGGCGCGCTGATCGCCAGCTATTTCCACGGCTACTTTCCCTCCGCGCCTAAATTGGTGGCGGATATTTTCACCGGCCAACTAATTCACCTAGCGGAGTAACGGGCAGGGGAGCGCGCAGCTATAAGCCCAAAAATATGGAAGGTTTTTCCATAAAGCAGCAGTGGGCTATCATAGAGCGGCGAGACACTCCCCAACCCTAAAGGAGCTACCATGAGCTTTTACGTCTACCTTTCCGGCGAGATTCACACTGACTGGCGCGAAGAGATCCAGCGCGGCGCAGAAGCCGCAGGCCTGGACGTGGTCTTCACCGCCCCGGTGACCGACCACGACGCCTCTGATGCCGCTGGCGACCACCTGGGCAAACCGGAGAACGGGTTCTGGCGTGACCACCAGTCCTCCAAAGTGAACGCCATTCGCACCCGCACCCTGATCGAACAAGCCGATCTGGTGGTGGTGCGCTTCGGCGACAAGTACAAGCAGTGGAACGCCGCCTTCGATGCAGGCTACTGCGCGGCACTGGCCAAGCCCTACATCACGCTGCACAGCGAAGAGATCGTTCACCCGCTGAAAGAAGTCGACGCCCAAGCGCAAGCCTGGTGCACCACCACCGATCAGGTCGTGGAAACCCTGCGTTACGTGCTGAAAGCGTAGCTCGTAAAACGTAAAACACCCCAAGGAGCCCCCCATGCGCGAAAATGCCAAAACCCCGGAACGCCATGCCCAGCGCATGGCGGCCAAGCAAAAAATCATGAACGAGCGCATTGCCCGCGCCGACAAAGAGCAGGGCATCTTGCTGGTGCTCACCGGCCCCGGCAAAGGCAAAAGCAGCTCCGGTTTTGGCATGCTCGCCCGCGCCCTGGGCCACGGCATGAAAGTAGGCGTGGTGCAGTTCATCAAGGGCGCGTTCAGCACCGGTGAAGAAGCCTTCTTCCGCAACCTGCCCAACGTGGACTACCACGTGATGGGCGAAGGCTACACCTGGGACACCCAAGACCGCGCACGCGACGTCGCCGCCGCCAACGCCGCCTGGGAACAAGCCAAGCGCATGCTCCAAGACGACAGCTACCACATGGTACTGCTCGACGAACTCAACATCGCCCTACGCTACGAGTACCTCGACCTAGACCAGGTCCTCGACGACCTACAAGCCCGCCCCGACATGCAACACGCCATCGTCACCGGCCGCTACGCCCCCCAACCCCTCATCGACCTCGCCGACACCGTCACCGAAATGAAAGTCGTCAAACACGCTTTCAAAGACCAAGGCATTAAAGCTCAGAAAGGCATCGAGCTTTGAAGTGAGGAGAAAAATGGAAGGGGAGAGGAGTGGCTGGTGACCCGTGAGTGTTAGACGTTCGGCCCCGTAGCGCGGCGTAACGCCTGAGCGAGAGCAACGAGCGAAGAAGGCACCCGCGAAGGCGCCAGCCGCCCCGACCCCGCCACATCCCCCAAAGCGCCACCAACCCCGTAGCGCGGCGTAACGCCCGAGCGAGAGCAACGAGCGAGGAAGGCACCCGCGAAGGCGGCCCCCAGCCGCCCCGAACCCGCCACATTCCCTCAACTACTCCATCCCTTGACCCAACTCAATTTTTCCGAAAATCTGCGTGACCAAAGCCAAATTTATCAATAGAGTATGATTAAATCGCAAAAAGCAGCGGTCACGCGAATTTTGGTTATGCTGCCATGTGCCAGACATAGTCTATTAGAAACAGTGGTTTATGACTTTTTTTGAGTGGCGATATAACATCAATAATCATGCTGGCGCGTTCAAAAGTGTTATGTGGAAGGGCGTATAATCACTGTTAAAACACAGGGAGGGTTATGAGTACGTATCAACAGAGCTTTGATCTCTTAAGACGGTTAGCCAAGGATACATTTCTCAGAATGCAGTATGGATACGAACTTGACTGCGTTCAGTCAGAAGAAACGATAACCGATATCAACCTTTTAGATATCAAGAAGGAAAATCTGTATTTCTTTCGTGTCGATAAGACAAACAAAATTGAAGAAAAAGAAAAGGGTATTGACTGGGAATTCTGGATTGGCAGCAATGGAATTGGCTGGCACAGATATGCCGTTCAGGCAAAAAGACTTTACCTAGAATCAGGAAAGTACGACCGACTCCGGCATAAGCACAAGGGTGCCTCTCACTTCCAAATCGACATTCTGGAGGACTATTCAAAAGCAACTGGTGCCATTCCTCTCTATTGTTTCTACAACGCTGTAGACGCGAAGATGTTAAAGAAACACTGGCACTGCAATCACCCGAAAGAGCTCGAACAGCTTGGTTGCACGCTAGTTCCGCTAAAGATCGTGAAAAAAGCGCACAAAGCATATGCACCAAAAACCTTTGAAGCCTTGCATCAACATAAATCTGCTAAGCCTTGGCAATGCCTTCTATGCCCTGCAAGCTTTCTGCAAGAGGATATGATGCCGCCACGGGGCCTTCTTCCTGAGGGCCAAGTAAAAAAATATGGTAACTATTCAGCACCGGTTGGCTGAGTCGGGGCTTCTTGCTGCATGAAGGCTGGCACCTCCCCCGCAAACAGTTGCTCCAGTGCGGTATGCGCCGCTACCCCTTGCTTGACGGCGGTCGAGAGAA
>Ga0209128_1000784_pt1 | contig 23092 bp, 31 predicted proteins | sample ETNvirnome_6_100_FD_184072 | JGI IMG/M metagenome (GOLD analysis project Ga0209128, IMG submission 184072) | Marine viral communities from the Pacific Ocean - ETNP_6_100 (SPAdes) (version 2) | ecosystem: Environmental > Aquatic > Marine > Oceanic | place: Pacific Ocean | collected 2013-06-19 | reverse complement strand
CCACGGCAGCGGGGCTGGTCTCTGTGCCCGTAAGCATTACTACAGTGCTTACACCCAAGTGGAAGGTGCGGGGGTAGATGAAAATACCAACCGTATCTTCCGCATTGGGAATCTTCTTCACAAAGACATACAAGATGCAGTCACATGGTATGCCACTACACATGGACTGCCGTTACTAATTGAAAAGGAAATAATACTCGAAGATTTAAATGTACGTAGCTTCATTGACTTGGCTCTCATTGATACAGTTGGGGAGCAACACGTACTGTATGACATAAAGACATGCAACTCCTATAAATGGAGAGGTATGTTTGGCCGAAGCCCCGATAAGAACCCATCTGTAAACTATCAATTACAGTTAGCTACTTACGGCATCTGGGCTAAACGGCACTATGACCTTGATTCTATAACATTAAAGATTTGCTACTACAACAAGGACAACAGCAATATGAGAGAGGTTGAAATAAGTTCTGAATTTATTAATGAAGCATATAACTACTGGAGTAACGTAGGTCATGTTACCGGATTTGATAGTGCTGGTGGAGGGAACTTGCCTGTAGTTAGCCTTGGTATCGCCCCTGTATACGAATGGGAGTGTAATGAAAAATACTGTAGATACTTCGATGAATGCGGTGGAGGACTGAAAGGAATAATTTAGTATGTTTATATTAGATGTTGCTAACTGGATAGGTAATCTGTTTGTCCTGTCTATATCTATATTATTAATTAGCATCGGTACAATTTTAATAACTATATCATTGCTGTGGATTGCAAACGGCATAATGAAAATAAAAGGAGAACCAAAATGACAGAAACTGTAGAATGGTATGCATGGGCAATGTTTACAGGTTTAGAAACCAACGCGTGGTGGCTAATGATGTGCGTGTTCACGTTTACCTGTATAACTTTTATCATAACAAATATCATGATAAGAGATGACATACATGCTATAAGGAAGTATTTTAACATCAAAACTAAAGATGAATACAAGGAGTCTTGGATTGATAAAATAAGAGATATGATAGGTGTATGATTATGCCAACATGGAATGAAATACTACTTGACCTTGAATCTTATATGGAAAAGTATAGAAGTGCTCTGGAAGAAATTGCCATATCTGGGCCACAGGCTAACCCAATACATTTACAAAAGGTTGCTAATGATGCTCTAAAGGGATTTGCTATTGGCGAAGATTTAAAAAGTGCTTTAAAAACTGGAAAAATTAAAGTAGACCAAGTTGATACCGATTGGAAAGTTCATGACCCCGGAGATGAAGATAAAAACGCACGGAAATCAAAAGTTACCCATGTTGACCTATGGGATAAAGAGCGTAAGAGTTTTGATGTTGTTGGTACTCAGGAGGAAGAATAATTAGCCGGGTTACTTTAACATACGGTATGTATGGTATAGGTAGGCTGTGGCTGGCTACCGGCTATAATTTGTTAGATAGATGATTCAGGTCGTCTGGGAGAGTCTAATAGGTGATGGGCACACCTAAAAATGCCCAATATTTTGATTATAGAAAAAGTATTAATAACTGCCATGTTGCTATGGTTTATAGTAGACACGGCAATTTTCATAGGAAAAAGAACAGGAGGCAATAATGCCAAAGACAAACAAAAACATGAAACTGTGGGAGTCGGTGGAAACGACAGACCCAGCGTTCACAACGAGAGTGAACCAGAGAGGCGGTTTCACAGCGATTGGAGCTCAGTACCAACTAAGAACGGCAACTGAAACATTTGGGCCGTTTGGTACAGGATGGGGAGTAAAAAATGAATCAATAGAAAAATGGGAAGATGTTGGATTAGCTGTATATACAGCAACCCTATGGTATTTACCGAAGGAATTTAAAAACGGTGTACCTGTTATAGTTACTGGGCCATCTGAATTTCCAATTAACTCATCTATTAAATATCATAGCAACGGCAGAGTTGATGATGACTTCATGAAGAAAGTTGCAACTGATGCCCTTACCAAAGGATTAAGTAAACTCGGATTCAATGCTGATGTATTCATGGGCAAGTTTGATGACAACAAGTATGTCAGTAAGCTGACAGACATGAGCGGCACTTGGAAGAAGGAAGTGGTTGATGCTATGGATGGATTAAGTGATGAAGATACATTAGCTATAAATGGCTATCTTGAGGACGGCTCAATCAACTTCAAAAACTACAAGAAAGCCCTTACAAGAATCACCGACCTTAAATCAGCCTATGTAACTAACGGTTCATAGTGGCCAATATAAAAGACCTCGTCGCTGATGTGAACAGTGATGAGGTCTACTACGAAGAGGCGGTTAAAGAAACTCTAATCGAACCGGGCACGTATGAGGCTGATATTGTTGGACTTAGGCGTAAGCTGAACACCAAGACAAAGGCGGGATATAAGTGTGATATATACTGGCCACGCTATAAAATAGCAGAGGACAGCCCCAAGTCTGCCAATAGATTGGTACGTGACAGGGGGCAGTTCAGATTCAACTCACCTGAAGCGCGCAATAAGAATATATACTATAAAAAGTTCCTTGACGCTGCGCGAATCCCCTTGGAAGAAAAGGAAAAAGATGGTAAAATTATGTACCTTCTACCGTCGATATCAGCAGATATGATAGAGGGGAAAAAGGCACTTATTAACGTATACCACGAGGAATGGAGTGACTCCAATGGATATCACAAAGAATCAGTTGCTAAGCTATTAGAAATAATAAGCGATGTTAAATACTGATTGGCTGAGATTTCAACGTATGATAGACTTAATGGAAACAGAATTTAATGGACACATGACCTTTAGAGAAGCGGTCTTTACTACAGGACTGCCATTATATTATAAGGGGGATACATATGTTCCTAAGTTTATGAAGGATAAATTAAAGGCTATATTACCTAAAGGAGAAGAAGAGCAAGTATACATAATTAGGAGAGACAATGGCACAGTTGAGCCCTCACAGCATTGAAGCTGAAAGATTAATATTAGGTCAGGCTATGGTTGATAACTCAGTCATAGACCAGATAGCACAGTATATACCGGAAGAAACAGTATTCTACGACATGAAGCATCAACATATATGGAAGTCAATACTCAGCCTCCACAGAGAGGGGGCTCAGGTCATAGACCCCATAACTGTTGTTGCCCAGATACCAAAAGATGCTGTTGAAGAGCCGAACTATTATTTAACTGGATTAACAAGTGATGTACACACCACGGCTAATGCTGAACATTATGCAAAGGTTGTGTATGAGAAATGGCTATTAAGAAAGGTTATAATTCAATCTAAGAAAATTACTAGAGTTATGGACATGGATGGCGACGGAGCCCATCATGCTCTACAGCGAATGAACCGAGAGATAGAGGACATACTCAATCTCCGCATACGTCAGGATTTTGACCTTGACAGTCTTCTTAGCAACACTATAAGAGATATAACAGTTACCGATAATATCGTACCGTTTGGGTTTAAATCTATTGATAATTTAACAGGCGGCATGACCAAAGGAGAGATTACTGTTGTTGCTGGCAGACCGGGGCACTTTAAATCTACTATGACAATTAATATTGTCAACAGTTTGCTAAACCGGGGATACAATGTACTCGTGTTTAACCGTGAAATGTCTAATGTAGAGATGATGAAAAAGCTTATCATACTTGAAAGCAATTCGCTATCATACCATAATATGAGGATGGGAACCTTTTCAGATAAGGATATTCAAGAGTTAAGTGCCGTAAAAGATATTGTTAGTGAAAAGTATAAAAATCTAATCATGTATGATGATGTATTTGATATAGACAGAGCCATGCGTGAGATAAGGAAACACCGCCCTGATGTAGTTGTTGATGATTATATAGGGCTGATTGATGTTATAGGTATAGAAGATAACAGGATACGTATAGATAACATCATGAAACAGTATAAAAGAGCCTGTAAAACTTACAGTATGGCGGCATTGCTTGTATCTCAGTTGAACAGGGCATGTGAAGACAGGAACAATAAGAGACCTATATTGCGTGACTTACGTGATTCAGGCTCCATTGAGCAGGATGCAGAGATGATACTGTTCATGTACTATGATTGGAGATATAACTACCATGAGTCTATGGTAGGTGAGCACGGCATAGAGGTTGTACTTGGTAAGAACAGGTACGGTAAGACAGGCAGTAAGGTTCTCGGTGTAGTTGGTGACAGATGTAAGATACTGAATAGTAAAGATGATGCTATGTCAGAAATGAAAAGGCTAAAAAATGAGTAGTAAAGTAGGAAAGTATGGGGTATGGCTATCTCCCGGTGAGATGGATATAATAGAGAGGTCTCTGGATTGGTTTGAGAACAGCACTCATTACTTCGACAGAACTTTAAAAATTGGAGCGATAAAAAATCTGCAAAATGACCTTCAAAAAATCAAGGAAAATGGGCCTCAAATACCAAAAAAGGTTGAGATTAGCGATGAAGAGTATATCCAATCTCAAGTAGAATGCAAGGAGTGCGACTAATGGCAAAATATAGAAACAAAAAGCCTACAATAAGAGACTTACAGGGAGATATAGGGATATGCATTAGGAGAATACTGAAAGTTGAAGAACATATAACTGAAGTAATAACTCCAGCCTTATCTCAAACAGCAAGTCTTTTAGAGAACTTTATCCAGTACACAGGCAACATTGATGACTTTGTGAAGTACATGGAAGAAAAGGAGAGTGAATATGAGAAGAAAATTAAGAACAAAGGCTCAGAAAAAAGGCCGCAGAAACAGACAGCGAGGAGCAGAACTGCAAAGACAGGCAGTAAGAATGTCAAAAGAATTGGACCTCGAAGCCCACAACAGGGATAGGGGAGGAGCACAGCATGAGAAGGGTGATGTTGAAATCGAAGGATTGTACTATGGGTGCAAAAGAAAAAAGGTCATACCATCATGGGTTATGCCTGAGAAGGAAGAGATTGGCGTGATATTCAGAGCAGATAGGATGGAGCCATACATATCCATACCTTTGGACAGGTACTTAATACTAATGGCGGCTCTAAAAATATAAAAAGGGGTCAGCGTGCGGGGTTACGCCTCCTTTCCTCCCCGCTTCCGGAACGCTGGCCCTCTTCCAATGATAGAAGTTAAGCAAGGTAAGAAACACGAGAAAGATAAGATTGTCTTTATAAATGGGCATCAAATTACGTACAGGGAACTTGCTGAGATATGTATTGTTTTCTGCAAGAATGAAGATAATATATACCCTCCTCCATTCTATCGCGGGGGCCAATATTTTATTGACTTCATTACAGAATGTATGAATGATAGATGCGTGAGTGAAGAAATATTAAAGAAATATAAATTGACAGATGGAGATAAAGAATAAAATAATTACTGGTGACTGTCGTCAGGTGCTAAAGGAATTTCCTGAAGCTGTTGTTAATACTACAGTTACGTCACCACCGTACTACAACCTTAGAGACTACGGCAACGAGAATCAAATAGGATTAGAAGATTCTATTGACGATTATATTGAGCAACTCTGCCTCGTGTTTGATGAAGTGTACAGAGTTACTGTACAGGACGGCACTCTATGGCTGAACATTGGAGACTGCTACGCTGCTGGTGGAGAGATTAATTCTGATGGTAGGAGAGGATTCTCAGGTGCTGAAACTATGGGATACCGTAGCAAGGCTGTAGGTGGGCTGACATCAAAAGATTTAATAGGTGTGCCGTGGAGGTTAGCCTTTGCCCTGCAAAAACGCCAATGGATACTACGTAGTGATATCATATGGTCTAAGTACAATCCTATGCCTGAGTCAGTAACAGACAGACCCACGATGAGCCATGAACATATATTTCTATTTGCTAAGAATAAAAAATATTACTATGACCATGAGAGCATCATGGAGAGAACAGATGACATAAAATATCCAAAAAGAAATAAGAGGGATGTATGGCAGACAAGAGTTGCCAGTTATCCCGAAGCACATTTTGCTACCTTTCCAATGGAGTTAATAACTCCCTGCATAAAGGCTGGTAGCCCTGAAGGTGGGTTGGTACTCGACCCCTTCATGGGCTCCGGTACTGTAGCGGAAACAGCAAAGAGATTGAGCCGTAACTATACTGGTTGCGAACTTAATCCAGAGTACCATAAGATAATAAACAACAGACTAAAACAGGAGGAGTTATTCCATGCCAGAATATGACAACACTAACAGGGGAGTTCTGTTCCCCAATAAATACAAGGAAGAGTCAGACAGTAAGCCTCATTTCCTTGGCACAATCAACGTAGAAGGTATAGAATTTCGCTTAGCTGGTTGGGAGAATACTTCCAAGAACGGCAAGGACTACATTAGTGTACGTGTAAGCGAGATGGACTACAAAGGCGAAGGCAAAGAAAAGGAGTCTTCATCTGACGTCCCTTTCTGACAAGAAATGGGAATTAATTAAGAGTTATGCTATTGCTCAATCTATAATTGGCATAAAAAAAACTCTTAAAGCTAAAAGAAAGATAGTAGGCTATGGGCCATTATCAGACGCATCAATAACTAAACTTAAGTTTTTAATTGAAAGACTGAGGAAAATATATGTCGATGAAAATAGATGATGATGGCTCTGTGCTTGCTGCTGTAATGCTTGGCATAACTAGCAAGGTAGCTAGGTCTGACATAAGTAGAAAGAATAACATGGATAAAAAGGCTGACAGAACTATGTATTTATGTGAAGAGTGCGATAGAGTATGGGAGTATCCTATCAACGGCTCAGGATATTATTATAAAGTTGCTAACTATTATTCAAGCGTGCCATCATATGGAAAAGGACGTAAAACGTGTCCATTTTGTAAAAGACAGGGGTAAGGTCGAATAAATCATAATACCTCCGTAAACGTGAGCCTAGCCCCCTTTAAACGTACTGTATTGACCTTATCTAGTTAATCGCTCCAATCCTCTAGCAGTTTCCCAAACAGATTTTTCATTTGATGGACTCACCATGCCACTTTCGCTATACTGTTTCATTATTCTTTCCAGCACTTTATCTAAACTAACTCTGGCTTTGCTAACTTTTTCAGACTTCTTGGTTGGTATTTCTAAATCGTGTAATTTAAATATTACATCTTCCAACTCTCTTTGTGGAGCATCTTTATATTTTTGAGAATAACCAATCTTAGACTGCCATTCCATCATCCTTTTCATTTCTTCTTTTGGTAATGAACCTTGTTCAAATGACCTTAGTCTTTTCGCAGCTTCAATCAATCCTCTTCTTTGACTCTGAGAGCCAATCAAATTAGACATTTTTAATTGCGATAATATATTCTTTATTTTATTTGAACTGGCAGGTATTAAAGCTCCAGCTTTACCAATACTGCCTATTGCTTCAAGAGCCCCACCGGGGCCACCACGGTATTCAACATCAGGCTCTTTAGTAATACGTTCATAGAGCCAAGATAAATTCTCTGGAGTTACTTTACCTGTTTCAGATAATTGTGGTATGTCCTTAGATGTTTTCCATTTGCCACCAGTAATCCATCCTAATATAGTTTTACTTCTATCAATTTCATTATTTATATTATCATGAGCATATCCAACAGAACCTCCATTTTCAAATTTTAAATGTGGCATCGTTGGTGTCTCCTCGTATACAGGAGTAGTATCTTTGACCTGACCAGACTCATTGAACATCTTATCAGAATTTACCTGCTCATTCATTATACTTGGTTGCTGCATATAGTCTATAAGTTTTGGCATCCTTAAACCTCCTTGTAATATTTACTTCTATATTGCTGTATTATATTATAAAATTCTTTTCTTTTTTGATTGTATAAAATATTCAAAGACTCTTCTTCAGCGGATTGCTCAGGAGTTATCTTATTTATATATTCATTGTACCTTGATTTACCAGTAGCCCCTCTTGTCTTTCTCCAACTCTTAGGTATTGGCCTTATTTTTGATACGGTATTTTTTAATCTGGTTCTAGCTTCTTTTTGAGCAACCCTAGCTGAGACATATTTTTCTTCCATGATTCTGTGTGTTAAAAAAGCTAATGATGAATAATATGCTCTGGCCCTGTACTCATCATTATTAGACCAGAATACATCTTTTAATGCTCTGTAATATGGAGTCTTTGCAGTCATTCCATCATCATAATCGAGATTTATTTTTTCTCTTGGATAATATGCATCAAGGAATTGATACTGCCTACGTTTTGAATCATCAACTCTTTTTGTTGTAGAGCCTACTAAATTTTTTAATACTCTTTGGTATCCACCATAAGCTGCAACTACTTCTTTTAATCCATCATCTAATGCAGTTGTTCCCATTTTTTTACCCTGAGCCACATCAACAATATTATTAAATACTTCTATAGCATTCCTTATAGGTACTGGTTTGTAAGCTTCAGCAAATCCACCATACTCACTAAAACCATTACTAAATAATGCAAACCCTTCAGCTTTTAAAAAGTAATCAAACACTCTTGATGGTGTACTCTTAAAATTATTTGTACGTTCCTCATCAAAAAGAAAATCATAAACTTGATACAAAGTCCATCCACTAGCAACATTACCAGAAAAATATTTCATAGCTGGAACCATATTACCTTCTATAATAGCTGGCTTTATTACATATTTACTTAAGTTTTCTGTCATCCTGTAAGCTACTCTGTAGAATAGAGTAAGCGGCTTTGCCCATCCCTGCCCCATCCAGTACGGTACATAAGGCAAGTCTCCAGAGCCCTGAGTAACAAGATGAGCCTGTTGCCTAGCTTGAACCAGCTCTTTGTTGTTGAATTTCATTGAAAAATTACGGCCATCATTTTTATATGATTTCATGTATGATGCTTTCTGGTCTCTGTATCTATACACCATATTATTTATATCATCTGGTGTAAATTCAAAAGCATCCATTAATATCCTTCTACTAGCTTCACGGCTTACACCCTTAGTATTTATTTTTTTAACACGAGCTAAATTTGATACATGGGTTTCCAAAGCAAATGGGCCTATTGATTGAGCTACCTTACGGTTTAGCACTTCAGTAGTTCTCATAAGTCCTAAATTCGGCAGCCATTTTCTCATAAATTTTGACGGCAGCTTTGTTTCTAAATATAAATCGTAAGCTCCTACATACGGGGCTCCTATGGCAGCTGAACGCTCAGTTTCAGTCTTCCAGTTTTCGCTTATACGATTGCCCTTACTAAATGGATTTATCAATCTGTTATAAGATTTAAACAATTCCTGCCCTGTAAAGACAGTTAAATTCTGTACGTTACCTAATAGTAGGTTTTTTAAACCACTTATAGGAAATGATAGACCAGCTATGGCAGACCATCTTGTTATTGGAGACATTACCTTATCAAACATTCTCTGCTTTTCACCGTATACCTGACTACGCATTACTTTCCTAGACCAATTCTTATAATATGAATCCTTTGTCTCTAATCCTACATTCTCTGACAATTTATTTATCATTCTGTTTACATCTGGAGATTTAGCACCACCATAAGCATGATAAGTTGCAGTTGAATGGGCTAACCTGCTGAAATAATCATCAACAACATTTACATAATCAGTTTCATAAACTTTTATTACCTTATCTACAAGCCATTTATTCCCATCATTCCCCTTTATCACATTACCCACTTTATAAGGCTCTCCTTTTGGAGTAAATTCTTTTCCCCTATCTAGTGGGATTATATCTCCCCATTCTCCTCGGCCTCTCATAACATAAAAATAAGCTGGAAGCTCAGCACTTCTTGTATACTGCTGACCGTGAATATTTTCTGTGCTATGTATCTTTTTTAAATCATCTAAGAATTGCTTAGCTAAGTCAAATTTTTCTTCATACTTTAAGTTTAAACCTTTATAATTTTTATCATTCTGAGCCAAGTAATCAGCTGCCATATTAATATTTCTATCATCAGCATTAACAAAGTCTATAAAGTCTTTAGTTGCAGCTCTTGGAGAATATCCCGGGGTTTTTTCATCAGTCCCAACAAAATGACTTCTTGATTTTTTGGGGTCTATAAGCACTGACTGACCTTTTGAATTTGGTATGCTATATACACTCCTACCGGCTGCTGTTTGACCTATTGGCCTTTTCTTGAGAAAGTCCATAGCTTTCCTTACCTGCTCGGAATGTAAATCAAAGTCTTTATTTATATTTACTATTTCTATATAGTTGCCCTCAGTATCATATAACTCAAGAAATCTTTCCCTTTTTAAAGTTTTTGTTCTGGTATTCCTTGTCCATGAATTTGAACTTATCTGGGCAATAGCACCTTCATCAAATAAATCAGAGTACCTATCAACAACAGCTTTTAACCCATCAATTCTTTGACCTTCCATTCCTTTTAATGTTGCACCTGATAATTTTTCAGCAAGTTTTATTGCCCCTTCAGATTTCTGCATCGGCCCAAAGACATCAGGGTCTTTCCAAGCTATGATATATTTACTAACATCAGCTAAATCCACACCAGTACCTTTTAAATCTCTGTGCAGCTTGCCGTGGTGATTAATAGCAAGACCTATAGTATGCTGTCTAAACCTACCGTGATTTAACTTTGTTTTTCCAACTTCAGCTCCAGATGGGCCTAAGCCAAAAGCTATTGTTGATGTTGGCAGACCTGTTTCTTTTAATTTCCTACCTGCAGTTTTTAAGAATTGTCCAAACTCAGGGCTGATTTTTTCTATAAAATTTTCATTTGGCAAAGACACTCGTGTATTCCATAGGTCTACAGAAACATTCTCATCCCCCTGAACTACATCTATAACTCTTTTTAACTGACGCTCAGTTAAATTCTCTGGCTTACCTTTTGAATTTGGCCAAACTGTTGATATTACTGCTCTCTTTTCAAAGTCTTCAAATTTTCTTTCATCAAGAACTGATTTTAATTTGTCTCTAGCTATTGCCCATTGCTGCCTTTCCGGAGCTGTTTCAAGAGCCCCAATCTTAGATTTTAATAAACTAATTTTCTCATTTATAATTGGATTATCTTCACCTATTTTACCGGCCCAATTTTTCTTTGCATATGCTACAGCATCATCAAACTTGCCAAATATAAGTTCACTAGGCTCTCCCCAATCTGTGGGCTTTACTATTGTTTTTCTATAAGCCCTGCCTGTATCCGGATTTTTCTGTCCTTTCATTCCCTTATAGTATTCAAGCTCTAGCTTCCATTTAGGTTCTTTCTTTGCAAGTACGTTCTTTCTTACAATTTTCATTTCCGACAATGGTATTTTGTATTCCTTTATTTGCTCTTGAGATTTCTCCCTTATCATAGTTTCAATTTGCTTTGCATAATTTTGCTGCAACTGCATTTCTTTCTTAGACCACTTCGGCTTGCCTGTACCAAGTATAATTTTTTCAACAATATTGTTGACAGCTTTTAAATCTTTTGCTGGTATTGGTTTAAGTGTTGTCGGCTCTTCAATAGCTGTAAATAGAGAACCCTTCTCCGGCTTCTTTACTACTTTTTCTGGGGATAGCATTTTATCAAAAACCTCTTCCGGAGCTGTAGAGCGTTTTTTATTTATATAAGCAAAGTCACCTTCTATTCTGTCAACCTTTAATGGATAAAGGTTGCCTTCTTTATCAACGAACTGTTCTTTACCGCCTTTGACCCACTGTACTAAATCTCCTTTAGTACCTGCGTCGCTTTCTTTATGAATCCTTACAGTATAATCTCTGTATCTATCTTTTGTTGAAGTATATAATCTTAATTGTTTTCTATAATATGAAGCACGTTCAGCATTTTCTTTTGAGTAAGTAGGCATTTCACGACCTTTTAACTCATGAGAGTCAGATATTTTCCATTGCCCAGTAGTTGCCCAATTTGCTTCAGCCTGCTGCATCATTGCATCTGCGCTTTTCATAGCTTCAATAGGTATATCATCAATTAAATCAGGGTTCTTAAAATCTATTCTATTATACTTTTTAGTTAATTGATTCCTAGCTTCTTTTAATGTTTTACCTCTGAATGTCCCAGTTTTTCCTGTATTTAAATATTGATAGGTTATAAATCCCTGTTGCAATTCCCCTTCTGCAGCTGCTTTACCTTTAAATTCGCTAACTATTATAACGTCTTCAGGGTTCTTCTTATTAATATAATATGCCCCCTGTTTCTGTATTGTGTCCCTATGTAATGTCATTATACTATCTGTGAATTTCTTCCCCTTGCCATAAACCATGTCCATAGCTACTGGACTATCAAAATTCATGTCAAGTAATGCTCTATACATTTTTTCTTTAGCCCCTATATTGCTCAATCCCTGAGCAACGTAATGGAATCCAACCAAAGATAGACCATGAAGAACCCTATCTCTAATATCCATATCAGGGTCGCCTCTTCCAGTTAGATAATCTTGATAAGCCCCAACAGCCATCAGAGTTACAGGTTCAGTTATAGGCCCAAACTTTGCCCCGGCTAGTGTTGGTATACCTGCTGCTCCGAATAAAGCACCAGCAAATAAATCTTTGGGGACATCTAATGCCCTGTCAACCAATCCTTCCCCCGGTTTATTAGATACAGCCCCAATCGCTGCAAATGTAAGAGCACTGTTTGCCAGTCTGTCAACGGCTGCAGCTCCTCCGTATCCCCATCTTTCAGCTGCATCTTTTATTATTTTCTTATACTTTTTACTATTACTTAATACAGAGCCGTAAGGTTTTGCAACAATAAGACCTTCAGCAGTCTTGCCCATTCTCGATACTCTACTTGCCTGAAACCTCGCCCCCTTTGATGCTAAGTCTTCTATATACTCTTTTTGCCTGTCTCTGATAAATTTTTCAGCCATCAGTTTTCTACTCTGATGATGAGATACAGTTTGCTCAAGCCTTGCTACTTTTTCAGCAAAGTCAGCTCTTAATCCACCTTCTTGTTCTACAGTTTTTTGTAAAAATTTAGGCTTAGGCTTACCTTCCCTAAACATAGCAGCTGATGTTTTCTTAATTTTATCAATCTGAAATTGAGCATCTTTAATTTTTTTTGATGACTTGCCTAATACCCTTAATGCCTTATAGGACTTCTGCATAGTCTTACCTGCTAAGGCAACAGGGGCCCCAACTCCACCAGTAAGTAAACTTACACCAAGAAAAGGAAGTATACCCCCAGCTAATTCACCCGTCATCCTTGCAATTTGCTCACCAGTTGTCATGGCTTCTGATGCTGCTGGCTCACCTCCCCAATATCCCAAGCTAATACCAGACTTTAAACCAGCCCCAAGTGATTCTAAAAATCCTACTGACTCTTGCTCTGTCAACTCCGTGCCTGTCATAGCTACAGAACGTGACATATCATTTATATTTAATGATGGAGTGCCATATGTTCTAGCTAAGTAATTATCATATGGACTTGATGTTCCAGATATTCTGGATAAGTAGCTTTCGTATGGACTATCTTCTTGGTTGAAAGTTCCGCCAGTTCTAGCTAGATAATTTTCATAAGCGGACGGCATTATATATTATTTACGAAGAGACATTATAGCTTCTTGTATTGTAACTCGTTCCCAAAACGGCCAAGTATCTTTTGCTATAATACCTCTTTTAGCATAAGTAAAAGATTGTTTATTTATTCTGACCTTAACAGACTCCCCTTTCATTACTTTATTAGAAATAGGGTCTACTGTTAATCCCTTCTTTTTTAAATCTGCACCTGTTTTATATGGTTTTTCTGGGTCTTTTAGACCTCTTTTTAGTAAATGAAGAAATGGTATTCTTCCTTTTTCAGTAACAACTTCTTCTGATTCAGATGGGACTGCTGTTGGCAGTGCTCCCATTGTTCTTTCGCCAGTAAACCATTGCATAAATTTGGCTTTATCATTGCCAAAATGTTTTTTAGTAAACCCCTCACCAAAAGTTTCACCCATCTTTGCTTGCTGCCATTGGTCTTCATAAAAAGCTCCAGCATCTGTATATCCTAATTCCGCAGGTGTTGCTTTTTTCATCCCAGCCTTACTCAAAAACCCGGGGCCTAGAAAAGCTCTACCAAGCCTAGTTTCTCTTGGGACTAGAACTTCTTCAGCGTCAATCCCCGGAAGAGTACCTACACCAGCTAATTGTACATTTGCTTCATCTTCAGCCTGTTCCTTTTGACTTTGGGTTAAGAGCTCATAATCTTTATTAAACATAATCATGGCTGATTCCTGAGCCTTTTTATCAAACAATGATTTCTTATCATCATCATCAGCTTGACCGAAGAAATACTCAGGCAAATTATTTAAAGCCATTTCCTTCATTCTTATCAAATCATTTATAATTGGGGCACTGGCATCTAAACCAGCTTTACCTAAAGCAACTGATATTGTAGGTACTAGATTAGCCCAATATTCAGAAGCCTGCTTTTCATTGGCAAACTGTCTACTTATTTCTCCAGCTACTATTTGTAATTCAGCAGATGATACTGGCTTGTCATCCTTTAGGAGTGATGTTCTTATTTTTTGAGCATCCATTCCCGCTGGCAATGTTTGAGAAAGTATAGCATCTAAAGTCTTCTGGTTTTCCTCATACATTAACGCTCTATTGTATGAATCTTCATAACCAGATACGTCTTCAGATATAAAAGATTTAGAAGCTAAGTTTTTTAATAAAGGCCAATTTGCTACTTTATTTTCTCTTGTCATACTGCCCGAATCCCAAGAGTCTTTAAGTAATTGAAATTTTAATCTATCGCCTTCGTCACTTTTAGCTAATTCTAAATCTGTTGAAGGAGCTACGGGAATTTCTTTAAGTGATTTAATACCATTACTGTCTTTATAGGGAATTTTAAAGGTTCTACTGCCAAACTTATTATATATTTCTCTCCTTAAGTCAGGTCTATTCCCAGCCTGTTCCATAGCCATCGTATATGTTTCTCTAGCTCTATTAAAGTCATCCTGAGCAGTCTTTTGAGATTGTTCAAAAATATAATCTTGCCTAGCCTCTGTATCCTTTGTTTTTTTATAATTAAATTTCTTATCTTCCTCAAGTTTATCATAAAAATATTCTTTTTTACCTTGTTCAAGAACGTCTTCTCTATAAACTACATCTTCAGCTCTTTCCTTTTTTTCCTGCTGAAGACTTTCATAATCCAATCTAGCTTCAGTAATGGCTAAAAGAGTTTCTGGAGTAAGCCATTTACCGGCCGTCTCATAGAATCCTGCAGCCGCTGAGGAATCACCTATAGTAATTGATGGTCTTCTTAATAAACTGCCTTCAGCCATAAAAACTCCTTAGTTAAGGGCCTTCCCAAGAAAAAAGACCTTTTTCAAATCCGCCACTGCCACTCAAATCTTCACCAGATAAATCTTTTCCTTCATCTCCATATTGAGTATCTCCACCAGCTTCGTCTTTATATTGGTCTCCTACTATTTTCCATCCTTCACTTTCATCCCAATAGAATGTGTTACCTGCATATGTCGTTATCTCACCCGGATAACTACCATCGTAAGTTGGTCTCTCCGTTTCATCTCTATCTGCAAATCTTGTAGCACCGGGGATTCGTGAAACAACATCAAGCATGCCGTAGATATCGCTTACATACCTATCTCTTTCAGATTTTACACCTTTTTGAAGTGTTGAAGAAGCAGAAGCCATACTTGCTTCAAGCATAGTTTTTGCTGATGCTCCTTTTGTTAAATAATCTTTTAATATACCACTCCTAGCTTCTCCCATTCCCTGCTCTCTCTCCCCAAATCCGCTAAATCCCTTACCCAAACCAAGTGATTTTTGGTACGACTTCTCAAGACCTAATTGACCCAATTGCTTATATTGTCCAATTTTAGACTCATATCCCTCTTGAGCTGCTCCTGTAGTTGCCATATAATCCTCATAAAAAATCTGCTCTCCTTCTGGATTATACTCTTGAAACCTTTTAGCATATCTTCCAGTTGGCTCATATCCATATTGTGAATATAAATCTTGTAGGTCCGGTGTTCCCCCTTCAATACCATATCCACTAGCGCCGGTGCTTTCATCATATGAATAATCATCACCTTCATGATATCCGCCATGGCTATAACCGGGAACTGATTCAGTATATCCTCCCGCAGACATTCCTAAGAAATCTGACAAAATAGACTTATCCATATTTTTATTTTTATTTCTTGGAAATAGAACAAAATTCAGTAAGTCTAATGGTTTTTTACCTATTGCTTTAACAACTTCTTTATTCAACACATATTCACCTACAGGGTCTTGTTTTGTTGGGCCTTCTACTGCTATTACTTGATTATCCATTATCTTACAGGGCTTTGCATATGACTAAGAAGCCCTCCTCCCATAAAACCTTCAATAGCCCCTCCATGTAATTTATTTTCTAGTAAAGTGCTACCATATCCCCCATGTCCATAAGTTGTTTCTGACCTAATTCCGTACCCCTCCGGTGGTTCTACATTAAGAAATCTCCTTAACCACTGATTATTAAGCTCATCAGAACTATAATCATCACCAACAACAGCATCACCAGCAGCATCACCAGCAGCATCACCAGCAGCATCAGGAGCAAATTTACTAAATAAACCTTTGCCAGACTCACTTACTAATGAGCCTAAAAGAGACACTACGCCCGAACCCTTAGCCATACCCTCAAAATATTTATCTTTTTTACCATATTCTTTTCTTAATTTATCGAAATCTTCTTCATATAATCCTGTAGGAGAAGACCCAATCTTTATTCCCTCACCTTTAGCATATTCTGAACCCTTCTCTGCGCCTTTCCAAGCTGAATATCCTTTAACTAATGACTTTAAAAGAGGTCTACCATACTTATAAGCTGCACTTGCTGCACTTGCTTGTGGAAAGGCAAGTTTAACAGCCAAATCGAATAACAGACCTGATGCAACACTGCCGCCCATAGCCCCAAGGCTAGAATATAATTTTCTTTCATCAGTTTCAGTTTTTATATCTGAAGCATAATCACCAAGAGATGACTCTGTTTCCCATATATCTCTTGATAAATCAGACCTTAAAGGCGCTCCCCAAACACTTGACGGTATATTATACGCCATATTAAAACTCCTTGTTATAAATTAAGCTGGCACAATTCAAGCTTAATATAAAGATATTAACGCTAAAGTGACAACCGTTATAATTAAGTATCATAAGTAACTTCCATGAATGCATTGAAATCATCAACCTCAACCGCACTGCCGCCATTAGAAGTAAATACAACTTTCAAAGTTAAAACGTCACCTGCAACAAATGCGTCTGCATCCATTGCCTGTACATCTGATACACCTGTATCACCAGTGCTTGTTGGGTCTGAAGATTTAGAGAAAACCTTAGTACCATCTTTATAAACGCCAATATTTACAGTGCTATATGTTGACCCACCACCACCCGCGGTAACACTGGTAACATTATATTGACAGGAAACACCAGTAATACTACCGGGCCTATGTTGTCTATATCCCTGAGTAGCAGACATCTGTGTACCATTATTAAAATCTAAATACCTATCAGTAGTAAATGCACTAGCTTCACCACCATCAAAATATGCACGAGTACCACCTTTAATTGCCCCATCAACTACTATATTTCCATGCACAGTAAGATTTCTATCTACAATTTGGTTCCCATCATGGGAAAGATAAACCTTATATAATCTACTCTTAACCTTTTTAAAAAGGGCTAATGGCTTATTCGGCTCTTGAACAAATACCTGTTCACCCTCTTTCATACTAATTGATGATGGGGTATGGCTGTAAGTAGATTTTGTATCACCAGATGGAAGCGTAGATTCTTTTATATTTTGCAGTCTACGTATATCTCTATAGGTTGGCATTATCCCACCTTCTTATGTAAAGTTCTATATTCTATAGTAATATCATTTATTTGTATACCCGCTGTACTTCCAACGACATTAGTCGGATTAGTTATTTTTAATTGCAAACTCTGGCAGGTAAATGGAGTAGATGGATATGCTTTTAAAATAGCCCACGATGCACTTGCTGAAAAATTACCAGTTAAATTTGTATAGGAATTTGTAGTTCCATCTGTTTCATATGATATTGGAGTAGTTTGCGCATTGTCACTCTTATATGTTATATATACAGCATAAATCTTTTTTAGAACACCGGGCTGTCCAAAATCTATATCTTTTGTTTTTACTAGAAATGTACTGGTTGCTCCATTATATAAAGTTGTATTAACATATTTTTTAACATTGAATGAATGTAGTACCCCACCTTGGGCATTAGAATGAGTTGCTGCAGTAGTACCATTATATCCCCTTTTTACAGTTAATGTATTGCTGCTTATAGATAAGACCTTCATACTCTCTGCATCATAGTTTACTATATCACCAGAATCATAATCGCCTCCAGCTCCTACATCAAATGTTACTGCGGTTGTATCGGTAATAGCCCCGTCAAGTTCTCCGTCACCCGGCTCATACTCATTAAATAACTGAAGACATAAATCTCCATTATAATCTATGTCAAAATTACTGTACTGGTCTTTATTGGATGCATCACCATCTGTTAATAAATCAGTAGCAAATATCCAACTCTTAAACTTAAAATCATATATATAAGCATTTCCGCTGTCAGTTACAGAAGCAAAACAATCTTTCATAACAATAATTTGTTTACGTTTCTTTTCGTATCCAACTATTGACCCATCTGTAATAAATGAAGACCAAGATGGGCAGTCACCGCTGGCAGTGCCATCCTCTAAAATTTTACCCTCTATCAAATTTGTTATTCTACTACCATTATATAAATAACAACCATTCTCATTTACCCAGCAAATTCCATAATCAGTTCTAAACGCAGCCGCAGGATGAACTATCCCATTATGTTTTACATTCTCTTCTAAAAACCATCCCGTATCAGATGAAGATGAAACATTAATTATCTGAACAGATTTTTGTTTGAAAGCTAAAATCCTATCAGCATACTCCATTAAATGCACATATACTTCATTATCACCACGGACAACATCAATAAAATTAAATGATGGAAATGTATCAAATCTATTAGGCATACTATACATTATTCTATCGCCATAACTGGTAGGCTGGTCACTGCCCGGTGGAATAATCTTTATATTAGCAATAAATGCTCTTCTATTACATACAACAGCACACCCCCATCCCTCACCAGCCTTACCAATACTATTAGAATCTACAGAACTAGGATATCCATTTAGTGTTTCGTAAGTATCCAAATTGGGATTTAAAGAATCAACACTTGCGCTATAAAACTGAGGAGGTGTATCATCTGTCCACGCTCCATCGTAATCTGATAACAATGACACCCTTGCACCTTCTTTTAAACTAATATCAGCAAGAAGAGTCCAAGGGCTGTCACCGGAACCATTTGGCCTAAAATAAGCTCTCCCACCGCTTATCCTTTCATCGTATGGACCTTCTGCTCTTATTACTATAGCAACCTTCTGGCCTGCGGTTACAGAAAATGTTTTATTTGAACTCGGTGCATATAATAAAGACTCTTGATTATCGTCATATATAAAACTTATTGCTATCTGGTATGTATCAGCTTCCCATGTACTGGCAGCATCGGATGACATTGTAGTTGTTATATTAAAACCAGCCCCTGCTGTAGAAAGATATCCAGAACCAATAGCGGCTTCTGTAGGGGGTGTTAGTCTATTATTATTTGCATAAAATCCCATATAACTATATTTACTAAGACTTGGTTCAAAATGAACCCTCTTAACAAAACCCCACCACTGAACCTCACCAGCATTACTACCTACAGTTGAATCCCTCATTCTTGTATCGCATACTCTTACTGCATTATCAACAACATAATACATAAACCTTGCCGGAACCATTGGCACATAAGCACCAGAAAATGTTTTTACAACCTCTTCAGTAACAGCATCTGTTGATTTTAAATAATGACCTACACTTGGTTCTCCAGCATCTCCAAGTAAAAATAGTGATTCTCCGTACTTATGATAACTAATAGATGTTGAATCGCCAGCCGCTTCTGTTGTTGTAGTATCTCCAACAACTAAATATTTATTAGCGGCGGGAGCGGCATGAGATTTAACAGTATGAAATCCATCATTGCTAGTGCTTCCTGTAACAAGTATTTCAGAGCCAACTGGAAAAACAGGTCGTAAATCAGTACCAGTTGTATAAATAATATGATTACCGGCAGATGCCGCTGTATATCCAATATCTGTTCGGCTGGATATACTTGTAGCTCCAACAGTATAATCTATTTCAAAAGATTTAAACCCATATCCACCCTCTATAGAACCCTCATATCTAGCTCCCGCATCTCCATGAGTAGCAAAACTACCACGACTGCGAATAATACCATTGTGGTCTAGCATCACATTCTGAGCTGTAACCAACTGGTTATTATCTATATCTCTTGGGTCTCTTAAATTATTTACACCACCTGAGAAATTATTTAAGGTTAGAAGCTGTTTAGGCATTAATCACGCAGCTCCACATGAACTAAGTCATCAAAGTTATTATCTTTAATCTCACCATCTGAATCCCAATCTCCTCCCCAGCGTATCTTAACTCCCATAGATTGACCTATGCCTCGTACCATGCCACCCATATAATGAAACCTTTCACGGTCATCCCAATCAATAGGATAAGGAGATAAGTCAACAGCTTTTCCTGCCATGTGCTTACTGTACTTGACCTTTGTAGCTCCCTTAGCCAAAAGCTCTTTCTGACGCTCTTCAGTTCGTAAACCCTCTATAATCGTAACGTCCATAATCTTTATAAGTTCATTAAGAACATTTACAAGTTTAGTATTTACACCCTTCAGCCTTTCTTTTGACCTTTTGCCAAATCTGGGCATCTTAAAACAGCCCCCATTTAGCTTTCAGAACTGCTTTGCCTACATCAATCACTTCTTTCATTACAGCATCTTTCTCAGCCTTTGTAAGCTTACCATCTCTATATCCTTCTTCTAATTTTTTCATGACATCACCAAACTCTTTGACTATGTTCTTGTATTTAGCTGCTACAAGAGTAGCGATACCAGCTACAATAACACCACCCATATAGAAGGCGTTTGTCCAACTTACCCATTCACTCATTTAAAACTCCATGTTATTATTGTTGTTAATATTGCCATTCCACCAATTATATAGTTTCTCCAGTTCTCAAGAGACCTTGTACGTCCATTGAGAGCTTTTAATTGGTGCTTTATATCAGGCAATTCTCTATTAAGTATAGTTTCAATTCTAACTAAACGCTCTTTAACATCGTTTCTGTATACATCTATTGGTTCGTAATCCATATTAATGCCTACCATTTATTCGGCTAACATTACCTTTTATTTCCATCAGAACATCAGACATATCATTAATCTCACTTACCATATCTTCATGCCGTCTATCTCTTGTTTCATCACTACGGTTCCATCTATCTAAGAATTTAAGCACAATACTTTCAATATTAGAAATTCTTACAGACTGCTCTTCATTTTCCACTTTAAGATTTTCAAGTGCTTCAGCTTGTTGACTGGCTCTCTTGTTCATTGAATAAACCAAGAACATAAACATTGCACCCACAACACCTATCATTCCCGCTTCTGAGTAGAGTGTTAAAAATTCCTTCATTCGGTTTAGTTCCTCGGAAGATTACCATGTATACTTACATAATGATTTATTTTAGCTAGTATCTCACTAAAAGACATAGCTCTTACTTTTTCTTTTTCTTTCTCCAACTTAGTGGATTTAGATTTAATTCTTTTTGGTACCATTGTAATTCTTCTTCCATCTTAGCATATCTTTGCTGTTCATCTATTATATGTCTATCAACCAATTCAGCGATTTGGGCAGTCGAAGTATCCATCCCCTCTTCGAGTGCTTCAATTCGTGCGACAATATTCCAGAAACCGTAAACCAACATCCCACACAGAACCAAAATCTGTCCCAACCATTTAATGTTGAAAGAGAAAACCATGTTATCATCCACGAGAGTTCCCCTATAGCTTCTGGCGGTATTTGGTTTTCCATTTATGTGTTTGTCAGCCATGCCATTAAGTAGAATACTCCGATGAGAAAAACTCCAATACCTAACCAGAAATGGTATTCTTTACTATCATTCATTTGATTTCCCATCCAGCCACAGACCATCCAGAATCACATCCTGTTGCTAAAGTTACTATACAAAGTATTATAATTAATAAAATTATCCATACCGACAATACAACAAATTCATTTTTTTTCATATTACTATCCATATTGCTATTGCTGTTTCTACAAACAAATCTGCTGCTGTATTATAAGCCCACTTACTCTTAGTGCCATATACTTCTTCAGTACCTTCTATGAAGTATTCAGCAACCTCCCACAGTAATCCAAGTAGAAATACTATCATTACAGCCCAGAATGCACTTGCCCCTAGCCATAGTGACACTTTACACAGAAAAGCTCCGCCAGCGAGGTGATAGGCTGTCCAGTGGTCAAGCTGTCCTGTAGACAGTTGCCAACCAACAAACTTGTGTAAAAAATTAAACACTATCCTAAATAACACCAAACAGCGCCGCTGCCAAGTGTAATGGAAGTCCATCTTCCATATACTGTAACACCAGCTATTAATGTCTCACTTGCAGATAAAGCATCTCCATTACCACTGCCGTCTGCAGTTGAAGCTCCTGCTGTATTTACATAATCATCAGTCTCAGCTACAAGAGCGCTGATAGCTGAAGTTTCTGTAGCTGTAATAGCAACTATAACTCCACTTTTTGGTGTATGGGCTGATGTATCTTTTGCAAGAAAAGAACCACATTGCCCAAGCTGAGCATTTTTAGCCTCTACTGAATTTAGTTTTATTTTCATTTCGGTACCTCGTTATAATTATAACATATACTATCTACAAGCCTATGTTTACAAATATCAATTCTTCCATGACCATTGTCATGTTTCTTAGCGCATTCTCTCACGTAAAATTGTTCTGCTATTTCAAAACTATTAGTACGTTTTGCTATTTCTCCATCTACATCAACAAAGTATGAGTAACTCGCAGGGTAAGTCAGAGCTTCGGTAGTTCCATCTTGATATGCCTTAGTTCGGGTGACCCCGGGTGTGTTATTTTTATGAATCCTAACACGATGACCCTGACTACACCTGCGTACTATCATTATGCCTCAGCTTCCACCAATTCAGCTTCTTCTTCGGCTTCAGGTTCTTTTAGAGACTCTCGGAGCATATTAACGA
>Ga0209128_1000782_pt1 | contig 23120 bp, 6 predicted proteins | sample ETNvirnome_6_100_FD_184072 | JGI IMG/M metagenome (GOLD analysis project Ga0209128, IMG submission 184072) | Marine viral communities from the Pacific Ocean - ETNP_6_100 (SPAdes) (version 2) | ecosystem: Environmental > Aquatic > Marine > Oceanic | place: Pacific Ocean | collected 2013-06-19 | reverse complement strand
GTTGCGGCAGTTTTGCTTGAAAAAACTTTTCTCAATAAATTAAGTTGTGGTAATAATTGAAATGTTTTACCATATTTTGCCAGAATATAAGAAATATTATCGACCATTTTCTTTAATTTGGGGTATGTTTCTGTTTTGGCTTCATATTCATCCAATAATTCCTGAAATGAATCCACAATGTCCTGGTGTGTGATGTTTTCCGCTGTATAATATTGACTAGTAAGATTCTGAAGTGGGATTAAACCATAAGGATCCCCTTCTGGATCCACCCATAGAATCTCTTTTTGAGGAGGCAAGTCACCGTCTTCAGTTATTTTCTCAAACGCCATATCGCTGATGTTTTTTGCTATTAAATTATTTGTTTGTTCAGTGTTTGTAGAAAGTTCAGTAGATGTATAATCATTAATTGAAGTAAAAAACCCAATATAAAAATTCTCAGACTCATATAAGGCGTTGGATGATACTAGCTCCGTCCACGGATCCGTTCCGATGGAGAAAGTTTCTTCTTTAGTAATTTTTAAATATCTATTTCCTTCATCATCATATACTATTGTGGTATTCTTTGCATGATCGCTAAAAAATTCATCCCACTGTGTCGTGTCCGCATTGCCATCAGCTATAAATTGTACACAATTCATCTCTCCAGAGGTAAGATCTTCTATTTCGTCTTCAGTTAAACTGGTCATTGTAACAATATTTAAATAAATTCTATCCTCAATCCAGTCTATAATATCATCTTTATCATTCTCTGGAGCGTTGATAAACAATGAAACTGTTATTTCAAGCTTCTCGTCGTAAACAATCACTCTATCAATATATGGCGTAGGCAAGTGCTTACCAAAATTATTAATCGTATCCCCTTTGTATATTAATCTTGACATATTTCAGGCTCCGTAACTGGTCCATAAATATCATAAAACACTATTTCTTCATCCGTTCCTGTACAATCAAAATCTAAATCTACATAATATGACTGTTTATTAAAAGATTCCGCACCTACGCATGCTTTTGTGTGGTTTACTTGCACATCTGTTAAAATATCGAAATAATATTCTACACTATTTGTTGTATAACTATCAGGTGTATTTTGCAATGGCGTCTCTGTTAGCATGATACCGTCTTTAATCTGTTGAATATCTTTTTGAAAATATTTTCTTTTCATTACAGCGCTGGCGCCACCGCCAAAATCTACAGCAGTAGCTAATGAGTCATCTATAATTGTACCAGTTATTGTTTTATCATTTCCTGCTTCGGGATACGCAGTTGTATCCATTACCAACGATATCGTTGATGGATTAACTCTAGATGCAGTGATACCAATCAACCCTGCATCTCTTGCTAAATTAATTGCAGTTATGATTTGTTTAACAATTGTCGGCTTATTCAAACCATTTACGTAAATAATCGTTGAGGTAGTGGTTCCAGCACTAGAATTAAAAGTCATTGTATGGGTGGTGCCTAGTGCGTCTTCAAGAGTTAACGTTTTTCCGGTTATAGCACTTGGAGTGCCTGATTCTTGTGTATAAGTAGCTGTGGCGCCAACAGCACCAGAAAGATGAAACACTTCAATATCGAAATTCTCTGTTAACAACTGAGTGTTGACTTCCTCTACATACACCATCGCATCATCAGGCTCTAAAACAATTCTTTGTCCGTCCGCAAAAATAGGTGTGTCCGTCCGCAAAAATAGGTGTAGCATTTTCTAATTGTGCTATCTCATTAGGGTTTACTCGAAAGAGCGGGTCGACTGCTTTTAAAGAATATAATAAATCAAAATTAATTTGTTGATCATGGGTTTGTCTATTATGATCATAATACGATGAAGATAAAATCTTTCCATCTAAAGCAACCACTTTCCAAGCTGGGGCTTTGTTTGTATCTCCATCCAGCCAAGCATCGCCAATCATTTTATTTATTTTATTAAAATCTTCTGCTGGCGTAATCATGGTAGGTGTTATATCTGTCTCAAAAAAATCAAGTTCTGTGATTTTATTAATGTTTCTCTCAACTTCTGAAAATAAAACCTGTCCTTCCAAATAAGAAGTATTTTCTTTGATTCTCTCATGAATATTATTTTGTGGTTCAATGGATGCGCTAGCGCTTCCAGAAGCATATCTAATATCATAAATCACATTATCATCATAAAAAGCATAATAAACTGGCTTAAACTTACCAGTAGATAATAAATGATGACCATAGCTAGTGAGTTTTAAATCATAAACTTGTTCTTTTTTATTTAAAAATTTTGCCATTTTTTATTTTGTCCTCGATTTCGTTCGCAATCGTGATGCACCAGTAGAGCTTCTAGATTTTGATGACTTACGTGATGTTTGTCTACTAGTCTTACTTCTACTTGTTTTTCTAGTCGTTGTTGTGCCGGTAGTAGGAGTGCTTGTTTCGCTCGCAGCGGTAGTATCAATCTCAGCACTAACACCAGCAACTGATGTTTCAGAGCTTGTATCTCCATATAACACTTCTGCATCCATTTTCACCATCTCTACAAATGATACATAATCATATGGCCAGTTAAATCCAATTTCATATCCACTGTTCGATGACACTGTTGCTCGTTGAGATCTTGATGTACTTTGTTTTGTTTTTCTTGATTTGCGGGTGTGGCCGTATTGCTGCTCATGCAACCAGTTGTCTGCGCCTGAAGCATTGGAGTTGCCTGAACTGGCTTGTGTTTTACTTTTAGTTGCTTTTTCAACTTGTGATGCCACTAAATCACCATAATTTATCTGCGATTTCTGCTTCACTTTGAACACCATCCAGCGAAGATTATCATTATCCATAATATTGTCTTCACTCAACAACTCATTAAATGATAACTCATGAGATATCGATTGCGCTTCAAGAGTTAGTTTTCGGAAATTTCTAGGGGCAAGATTCTGCCAAATATAACTCAAATCATCTTTATCTAATTTATATTCGAATTCGAATATATACATCACAATAGGATCGATTTCTTCATTATTTAAAAAGTCAAATTGGGGTGGTAGAATATAGCGATCCATTTTTTGAACTAATTTTCTAATTGACTCTCCAGAAACATCTAATGAATCGCCAGATAAACTACCTTTTTCCGATGAAAGCGCTGCATCATATCGTTGAGTTGGGATATCAATAAATGATTTTCTTCTTTTTGCAATATTTCTATCGAGGCTAGTCTTCTTTAAAGTCACAGTATCTACAGTATCAACAATGTATGGAACTGCAACAATAGCCTCTCGCAAAACTGTTTGTGATGATACCTCACCTAATCTAACACTATTATCCTCTTCAAATCCAACTAAATCAGTCAAAGATTTCATTTTTTGATAAACTTTTCTGCCAAATGTAGCGTTAGAGTCATTATAAACAGCATGTGCATTATTCACAACATCATAGTGATACTTCAACCAATCAGTTGGAATATCACCAATTTCGAGAAACACACCTTCGGACGGAATGGACGGGAATGTTCCAAATTGATGCCACATACCTTGTGGGACGGCGCCGGAACCAAAATTTGACGGTAAAGTTAAATTACCATTTGATGCAGTTATTGAATGTATGCCCGAATCGGCAAAATTCAGCATTGGTGTTTCAAATTTAGGCTGAATAACCCACTTATTACCTACGGATTTATTTACACTCTTTATCATATTTCCAAACTTATCCGTTTCCTGTTCGTCAACACTTTCTATTCCAAAAAGATTAATACTTGCAGATATCTGCATAGCATTACTGTTAACGTTTCTTCCTGAATAAATTTGCTGCATAGAGCCAGAATATGTAACATAAGAACTAAGTAGCGTTGTCTCTCCGACATCATAACCTAGCTTAGCAACTTTACTATATCCAGGATCCACTCTCCGATATACTGTTTCGATTTCTGATAGGATTTGTTCTAAATCATAAGTTGTTGTATGGTTGGGTTTAAATACAAGGTCCACCCAAGCTTCACCATTATAGTACGGAGGAGTATATGCCCAATTAAAGCCGCTAAAACTATCCACAGGAGAAGTGTTAATAACTTCTGGATATAAAGCGAAAGAACCAGTGGGTCTGCCACCTATAGGCGGCCCAAAAGCACTTGGACGACTATACATCGTGAAATTTTCTCTAAACCCTGGATTCTGTCTAGGATCTTGTGGTATCGGATACTCTGAGCCAGTAACGAAACCTAAAGCTGCAGCATAAAATAAACCGCCATAAGTACCATATGGTTCATTATTTCCCGCAGAACCAGATTCATATTCATAAGTTCTTGCACCGACAGAGGTGCGGCGTAATACCAACCTAGCGCCATACCAACTGCCACTAGGAAATTTCATAGAATCTGCTAAAGCAGTGGATTGTAATTTTGTATATCCTTGATCTTTCAAGAAGAAATTCCCAACTTCTCCAAAAAAATTCCTCGCCATTAATGTATAAACTCTATCATCATTTTTTCCCGACCATGATGATGTGACATTCATACTCATCGAAGGGTGAGATTCAACATCATAAAAAGTTAATCCATTAAGCGTTTTCGCAGGGTTCATAATAGCTTCAAATGGAATTCGCTTATCCCAATATTCACCAGCGCTAGCATTGAGCGAGCCACTATAACCCAATCCAACCGCACCGACTGCGCTGGCACTATCAGGAGTGAGAGCAAAATTATCTGTCAGATCTGCGTGCGAAGAACCATAAAAATTATCATACCTACTAATCTTATTGGTATCAGTAACCACCGGATAATCCACAGCCAATCCAGATTTAATTGAATTATAAAGAAGTCCAGGTGAAAAAAGTGTTTGCATTAACGGACGCATCGCACCTGCCGGTGAGCCAGGGGAAGTCATTTGATTGAATCTATAATTGTCCATCGCCCATGGGGTAGTTTCCAGTGCCCTTCCGATAAGAGCCGGCGCATATGAATGAGAAAATTGAGAAACTAAATCTAACGTTCTCTGGGCAGGATAAAAACCTTTATATGGATTAAATCTAATTGCAGCACTGCATACTAATTTAATTTCCGTTGCATTTAGCAAAGAATCATTCTTAATATTCAAAAAATCTTTCATAAATTCTGAATTAGAATAATCTACATAAAAAGAACTAGATACACTTTCAATGTCGGTACCTGGAATTTCAAAAGTATTCATTTTTTCTACATTATTAATTCCGAATTTCAAATAATCTCTAACATGTTCGCTGATTCTAAATTCTGGTATAATAGCATACCCTCTTGCTTGAAGTTTGATATCTTCTTTGAAATCTTTATATTCATTAAACCATGGTACCGATGGATATCCTGTAAATTTATGGCCGGCAACTGATGCTGTGCGTTCTATAATACCTGCTTGAGATGCTGCCTCCCATAATGCTTCACCTGAATATGGAGCAATCGCGCCAGAAAAAACACATGGTGTCGTCAGTGTCACACCTTGCTCTACAATTAACTTGGGACCTGTTGGAGATCTAGCAGAGCGTGGAGTTGAAATCATATGTTTCCTGGAATATAACGCTCCCATCCTTAACAGCCTAGGCTGTTTGTACGTAAGACCTTCGGAGGTATTAGCAAGAGTTCCAGTAACATAAGAGAAATAATTGTTTTGTAATTCTCCCGCTTTACCGTAAGTAGGAAATTGATAATAATCTGGATCCGAACCAGTGACTGGACCTGTTCTTGTTTTCCAGTCCTCCTGTGCATCTAAAATCCAACTACTCTGCGATAATGTATCAATATATCCAAATGAATTAGGAACTGTAGCTCCAAGGGTTACTCTGTCTGCTTCCGAATCTCTCCAAAATTTATTATCATAATCCGTTCTTTCTATAGAAGAAGATCTAAATTCATTCCGTGCAGATGGAAATAATGCCTCTGAATATCTTATCCAATTTAAATTGTAATTAGTGGAAGAATTAATTATGGTTAAAATTTGATCAAAAGGAGTTATTGTTGAATCAATTGAGTCTAACAGATAATCTTCTAATTGAATATCAGAAAAATATAGCTTTTCATTATTGTTTGTTATTTTAAATGTAATATTATTATCTGTAATTTCTGATTCTGAATCAATTGAGGTTACTGAATCAAAATTAACCAGCACAGGGCGTCCACGAGTGGTGACTGGCGGTAAAGAATATCTCTTAATTGAATCCATATTCTCACCAATCGTAATATAATTTGCCTTCCTCTCTGCGGCTATTATAGGACTATAACTTTGATTTGTTTTTTTCCAATTCCATCCAAAAGTATTTCCTCTCTTAGACATGAGAAGATTAAAATAATTCGCATCATCTTGTACAACAGCAGCAGACACAGCAGTTGGAATATTATCTAATAATGTTTTATTATAATAAGAAGAAGTGGGAATTCCCGAAGCGAAACCAAGAACATTATCCGTTGAACCGCTAACCGGATCAATAACAAACACATTCAGTGTATTGATTGGTTGATAAAAAGTAGGAATAGTCGAAGAAGAAATACTGCTTCCTGAAACAAAATCAAAGAACGAAATATAACCAGTTGAGGCTGAATAACAACCAACTACTGCAGGATTAGTCGATGCATAATCAAAATATTTTTCATCATTAGAATTAATTAAAGATGACGTTATCCATGAATACTGCCTATCGGAACGAGGAATTGCATGTTGAACAAAATAATTATCATATTGTGAAGATGATTCAACCGCTACAGTTTGAATATCTGTTAAAGTGCCTGCGTTTGTTACTTTTATTATTCTTTTAGTGTTTCTATGAACTTTATGAAAACCAGGAAATTGATTATCAGATGCTCCAGGGCCACCGGCAGTAGTTTCTGGCCCATCGATTGTCGAAGTGGATCCAGTAATCCAGAAGGAATCTCTTCCAAATCTTGCCGTATGACGGGCTAAATGAGAACGCAAGCCATAATCTTTTGCATGAATATCATAAACTCTAATACCAGGCGTGCCACTACCGGTTGCTTCCGAAATAGTTCCACTTGGCCCTTGTGATGGTTTAATTACAGTTAAATTACGATAATTTATCACATTATAAACTGAATACTCTGCTGATCGAATATCTTTATATCCAACCCCCATCGTTTCAATAGCACCTGGAGTAGAAAAACGAGAAACAATAACTGATTTATTATTTGTTCCTGTTAAATACCCAACCGAATAAGAAGGAATAAACTCAGTATGTCCATCTTCAGTTCGATGAATATCAAGAAAGATTCTACCTTGAGACGCTGATGGTGTTTGAGTTATCTGGGAAGGCAACGTTGGTTGGTTGTCAATAAAACATCGAGGATTCTGATACGCTCCAACTGTCATCACTACTTCATAATTCTCACTATAATTCCCCAAAGCAGAAGATGTAGTACGCTGTATATTGCGAATATTTACTGGACGTTTTGTTAGTACATTGCGATAATAGACTGCTTTTTGTGATGCAGTCATTGGATAAGGAATTTCTCCTACAGCATTTGCTTCAGGCCATGGATAATCAGCCCCAACCATACCTATCGCGCCGGTGATTTGGACGGTTGCTCCTAAAAGAAGCTTCCACGCTTCAGGGCGATTAGTGTAATCATCACCTCCTGTGTTAAGTGCAACATGACGTGATTGATGTCCTCCAACGGCAAAATTCGTAAAAGGGCCTTGCATTGGAACATCCATGTCTTCATAATACGAGTCATTGTGAAGGTTCGTTACTTGAACATTGCCTGTTACTTTGTCGATAACTGCTTTATTATAACCAGATGAAGGTGCAGGGCTTATTATATTAAACGGGAAAACATAAGAAGATTTTACATTTGAATATCCTGTTCCATTTTCCCAATCTCTACCGTGATATGCTTTAATATATCTCTTGTATTTTTTACGAGGGTTATTCAAATCTACTGTTTCATGATATTTTTCCATATCTTCAGTGCGCGCAAATATAACATTCCGTGGAACATATTTAGAATCATCGCGATTAACTGGGCCTGCAGGATATAGAGCATTGTATGTGAAATGAATATTCTTATTATCGGTAAAATTAACACCACCTTTTATAAAACTAGAACTTACAAATGGACTATCAAAGTTCATTTGAAACGTTTTTGCTAATCGCTTAACTGTAAACTTTCTACCTTCAAATAACCCAGCACTAGCAGAAAATCTTGGAATACTTTGTGTTAAAGTACTGTTATTAAATACAACATCTCTAATAGTATCTCTTTGTTCGTCAACTGTAGAATTGTTTGAAGTAATCTCAGCAGCACCACGCTCGGCCCTGCTGTCCCAGTAAAATCTATATTTTTGAGTAGATCTTGGAGACGTTGGGAGAGGGGTAGAGCCGGCTTCATAAGGATAAGTCGAAGCATATGCTCCTTGCATTGCGGCGTCAAGATCGGGTTCAATAAACTCAATAGTCGGAAATTGAGATTTATATTTATTTCTCTCCAACACATGACTTTCAATAACATTATACATATCAGAATTAAAATCACCAGATGCAGGAATTAATTGAGAAATTATATCCGACAACGAATCATCAAACCACTTATAATAAGTGATAAACTTCTCTACATCTTTTATCTCTGTAACTCTTCTGAAGAAAATTTCTCTTAATTTCTCCAACGCTTTGTATCTATCGCGATATCGGTTGACAGGTTCGCCAATAATATTATGAAAATCAACAACGCCGGCAAAGAATTGTAACATCTCTTCTGATATTACGTTATGCATGCTTTTTTCCAAAGTATATCGATAACTTGGAATCGAATCAACAACACCGTAAAGTTTATCATCTTCTGATAATATTTGGACCATATCTGATGATATTACTTTTTCAGGATCAGTGAATTTAAATGCATTTATCGCTTCTGTGGATACTATAACAGCAGATGAAGTAGCAAAACCATATCCGAATCCCGCATGTTGATATCCTCCAACTCCTCCAACCCAGCCATAATTATCTCGCAAAAGAGACGAACCTGAACTATAATCTGTTGCAAAGAAATTTCCTGCACTATCAGACGAAGTAACAGTATCATAACTCCAATCCATCGCCAATGCATTTAAATTCGTTATACTCTGATGTGATAAAGGCGCCGCTGTTGTGCCTTGAATGTTTGGATCTTTGAAAGAAAAATGTCGATTTGAACCTGAAATACCTCTGTTATTGATATCATCCGAATGATGTTCTAAATCTGTGTCGGTAAGATATTTTGTCCAATATCTAACACCTCCCATTAATACATCAGATCTATTTAGAACCGCACCAGTTACATTCGTTCTTCTTGCGCCAGCGTATATTCTTTTTGATGATCCTAAAAAGTTTTGCCCTGCAGTCTTACCCAAAGAAGCAGTCAAAGTAAAACTATCAACTACATCTCCAAGTTGTGAGTTTGTTCCTTTGAAAATTAAATCATATGTATATCCTTCCGAGCCGGTTACAATATCGGTAAGTCCATAATTTGAAGGTTTAACTCTTACAGAAATATTCCATTTATTCTGATCATAAACACCAAAAAAGACACTGCTTGTCAGTTCTGGGACATAAACTGGATGATTTGAGGATGTTAATCTGAAATAAACATTCTTAGAACGAAGAGAATCTCTTACTGCAGTAACTTGTAAATTTGCATAATCCACATCGGTAAACTGTGTTGTAATGCCATTTAAAGAATCAGCACTTCCAGTATCTACAGTATACATTCCGAATAAAGAAACCTCAGAAAAGCTTCTATCAAACTTATCATTATTCTGGAAATATCTTGGAAACAACACTTCTGCCTCTAATGTACAGCCATATTTATTTTCGTTTCCGACATCATTTGAACCAGAAATGTACCCACGAGTTTCAGTAGCAGCTGAGCTACCGGTTGTCTGAAATATAACTGCTTCGGTGTTATTTTTATCATTGAAATTTAATAATCTCTTATTGAGCAATATTTGTTTGGCATTATTCTCCAATGTATAAACATTATTATCCGAATAAGTATTTAAATTAATTAAACTATCATCAATGTTAAAACATCTATATACATTTCTTATAGCCTTCTCTGTGCCTTTTGCTTTAAAAATATGGGTTAAGTTATTATAAAGATTCAGATAAATTAGATTCTTTACTTCCGTTAAATCTCCTTCGAAATTACTATCTTCGTTACGATTCATAAATCTCTCTAAAATATTCGAATCTATAAATATCTCAGGAGTATACAAGCCTAATGATTGCGGCAAATGCTGTGCAAAAGGAACAGGCGTGTGAGAAGCGCTAGTGTGCATGTCGGCTTTAAACTGCGGAACTGCTGATATCCACGAATGAATTTTATCAAAATATGCACCCATAATGTGGGATATAAGCCTTACATCTTCCGTACCATCTGTCTCTATATCTTGTATTATCCAATCTGGAACTAAGTTTAAAAATGCAGCATTATTTGTGGAATCATGATACGAACCAGAAGTTAATAAGCTATCTTTTAACGACACAACATCTGGATGTGTCGAGTGTATAATTGGATCTTTATATTCTACAGCAGAAGCTGTTGCTTCAACTATCGCTGAACCTGAAAGTCTTGAAAAGGAATTATACCCTGTCCAAGTTCCATTGCTAACTCTCCCGCTATAGTCTAAAACTACTTGATCAGTGGCAGTGGTGCCTGTTGTGCCCTCGTTAAATTTATAATACACCCCTAATGTTGTGTTAGAAATATCTGTATTTGTTCCGCCTCTAACGTGCGTAAACCAGTTCTTTCCAATATCTTTACCTGAACGTGCTTCTTTCCAATATCTAAACTCATCGAGGGAGCCGCTGAGTTTGCCACCGCCAACAAGATTTTGTGTTTCTTGGGCAGAACCAGCAGATCCAGAAGGAGCAGTTAAGAGTGCGCCGACTCTACCAACCATATTCTTTGAATTAATTTCGTTGATGTTAATCGCAGCAGAAGAAGTAAAATCATTAAGTCTTCCATTGACATATAATTTAGAATTAAAAGCACTGCCACTATTGTTAAGCACAAACGCATAATGCTTCCAATCAGATAAAGAACCTGTAAGACTTGTTCCTATCGGCTGCTCAAAGATGCCGTTTGCGCTTGTTGCTGTACCAGATTGTGCTGTGACTCTAAAACGCTCTAAAGTCTCTTCCCATATGATAGTGATACGTCCGTATGCCGAATTCGAATTCGTGTTAAGCGTACCTCCATAAGCGCTGCAAGACAATTCATTATTCCAAACATCAACGTAGACTTGCTTGCTAGTTTTTGCTGAACTTAAAGATCCTGATTTTGCCCAAAATTCAATAGTGACACCGCTGTCGAAATTAGCTCTTAAATTAGACTCGCGAGAACCAGTGCCGTAGCTTGTGGGTAAACCCGCTGATGTATAAATATCTTCATCATAAATGTTAGCTGATTCTCTATTAGAAGAATTAGGATCCTTAAACAATCCAGCAGTTGTTGAAGAAGTGATAGTATTAGGGCCACCTTTAAAATCAATATATTCTAAAGTATTTGGCCGGCCATAACCGGACATTTTGGATCCACTTGTGTTGGTCCAATCCGTGCCAACTTTAACGTGTCCTGTCGTTCTTGGATATAAATTATTGAAAATATACTTCTCAATATCAAGAGATTTATTATAAAACTCATTTACCTCCGCATCAGACCCATCATACGGATAATAATCAATGATTCTTTCCACTGCAGATTTATAATAAAGATAAGCTGAACCATATTTAACAAAATTAGCTGGATCCGAATAATCTATCTGAGGAACGTAAGTATCCTGTTTTTCTTTTATTGCTTTTACATTTCTGGCAGACTCTACCTCTTGGAACGCCTCTTTTTCCGTGGTGTCTGCGAGGTAGTTTTTTGATTTATCTGTGGATTCAAAAAGTTTCTTAATACTCATAATCTTCTACTCTGAACTTAAATACTTTATCTTGCTCAACCCAACTACTCAGTTGATTATCATAAAATGAAAACTTAAGCCCATATTCATATCCTGGCTCTAATAAGTTCATATCTAAATCAAAATAATTACCAGACTCATCATATGACATCAAAGTATGTAAATCACTACCTGTGCCGTAGGGTATCGCATCATATGCATCTAAAGTTCTAAATACACGATACGAAGCACTTACAACGGTTGCTGACTGCGCAGTTGCTGTCGCTTTCGTATAAATAGTTGGATTCCAATACTTCTCTCTAACAAACAGATTAAAGCGCGGGGTTTGATTGCCGCGATATTTTTGTTGAAGATTTGTAATATTCAAATAATATGTTGGATGTGAATTACTTTGCTCTGCTCTCAATGTCACCGGTTTAATAGTACCAGTGAAATATTGAGTTATAGCATCAAAAGCACTAGTCGTGGTATGACTCCCAGTAAACCAAACATCATATACAGTTTCCAGCAATGTTGATCCAGTGAACGCAAACGATGCACTGTAAATTCCAGTTGAAACAATTCCGCCTGTTGCAACTAATTTATTGTCACTGCTGACAAAACTGCTATTGTCAGCGGATAGAATCTGTACACTACCAGTGTTTGCCGATGTCGTCCCTGATATTGGAATATCAGACGGCGCCATGTCATCTCCATCACCACCTCCTTGATCAGCATAAAACCCACCAACAGAACCGGAAAATAAACTAACATATATCCTTTTATCATCACCTAAAGCTGGAATATCTGCCAACTTACCCCTAACATAGTTATACAAATAGATTGTGTTCAAGTTATCAGCAGCAGTTGCTAAAGAACTACTAAAATAAAAATCACCACGATCGTCTGTAATTTTATCATCCCATCTTGCTTCAATCACAGGACGTTTAAAGAAATATTGCGAACCTCTTGCAAAAAATCGCTTCGTATAATATGATTTCGTAGAGCCGCTAGGGTTGTATATCACACTCTGAGTTGTATCTTCGGCATCTAATGCTAACTCACCAGGCATACGACTAACAATTGTGTTCGCTGTTCCAGAAATATATGCTTCATAACTAGCAGACATATGAACGCCTAGTCCGTAGTTTGTATACGTTCCAGCTATCCATTGTTCGACTATCGGAGTGATATCAACTTCCAAATCTTCCAAACCGGTTGTAAAGCTTTGAGTGAGTAAAAATGTCTCTGTATCGCTACTGCCTGTGTGATAAGAACCGCCGGCTAATACTGAACCCGCTGTATCCGTCCAATATGCCGTATTTGAAGCGCTCATCCAATTTGCACCGGAATTACCTTTAGTTAAATCCTTGTACCCTTCTAAATCTAATCCAGTGCCTTCTTGCCATGATTGAGACACCGCCAACACTGAAAGTTTGTAATCAGCAGGAACAGTTTTAGAATGCGGGGCATTGAACATTCGAAGATAGAAACTAACACTTCCGCTAGCGGGAAGTACACCGTTTGTCCTATCCGTAGAAACATCAGTTATTGGAAATTTCACCAATGCCCTAGATAGCTCCGCAGAACTAGTTGTCACTAGTCCGTATATAGAATACACTTCCAAGACATCTGCTTCACCAGCATTTGAACCAGTGCCGCGAGTTCTAAAATTCTTCTGATAGGCGTTAACTATTGTTGTATCCGCATTAGCTTTATATTTCTTAATCGCCATTAACTAACTTTTCCCTTAATATCTACCGATGGATATTTTATCTCCAATATTACATTCTTAGGTATTATCAAATAACTTCCATCTGGCGATAGGTTATTGTTAATACTTAACTCAACTCCCGAATAACCGGTACCTGATTTATTAACTAATTTAACCTTCACAACATCGAGCACACCTCTTACATTCTTTAATTCTTGATAAATATCACTGATATAAAAATGCTCGCCAATATAAAATGTTGTTGCATATTTCTTACTTAATGCTTTTACGCATGAATCTAATAAAGTATACTTATCAACCCCGGCTGACGCCTTAACTGAAAACTCAATTCCTAAATTAAGAATAAAAGGATCTAATATATCTACCGTATCATTTATCATTCTATAATGATTCAGCCAAATCTTTAAATTATTCTTAATCGTCGAATTTGTTTTCGTTAATTTGCCAAATTGATCTTCTGATATCACATACATATTGAGATTTCGTTTAAGAGAATCTGGATCTTTTTGCACAGAACATCGTTTAATTGAGCCAAATTTTGCCGGCATTCTATAAGTGAGATTTTCATAATCTGCTTGGGTGACTGCTCTATTTTGAGTAGGGAATGTATCAAAAATTCTCATTTTCATTTCATCTGTTGAGATATTTGATACATCGCCAACAATTGGTTCTTCATTGATTACCTCAAAAGATTCAACAATCGCCTGGGCCTTTGAGGTAACCAGTTTTGTTCTGTCTTTGAAATCTACTCGTGCATTTGAAACACTTGTAAGCGTACCGACAGCAATATTAGAATTAGATGGATTTGTCATTCTATAATTAACAGTCAGCGTTGTATTAGATGGAACTATTCCATAATTTTCATTTTTCGTCAGCTTAGTTGGATCAAAAGTTGTGCTAGTAACATAATCTTTTCCAAATATATCAAGCGCTACTGATTGAGGGTTAGCAACAACATTTGTTTCTCCCGATTTTCCATTGCCAAATTGCAAATATGCAGAGCGGCTATCTCTTTGCACAACAAACTTACGAGATACCAAATATGGTTTTACAATCGATGGAACGTTGTCATTCTTAAAATTAGTATTCGATATCTCTTTAAATACCATATCTTGCGCAAGATAATCTACTTCAAAATATTCATTCCCTTCTTTATCAAATACCGATATAATTTCGGTAATATTTGGTGATGATAATTTTATCTTTTTAAATCTTTCATATGCTCCTACTGTAAATTGCTCAGTGCCAAATTGGCCAGAAACAACATTTCCATATGCCTTAATAGCAAAATGAGTGGGGGCGCCTGTTGTGCTGTCCACTTTCGCAACAACCACAGAATTTTTTGGATTATCAAAATCTACATTTTCTATTAAAATGAAATTCAAGCCGCCGGTAGAAGATAATCTGGTTCCTCTTTTTAAAATTGGAATATAATCAGAATCAGGGCCGACTGCGGTTGAAGAAGCCGGCACTAAAACATATAACGCTACTTTTCCATATGTCGAGGCTCTGCCGGGGTGTTTATATCCTAATACCCTACCATGGCGAAGTACATTGTTTTGCTGGTAGGCAGTGTCTAAAAATGACTCATTTACATTGTAATCTAGATAAAATGATAGCTGATCGCCAACATATGCAACTGCATCTAGCATTAAAGCGCCGAAAGAAGCCTCACTAAAATCTTGAAAATTATCAGGATAAAACCTCTCTGCTATCTCCAATAAGTCCTCTTTTATACTTTGAAAATCCCGATGAGTATAATCAATTGGAACTATTTTCTTTTGTTCGTCAGACATGTAAATTTCCTCAATTTTAAATAGTAATCTCTATAAAATCTTTTATATTAATATCTGGTATTGAATAAGAGATAGCAATACCCAACCTATTGCTGTCTATGATACCCAACCTATTGCTGTCTATGCCAGTTGAATTAAAAGAAATTGAAGAAATCTTAATAGCCGGCAAATAAATACTTGCTTGTTCTCTGATTTTTGATGCGATAGCTTGTTCTGTGTTTTGTCCAAAATTCTGAAATAAATATGTTCTCATTCCAACTCCAAAATTTGGTTCCATTACCCTTTCGCCAGGTGTTGTTAATATTAACATTTTCAAATTTTGACTAAACAACTTCTTAAAAGTTTTAAGCATCACAAACCCATCATTCGAATCTCTTCGCACCGGAAGTGCTACACCAAATGCATTCATATTTTATTCCTCACTTTCTATAATTATATCTTAATCAATCTTTTTCACATAATTCGCCTTCAGAATTAAATGGGTTAGATCTCATCATTCGTCGTTTCCACCATGGAAGCAAGCGCTGACCGGCGGCGGGTTTAAATCTTTCTCTTAACTCATTTAAAAGTATCTTACCTGGCTTCAAATCATCGTCAAGTTCGCCGGGGTTGAAATCTCTTAAATTATAGTGATTTTTAAATAATTTCTTTATTCTACTATTTGTATTTCTTAACAATTCTTGGTCCCACTCGTCCCAAGTTGTTATAAATGGACTCCAGCCACTTCTATCTCTTACATTTGCCCAGCCGTCTTCGCCTGGTGTGATTACTGGATTTCCATTATCATCCACATCCGTCATATAAGAGCCGGGTTTTTCTTCGGCCTCGTTGGATCTATATGCTCCTTTTTCCACTGTGATTTGTCCTATCGATGGTAAAAAGGCAAAATCATTATAAATCGCCAATAATGATGTGATTTTACTCAATGGGAAAATATAACGTGATATTAGTTTAAACTTACTATCACGTTTCAAAAGATTAATTAAACACAACAATTGTTTACTATCTCCATCAAAAGGAGCAATTTGCCCTATTGCAAGATCCAACGCATCTACTTCTACGGTTGTGATTTCTACTTTAGTTCCATCTGCAATCATAGAAAAAAGCAACCCATAACGGATACCCAACTCACCATCCAATCCAACTCCGTTGCCATTATTATCAACTAAAACTTCTAACGTGCCAGGATAAACGTCTGAAATATTTAAAGTATTATCATTTGCTTTGATTATATCTATCGCTGTTGAAGGTGCGTATTTCGTACCATCGATACTAATATATTTCTCAACAACAAATGGCTTCGTGGTGTCTGATGTGTCTGGGCTAAATTCGTATTCTTCCACATCACCTATAGGAACGGTAACTTTATTAGCGAAAGGAACCAAGATATCGTGATCACCTTCGTTGTGAAACTCACCAGACATATAAACCAACTCACCTTCTTCGTTTTTGAATGCGTGCCAATAACCAATATATTCTTCACCTTCTTCAGAATCACTATCTTCGTCATTTTTTTCAAAAACATACAGTTCGCCACCGCCTGTATATAATTCACTCTCTTCTTCTGTTGGCCAGCCGTCTACGTCTACTTCTTCTTTAATTTCCTTATTTAAATCTAATTCTAATGTTCCTTGAGAAAGATTTGTTAACAAATAATAATCTAAATCAAATATCGGAGGAGTCATCCCAATTTGTTTAAGATTAGAAACAAATTTCTCACCCATAAACTCTAATTGTTCCATTACTAAATCTTTGAGAACTAATTTTGCCAACTCTTCCGTTTCTTGTACTGCTTGGAGGTTTTTTTCAGAACGATAGTTCTTTAATGTTTTAAAGAAACTTACAGTTCTATCTTGTTTTTCTTCTCTTAAATCTTCTCTATATGGATAATCATAATCATCCTGCATATCATTTAGAATGCCACACGCATCTATCGCAGATTTTGAAGGAAATTCTATATCCTCACTATCTACTCTTCTAGCGTACACCTGCACTGATTGTTCCAAGAAAGCATACCAAAATTCCTCATCTTTAAAGGGATTAAAAAATTCCCAACCAGCTTTCTGGGCGTCTTTAAAATTCTTCTCCATATCTTCAACAATATACTGAGCATATATACTGCTATACGTTTGTGGAAATTTTGGATAAAATGTCGTAAAAGTAGCCAACGATTTTAAAAAATGCACACTAACATAAATTCTAATAGCGGCTGTTATTAACCCTTCCAAGCCGGCTGCGGATACTCTTTCTAAAATTCTATTATATGGAACCTCCAGCACGCATTCTTCACTAGACATTAATCTTTCATCTTCTGGAATATTAGGATACACTTCATCTATTTTATCTTGGATATCTCCGAAATCAATCAAATCAGTTCTAAATGGCTTACACGGACTTATTTCTGGAAATAATAAATCCACAATACCCGTCCAGCCAGATCCAGTAAGTGGGGAAATATAAATCGGTGGATTCATATACGTACCGCCAAACTGCAACGGATCTAAATAGAAAACCCTATTAGGTGGGCCATCGTTGTTCTCTTCATCATATTGCATCTGACTAATGCCTAAGACTTGATCATCATTCGTATAACCCGAATCAAAATATGACTCACCATCTTCAGTAACATATGCGATATCTGTTGTAGCTAAATCATCAAATTTCGCACCATAATCAAAAGCGTCAGTATTTTCTGCAAGAGTGCTTATGAATTCTGCTGTTATATTCGTCATAAATTCATCGTGCAATGCTTTAACCGTGTTACTTTCAAAACTTCCACCACCTTCATTCAAAATCTCTTTTAATAAGACAACTTGCGGTATATAATCTTGTTGAGCCTCAAATGTGGAAAGAAAGTCAACATAATTTGTTAAATCTATTTCCACATCACTCAATGTATCATCGACTGCTAAAAACTCGAATTCTCTCACCGCAATATATTCTTCATCTGTCTGGGGGGTACCGGTGTCGTCGGCGTCTTCATATGCACTATTTGCAAATGAAGCTTCTGCTCCATTATAACGGTTAGTTATTTTAATTCTTGTAGCGTCACCTTGCCTATTGACATATGTACTCCCTGATTCTTCAATGTCTGCTAGATACATTTCTATATCAAATCCATAATTATAAACTTGTTTAGGGAAATGGTCCATTTCCCCAGCGGCATTATCCTCAAAAGATAATGTCATATCTGGCGCTGCTTTACGGGCTTTAATGGTGAAATCTACTTGCTCATCCTCTATGTCTGGATCTATTTCAACGTTGTATCCTAAATCTGGGAGCATTAATAAATTCTGAGGGCTTCCTTTAAAGCTTGAAATACCAAAAGCATCAAAATCTTTTGATATAACTTCATCTGCTTGAGCATCATTGCTTGATTCGAATGTTGGAGCAAGGATCCCGTCTGTTAGATAATCACTCAACCAACCAGCTACTCTTTGAGGAAAAGCACCCTCTTGGCGCCATGGATCTGCAAAATTTCCAGCGCCCACGCCGTCAGCGTCGGTATCAACTTGACCTAAATCAACATAAAAGTCAACATATGTTCTACCGGTCCAGCCGTGCGCTTTCCTCATATGATTAGTATATGGGCGTCCCATAGTATCACTGAGAATCATGTTTATGAATCCCCAATTACTCTTACCTGGTCCATTTCCCAGCATATCAATTGAAAATTCCATTTTCAACAACTCTAACTCACCGCCTAAAACAGAAGTTGAAGTAGCAATAGCTGAATCTGACTCATAAGGCAACAATCCATCATCACAACCAGGAGCAGAAACAACTGGTGGCATATTGTTTGCTATATAATTAGGATCTTGCAACGCAGTAGATAATTGTTCTAAATCGCTTAAATTTTGCTTCTGAATATTTTCACACATCTCTCGAATCTGTTCTTCGGTTGCTCTGCCTTTTAATATTTCAATCCTTAATTCACAGAATTGTTCAATCTGTTCAGGGGTAGCACAGAGCGATGGATTTGCTGGCATCATATCTATCGGAGGTAATTGATTAACAAAATCTTTCATTTGTTGTTTGAAATCTGCAGGCATCAAATTGCCCATATTCCCAAAAAGTGTTTCAATCTTATTTTTATTTCCTAAAGCATCGGCATAATCTGGATATTCTGCACCTACCATAACTTCAACGATTGTTAAGAATTCTTCAGAAGGTTTTCCTAAAAACGCATTCATTAACTCCGTCCGTGTTGTTGCAGAAGAAATGTCTTCAGCGAAACTCAAAACCTGCTCAGAATCAGCCAAAGCTGCACTGCCTAATCCTAATGTCGTCATGGTGTCAACGATTGTATCTTCAATTTGTTCATCTGAGGCGTCTTCTCCGCAAATTGATTCTTTAAATACATCAATCAAATTTGAGCGACCGGTTGCGGCGGCGGGTATAGCAGCTATAGCGGCTCCTGTTGCCTCCAAAGCAGCACACATAGCGCGACCAATTAATTCACAAATTTTAGTCATTAAGAGAAATAAAATCTTCATAAGAATTTGCTGTATCATCAATTTAATTTTTTGCCAAAAAAGATGAGAAAGATCCGCAAAAGTTTGAGCTATCTCAGAAGGATTAGGAAGTTTTGGAAGAACAAGTTCTTGTTTTCCTCGACAAAACGGTAACTCAAAATCATGAATAAAATCAAAAATATCTCGCCTTGGTGGACCGGGACATCTAAACATAGAAATAATAGTGGTGACTAATTGGGCGCCTGGAAATTTATTCATTTCGTCAAGTAAGCTCAAATAATCGTCAGCATACACCTCCAATAATGCTATGATATATGCCTCGAATAATACCTTGGGGTTTAATTTTGATTTTGCATCATCGATACCTGATGAATCATAATTCTTTGCCAATGTGCGGCGGGTGTCAGTGGCGGAAGATTCTTCTTCTAATTCTGCTAATTTATCGGCCGGGTACCAAGTCTCTTCTAGATTTCCTACTAATGGTTGATCAGCAACATCACTATCAGCAGCTTCTACATAAGCAAAATCTTCTGAAGATTTATCAAAAAGCTCTCCTGATTGTAGTTTTTTCTGCACTAAGTCATTTAATTCAAGCTGCTTCTCTGTTGGTAGTCCAACAAATAAATCTCCAAAATATTCAATTGACATAGCTCTCAGGGCGCTTTTTAACATTGCCGCTAATGCCTCTTCAAGCGATAAACCGCCCATTAAACACTCGATAGCTTTAAATAACAAATCATTAAGGCCGCATTTTTTTAGTTGATCCCAAAGCCCACTCCAGAATTCACGAATATTTTGATCACCAGATTGACGGGAACTCAAACGTTCTAATGTGACACTTAGCAAATCGCAAGGAGATTGTTCGCCGGATATTTCTTTATATGCTTGTTCTTTTGCTGCTGCCCAGATATTTATATTCTTACCTCTTGTTTCCCATTTTTTAGTGTCTGGATTATAACTATATTGACTTGGATCATCTGATAAACCAAGATCTTTTAACATTTCCAGATATTCTTCTTCATCTGTATTGCACCAAAGTTTATGAAACTTAGCAGCTATAGCGTCACCAATGCCAAACACTTCATCCAAGATATCTTGGCCAAGTTGTTTACTTTCTCGTTCTAACGCATCGGCAACACAACTACCTATAGAGTTCTCAGGATCAGCATTAGAATAAGCAGCATTAATATCAGAATAGATTCCTGGATAGGTGTGTTCTCTCGTGAACTCTAGCCATGGTTTAGGATCTCTAGCGGTTAAATCTCTCTCCATGTCATCTAATCTTGCAAAATATGCCATGGCTGTCGGATCTTTCCAGGCAGATTTAGATTGCAAACTCTTAAGTTTTTTCATATAAATTACCGGTTTTTCACCGCATAGTGTAGTATAAAATAACAATTTCTTTAATTTATATTCCGAAGTGAATGTAAATTCCATTTTATTCACTGAATCTAAACCGATGCCACCAAATAAATTCCCAACACCACGAATATTATACCCTTTGTTATTCAAAAATTCATCTAATTGCGGGAGAATATCAGCCATTATCGATCTTTTGCGTAAACCTAAATCGCCATAATCTGCTAAATTAAATGGAACTCCAGAATCTGAAAAATATAACTGTCCGTCTTCAAGTGCCATGTATGCCTTCTGATATCTGCTATATAATCCCAAACCTTTTCGTACTCGAATCAATTGCAATTCTAAACTTGAGGGTTCATAGGTTACTTTTATATCTCCCTCATCCTCGTCTTCGTCAGCTTCATCAACGGCATCATCTAAAGCAACCAAATCATCATGAGGCACAGAATAAAGTAACATTAACCTAGATTTATGCCGCACATCTAAATGATATTCAGTATAATCAATAACTTCTTTAATCGCAGAAATAGACTTCTCAGAGTCATCTTTGTTATGAAAATCCAACAACACTTCTATCGCTTCATCAACATATTCATCGAATCTTTCAATTAATGCTTTTTTTGCTTTATTTTCTGATAGTTTCTTTAAACTTGCTAATTCTAGGTGAGACTCGTCAATAGTGGTTGTATATTTGGTTATTATTGGAATTTGAAATTCACAAATTTGTTTATTTAAAAACGGCTCAAAAGGTGCAGCATTCCATTTTGGAACCATTGCTGCCGGATCTTTTGTGCAATCAGGACATACTTTTGCTGGAGGAATAGAAACAACATCATCACATGCATCGACTAAGCCGTTTCCATCTTTATCTTGATATTTTAAAAATTGTGATTCTGACATCTTAACTCCAACTACAACTATGTTGCAAACACATGTCTACTACAGATATTCTTATATCCATAAGGCATTAAATAATACTGTTCCCACATTAACTTTGAAACTCTAGTATTCCATAAAGGACTCATTGACTTAGCGATATTCCCTAAAACGTCTGCCGATCCTTTAGCAGAAACTGAAGCCCACATAGCCAACCCTGGCACTGCTGCAGTTGGACCTGCTGCGGCTGCAATTAAGCTATTATATACCATCTGTGTTTTCAAAAAATTATCCAATGCTGCCCAAATATTATCAATCATTGCACTTAATTCTACAATACAATCTCTAGTATTATCCCCTAGAGCTACTGGTTGTAAATATCTAACCAATTCTTTTTGTCCGGTGTTAGGGTTAAGATACTCCAACGGTTCGTTAGAGTTTCCCGCTATTAACTCAATTGGTGGGGCGGCGTATAATTTTCCTCCGTGAGAATTAGTCTCACTAGTACCTTTAGCTTGTCCTGTTACTATCTTTATTCCCTCTCTTCCTATCACTCTCACGATATCTGCTTTTACAGCTATCCCAGAATGGCCATCTGTGGTTGTTGCTGGAACTCTACCATCAACAATTCCAAAATGTTCATCGATATTTGTAGATTCACATATATATATCCTCGCAGCATCAGCAATAAAATTATTTCCTGTTCGTATGCGGTTTCTGGGGCCTTTTCCTTCATTAACAGAGGCGAGTCTGCCGACAACGATATCAATCCTATTAGCACCTTGAGCGCCGGCTCTACCTAAACCGTCTGTAATATCTCCAGGTTTGTCGGTACCAAGAGTTATCCATGCATTTTTCTTTCTTATTACCCTTTCATTTATAGCACGTTTATAAATAACTCGCTTTTCTGGAACATCGGTACCGTATAGTCCACTGTTATCAGGGACATAATTGATGCGTGCATTTGACTCCATCATTTCTTCAACCATTGGCTGCACTTCAGACTCTTGGAGGTTCCATGGATCATCGA
>Ga0209128_1000779_pt1 | contig 23150 bp, 27 predicted proteins | sample ETNvirnome_6_100_FD_184072 | JGI IMG/M metagenome (GOLD analysis project Ga0209128, IMG submission 184072) | Marine viral communities from the Pacific Ocean - ETNP_6_100 (SPAdes) (version 2) | ecosystem: Environmental > Aquatic > Marine > Oceanic | place: Pacific Ocean | collected 2013-06-19 | reverse complement strand
CTGTCAGCATATCTATGGTCCATCGCAGGTTTGAAGAGGATGATCGTTTTTGTCTGGTACTTCGCCCGATCGAGAGCTGACAACATTTTAGATGTCTTCCCGCCAAACATGGGACCCGTATAGATTATAAACTCTGGATCTCTCTGATTCACTTTTTCTCCATAAATACAGCGTCTAAATATCTCATCGTCTTTTTTTTGTTAGGCGACATCATGACTAATCATAGGCATTATGTTGCTGTTTTCATTCCTGGGTTTCGTCTTTGTCCCATTTTGGTAGGTCATGTCTTACGTGTGCACAGTTATAACGAACGCTGAGTTCAATCTCATCAATGGGCCACCCAAACTTTCGGGCAACAACTGTTGACAGATGGCACAGGAACTTCAAATCGATAGAAGCATTTCTGTCCACGTCTGTGCTCCTCAAAACTGATAGGACCTGTAGACACTTATCCTTCACGAGAAAGTGTACAGAAGACAAACAGTCGGAACTAGAGTAGTAAAACCGTCGGCTATAGAGCCCTTGTCTTTTTCCGTATGGGTTGTCGCCGGCCATCTCGTTTCTGATGACACGACAAGCATCCACTTCAACTGCATCATAGTACTCTTTTTCTCGCGGGTGGAACAAAATCGATGAGAAGTCCCACTTAGGATCGAGCCGCAGACTTATGTCCACCGGTCCATTGGGCTCTGGCGCCATCCTAGCGAAGTCTCGGACGAAATGTCCTGTCTGGATCTCCGTCATTCTCTCCATGGCAGTTAACTTATCTAGCACAGCTGCGCACATGTCCTGCTCATCCAGCTCTTCACGGATCACAATAACGTTCGGAAGCCCCTCCAGAGAGGATGCCCAAATCTCAAACCACCCGCGCATAATCGGCAGTGTCTCATGACTTTGAACGTCATCACCGCGGACTTTGAACCGTTCTTGCAAAGTGTGTGCCGACGGGAGCAAGATGACATAGACGTTGTTCAGGTTCGACAACTCTTTCCACATCCCTCGAATGGGTTGCTTCTTGTCTCTCCCGTACATCTGCGCGCAACAGACTCGCGACAAGTATGATCGGTCATGGATGTTCCACCGGTAGTTGGTGGCACCATGGAGGTTGCTGATCAGTGTTGACTTCCCGCTTAAGTCCGCACCTTCGATCACGAGGTGATTTATTTCATACATCATGCAACCCTCCGAAGCTTGGCGACTGATGTTGACATTCCCCATCCAGCATCATGAGATGCGTGTGCCATCCACAGGGTGTATTTCTCGGGATCCCTTTGCATTCCGCCCCAGACTCGAAGCCACCCTACCTGATTATCGTTATCAGTCACTTTGAGACGATAGAACGGTTTGTTGTTCTTGGTTTTTTTCTTGATGACGTCAGTGATTACAAACCAACCCACACCGGATGTTCCAGGACGGATATCATGAATTGACGTGATGTTCTTTTCCTCGATCCTTTTCATCAGTTTGTCCGGAAATAATAGCCCACCATCGACAGTTGATGTCATCTCAAATGCCATGTCGACTTTCTCAATCCGTGTCCAATCTTCTGTGTCAGCAAAGTCCTTCAAGATCTTGTGAATAAAGATCTCGGGCTCCTCACCTAGTTTTCGAATCTTCTTGACCTGAGTTTTTGTCTTTCCAAAAATTCCTCTCCGCAAGAATTCATAATTCTTCTCAAAGTGCAATCCTTCAAAGAGCTGACGATGATTGAAGATTTCTCCCCTTTCAAATTCCAGCAATGAACCCAGGGCTTCAATCTTGCACAAAGAAGACAAGCAAGTTTTGTTCATCTTGCTATGCTTCCAGGCTCCATCCTCATCATAGAACATGTCTATGAGAGAAGTATATGGACGCATCTGGACAATTTCATCCATGGCTGCGCCACCGATTCCCTTTACTGCAGATAGAGGAGGAACGAAAGCTCCAATCTTTGGAGAGAATGCCCAGGACTCGCCTGAGTAATTCACATCGATTTGGGAGAACTCAAACCCATAGGACTTGATCTCGGCAATTGCCTTTGTCAAAGCCTTTCCGTTGTTGTTTTCCGACTGAAGAACTGTTGCCAGCCACTCCTCCTCATAGTGAGTGTGCATCCATGCAGCGTAGTAGGAGTCAATGGCATAAGCCAGGGCGTGGGATTTGTTGAATCCATAGGCAGCAAATGCCTCAATGGTTTCCCAGAGCTTGGTTGAAATTCCCTTATCAACCTGATTCAGCTTGAAGGCACCTTCGATGAACTTCTTCTTTGCCACCTCACGCTCATTCTGCTTTCCACCGATTGAATCAAGAGATTTCTTGACCAGTGTCTTTCGAAGCTTATCTGACTCACCAGGAGAGAATCCTGACAATTCAATGGCCAGCTGCATGAATTGCTCCTGGAATACAACAAACCCACATGTCGGTCCCAGAATCTTTTCAATGATAGGATGATCATAAACAATGTCTTCCCTATTCAGTTTTGCCTTCACATACTTCCGATGCACATTTGCTTTCAGCGGGCCTGGCCGATAGATTGCTGTGATGGCTGCCAGTTCTGTGATATCGGTGGGCTTCACATCCAGGCAGAAGTTTCGAGCTCCGGCTGCAGTGAATTGGAATACACCGGTCATTTTTCCATCTTCGTAAACATGCTTCCACACGCCAAGATCATCCATCTCGTTATAGCGACAGTTTAGATGCTCATCAAAGAAGTTCCGTGCATCAAGAAATGTTGGATTGGGATTCCCGTCCTTTTTGAGAATTCGATAGATGCAATTCTCCACATCCTTGAGAAGTGTCAGGCCGAGGAAATCAAACTTCAAGAACCCGTTTGGTTCCAGAGTTCGGAAATTCATTCCTTCTGTCCAGGGTGTCTGCAGTTCTCCTCGCACCCCAATCAATGGCATTGTTCTTTCAAGCACATCAGCTGGTGCTACAATAACTCCGCCTGCATGGCGACCAATTGAGCGATTCTCCATGAAGAGTGTTTCAACATGCTTGCCAACCTCGGGATAGCGAAGCATGAAATCACGATACGCCTGGGAATGCTTCATGCAATCTTCGTGTGTCAGGACATACACCGACTTCTCAGTTGACCCATCGTATGCTGCCCGCATCACTTCATCTTGTAGAGGCCCAGTTAGCTTATTGACCTCATCAAAAGGAACCCCATAGAACTTGGAGATATCTTTGATGAGAGACTTCAGCTTCAAAGTATTGAAATTGCTAACTGGAATTACTGAATCATCACCAAACAATTCACGAGCTGCTGTAATCAACGCATCCCGATCTCCAGCATCAGTATCAATATCAGGCCATCCGGCTTTGTCTCGATGAAGGAATCGACTCCACAACAGCTCATGGAGAATCGGGTCCATCTGCGTAATTCCCAGTAGGAAGTTCACCAATGAGCCGCCACCGGAACCACGGGCCGGCCCCAGCAATGTGTGATCCTTGGCTTTGTTGAAGATGTCAAACATCGCCAAGAAGTAAGATTCGTGACCCAAGTACTTGATGTCGCCCAACTCCATTTTGGCACGTTCAACATACTCGGGCTTGTCAGACAGCCCCTCCTGAATCAGACCTTTCTTAACCAGAGCTGCAAGCTTTTGGAATGCTGTGCTATCGGCAGTATCGTAACGTGGCAATTTGGCTGACTGATCGATCCATGTGTCCTCACACTGCTCCCATGCGATATCGTGTGTTCTCTCAATGGAATCACGAACCGTATCCTCGTACCCCTCATAGAAGTCATACAATTCATACCCTTTCTTGAACTCTCCCCACATTTGGGACGCATTCTTTGGGTACAGCATTGTTTTCATGTCTTCTTTCTTGGGAAGAATCTGCCCCTCAGGTTTGGATTTCATCCAACCCAGCTTCTTGTAGAGCTCCCGAGCCTCCCATCTTTCAGGTGATGGAAAATGAGAATCAGGTGTGGCGATAAGTGGGACACCAGTTTTCTTAGCCAGCTCAAGCAAACACTTGTTGGTCAAGTGCTGGGCTGGCAGATCATGGAACTGCATCTCCAGGAAGAAGTTATCCTTGCCCACAGCATCAACAAACTGATCCACCATGTTCTCGAGTCGGTTGTTGATATTTCGAACATGATTCTCAGCTTCAGGGCCGGTCAATAATCCGGGATTCAAATCCATGAATTTGACATCTGGGAACTCTTCGTAAATGATAGCGCTTGGCCGGCCACCAATACAAGCCGTCGAAACAATCAAGCCTTCACAGTGCTCCTTTAGCATCTTGTAGTCAATACGCGGGAATCGATAGAATCCCTCCTTGTAGGATCGTTTGACCAAGTGAAATAGGTTACCAAGGCCTTTACGGTTTTTGGCAACAACAATCAAGTGATGATACTTCTTCCACTCGGGTTTTCCAGAGCTCTTGGTCTCAGACTCATCCTCAATGGTGAACCCGCCCTGATCCTCCTCTGATGTTGGATTGGCGGATTTCCTCTTCTTGGATTCCTCGTTCCGATTTTCGTATTGGTGTTTCCACTCTTCCAGGGACGGTACGAAATAAAACTCGACGCCGTAAAGCTGCCGATACTTTTTCCCTGATGCCTGAATCTTCTTGGCGTGAACATGGGCATGCGCCAAGCCATTCCCGTTACCATGATCAGTCAATGACCAGGCGTCCATCCCCTGCTCTTCACTTGTAACGAAATCAATATGCTCGGCTGGATATCCCAAGCCATCCCAAGTCGATTTAGGTCACGAGGCACCTGAGTGAGAATGCAGGCTGGCGAATCGCTTCGGTTCCCGCATACACCCAAGTGCCCCGTGGGCCTCCTTTTGTGTAGTCATAATGTTACTTTCCTTCCCAGAGTATGAGTTCTTGAAACTCTGTTCTTAAATTATCATATTCATTTCCATCTACAATTACAAGAGAAATGTCCGGATGGAGCTTTCGAAACATATCAATTTTTCGTTTAGCTTTTTTTGTCATGTATCCCTTGATTTCATAATACATCTCCCCTACTTTGAAATCAGGCGTGTATGATGTTGTTTCATCAAGTTGGAAACTTCGAGGTTCATATTCATATTTCTGCCCCTTGAGAAGGAGTATTCTGGCAAAGTTTGCCTAATTTCATGCTCACTCTTGCCATACGACGTTATGGGTCATTTCGATGCGCGTAATATAGAGACGTAAACTGCCCCAGAACTAGGAGGCAGAATACCGCAATCATCTCAGCCATTATTCACCTTCCACAAATGCCTTGTCTTTCCACCACTCGAATGATTCTCGAAGCTGTGCAACCAGCTCTGAATCGCTCATTCCCGTTGCGGTTCCACCGGTGCTTCCGAAGTGGTTGTGAAGCAGAGTGATGGGATCAATTGGCATATCGCCTTCCACAGGGGAGCAATTGATGGAAACGATCTCCCATTCTGCCAGTGAAACATGATCCGGCTGCTCGCCAAGAACATCGCGGTGGTAGAGGATGACGTTCACCTTTTTGGCGGGTTCCTTCTTGCCTCCAATGACACACGTGTTCTTTCGGGGGTCCTCACCATCCCGGCGTGGAATGAAGTTGCCAGCCAGTTTATCACCGGACTTTAGCTTACATACACCGGCGAAAAACCCCTCCATGTTGGAAATTGGAACTACCAGAACACCATCACGATATCCCGGCTCAGCATCCCGAAAGTTGTAAGCAACCCGGCGAAGAAGGCACATGTCGGTTCCTTCAAAATGGCTGAATCGGCTGCCTGGGGTTTGACGTCGAACGAAATCACTGATTGCGAACTTTTTCATTATCGAACTCCTACTGGGATGAAATCACTTTCCTTACCATGAGGAATCTTTTTCCATTTCGGGAAAGTGTTTCCCGGCCGGTAAGGGGCAAACTCAAGCCAGCTGCCCGTGTAGCATGGTGGTTTGTTATGGGAAAGGATGTAGAGTTTTCCGTCACGTTTATTACGATAGATTGTCATTATAGCCTCCACAACATAGTCATTATACCACATTCTGGAGTCTATTACATGAAATCATTCGATTGCATCAGTGTAGGGCTCGGACAACAGATCGCCTTCTTTGTGACATCGATCCAGGTAATCCTCAAGCTCTTCGAACGATGTGCAAACCTTGACCCCGCTTCGAGCCAGCATCAGATTGAACTTGGCGCCTTTCGGAAGGCCGGCACAGAAGTAAACGATGGGCCTCTTGTTGGCGTAGGCATAACCTGCCTCCCAAATCGTTCCAATGTCCTTGTCCCGAGTGTTCACCAACAGGAAATCCGCCCGGTCGATGTGCTCAAGGTTTCCAAAGAATGTAGCATCCTGTGTCTCCTTAGGTGCACTCGGTGGGCACACGAAGATTCGTCGTGGGCTGCTCAGCTTGATCCACTTTTCACGGGCATCGAAAATCTTTTCCAACCGGTCCAATTCTGCTGCCTGCGTCGGATTGAACCATCCGGATGCCAGGTAAACTCTTGTCTTTCTCATTATCTTCCTCTCTCAAATCCCGTCTTGAGGGTGCTAAATTGTTTCATCAAACGATTCCACAGCTCTGTGAACGTGCTTTCACTGTCTGGTGGGTTTGTTCCACGAATGTCTTCTCGGCGACCTGGATAGATTGTATCATCCGGGTGATAGTCGAACTTGTCGTTCTTCGGCTCGGGATAGTACAGGTTGGTACCCCTTGACACCCACCTGTTGGCCTCTTGAATCCGAAATGTCTTAATATAATGCCAATCAGGGGTATTGAAATCAAACACCTGGGTAAGCTCTGGGATGGCTAGACAAGCCTGAATCGCCATCTGTGCTGCAATGATGTTATCAGCAGCGGGTTGAATCTGCATGTCTTGCCGAGCTTTGACAAATGCCAGCAGATCCTTCAAGTTGAGACGCATGTAGTAGAATGACGTCATGCACTTGGGAAGGATCAACCGGGCATCCATCATTGACACATCTTTCGAATCCGTCATGTCGGCGTAGAGTTGCTTTGACTCCTTAACAAGCGTCTTGTATCTCGACAGGAACTCAGGAGAGTTCTCAATCGCCTCAGGAATCAAGGCAGCATCATCACGAAGATCGCGGTCGCCGGTACACTGTGCTGCGAATGATCCTCCCCGGTGGCGGATGATGTGGGTCACCTCTTGGAATGATAGGCCGGACAGCCGGAAAGTGAAACCTAGGCATTCCATCGGAGTTGGCAAAGCACGATACTGCATCACATCCAGCAGGTTCTTGCTCAAAAGCTTTGGTGTTGCAGTTTCCGGTTCCACCTCGCCAGGAACATCCGCCCAAGTTGCCTTGACATAATGCCAAGCCAGATTCCTTGCCTGTTCCGCTGTGGGTGCATCAACTAATTCAACCTTCAGTGCCCGGAGGTTGTTGTGAAAATCAGTTTTTGGCTTCTCGTCAAACTTCAGTCTCATCGGAAGCTCAACCGGCTCCAGATCACGATTCATTGGCATGGGTTTCTCCTGTGGGTATGGTTGCCGAACCTACTAATAATAGTCCTTGTAGATCAAATAATCACTTCTTTTGTTCTGTTTCGCGAACAAAATCGTGGACCAGCTTGGCAACATCGTCGACATCCCACATGAAAGTGGTGATGTTATCTTGATTCCAAACCGCCTGATTGTAACTTCGCATTGGGACAAAGGTGTGGATGCCGTGATGGGCCAACTCTCCTGCATGTTTGGGTGAGTCATCGATGGCACAGATGACCTTGCCCTGTTTGTAGGGTTCGGTTGCAGCCAGATGAATGTACTTCTCTGGGAACAAGGCCAATGAGTCGAACTCCACATTATCTAGTAGCCAGGCGTAGGTTTCGTAAAGACACTTCAGTTCGTCTGCTGGTCTGGCGGTTAGAATGTGAATCCAATATCCAGAAGCTCGCAAGTGATGTAGAGCTGACTGTAGATTTTCACAAACCTCCAACTGACTGACTTCGCCCGCCGCTACAAATTCTGCCAGCAATTGGTCACCCGATTTTCCCGCAATGATTCGGGTAAAGAAGTACTCAGGCGATAGCTCGGTCAGGTCGGAGCTGTAAGTCATGTTAACCCAATCGTAGAATCTGGACCTGAACTTGGCCAGAACATCATCCACATCCACGACTACAACCGGTTTTCCATCCCAGCGAGATAAACTCTTTTCTCCGCGAGAATTGAGGTGAGCATCCCGTGCTGCAAATGCCTTGGCTGCATCTTTGGCCGAGAAGCCCCACAGGTTCAAAATCGACAAGCAGTATCTGTAGACATCCATCGTCTCAAACAGAATGTTGGCATGGTGGGTGGGTGAAATGGTTGGGCGGTGATCTTGGTAGTGAACTGTATTGGCCAGCTGGGCTATCTCACTGTGCATCGACAGGCAGAGTGTTTTGTGTCTCTCGATCTTCTCAGCTTCAGATAGTTTGGATGCATCAAAGAACTGGTCAGAGAACTTCTTCTGTATTGCGAGCATTTTTTTGAGGTTCATTTTCTGTCGTGCTCAAGGATTTCGCGGACAGCATTTTCTACAATGCTTGCAGATAATTTTTGTCCAGCTTCTTCTGCAAACTTATGCCATTCATGAGGTGGCATGTTAATGTCTTGTTTGAGCTCTGGTGACCAACTTGTGGGCAGATTCTTTCCATCAAGGGTGACATACTTTTTCGGTGCGAAATCCTCTACATTGAAAAACGTAACCGAAATGTCTAGACGATCAATATCCACACCTGTCTTTTTCGCAATCTCTTCAAGAACTGGCTCAAAAACATGGGTTGTTGACGTAGTGTCTGATGACTTCAAGTATCACCTCCTCATCTGTATCGTCACATTCGAGATATGACTTGCCCATTTTCTTTTTGACTTCACGCCAGAGATGGGCATATGGGTTACGAACTGGGTGAGCATGATTGGGAACCAGCTTGGGTTCCAGAACCTTGCCACCCAAAGCAACTGCCTCTCGGATCCTGTCGCGGACTTTGTTCGATAGCATTAGTAACCGCCATTGATTCGATCGATATTTATCCGTCCCTTGTCCATGTACATGTCGTAAATCTCCTGAAACGAAATTCCAGAACAGACCAGGATACCAACAAGATAGTGGAAGACATCAGCTAGCTCTTCCTTGTAGGCCTCCCGATCAAAGTCAGGTAGATCTGTGGCCCGGTGCTTCTTCGAATTCTTTAGCAGCATGTTGGACTCAAATAGCTCATGCATACATTCGTGAGACAAATGCTTCAAAAAGATCTGACTCTCCTTGAGAGACAAGTCCAGAGGAACCTCAGGATGACCGCGTTTTTCCTGCAGGAGCTTAATGAACTTCTCCTGCTGGTCGAACATTCTTTTGAATTTACCCATTAGCTAGGAACCTTGTCTTCAGGAATTTCATCCTGCAATCGTTGGAGATTGGCTTCGAAGGTTTCCAGGTAGTCCTCATCCAGGATCAGGTATCCATCCTCCTCTACAAACTGCATCATTCGGATGTTATCGCTAACGTCTGTTCCGGTAATGATGGCGAGCTGTAGCACTCGAACCAGCTGTGCAATGCTGTTATCAGATAGTTTCATCGTCTTTTCCTTTGTTGTGTCTGTCGAACGGTATGTGAAATTCGCCACATTTGTGTAGCTTTGAAGTGTCGATCTCTTTTGACGGCCAGTTTTTTTCCATGTCCGCATAAATGCGTGATGTTTCTGCTGGATCCAAACCGATGTCTGCAAGGTCTAAACCTGGATCACCGGCGCCTTCTCGAATGGCTTTCAGCGCTTCATTCCAGGGCTTAGCATTTTCACCTTCACCAAATGGGTGATCATCTACATGGCCGCCCAGGTCGGCAAAAGCGATCAGAGATGTCAAGCACCTATCCTCTTCAGTGTCGATGGTCACCTTGAGAAAGACCTGTTCAAAGAACGCAAGAGAATTCTTTGTGTAGGTGTCTTCATCAAAAATAAATCGTCCTTCGGTGCCCAGCACGAATGATTTCCGAATGACGGCATCGTAGAAGTCATGCACAAGCTTGTTTCGGGAACCCTCTGTTGGCTTTTTGTAATAGTCCCTAAATCTTGGATCTGGCTCATGCCCGGCATCGTCGCAAACCTTCGACCACATGTTAGATGGTTGTCCATAGTCCGATGTCTTTTTCTTCTTCATTTTTTCCCTTTCTAGATTCTATCATATCACTTGAAGCCCATTTGTTCAATGATGCAGATATTTAGTTACATCATGTCAAATTCTCTTCGGCAAATGATCCGTGAGGTTCTTCTTTCTGAGAGGAGAATGCAACCCATTGCAGCCGAACATCTGGTCAAACGCATGGGCGACGAGATGGAAAAACTGTTCCGGCAGCCCGACATCTGGCAACATATCCTTGATCACAACAAGACGTTCATTGGTAACCCAGATCCCGAAGTCTGGACTGAGCTTGCAGAAAACAGCATGGAATACGTTCACAAGGACTGGAAAGTGGGTCCGAAATACGTGAATGGAAGAATCGATCTTCGCCTGTTTGGGAAGCATGCAAAAAGCATATCAGTGAAAATTGATGCGTTGGTCCGAGATGTTGCCAAGCGATATGGTTGGTCGGTGATATCAGCAAAACATAGATTCGACTGGAATTCTGAACTTCGATACTCACTGGAAGGAAACTACAGCAAACTGAAACCTCGTGTGAATCGGATTTTGTATCACACCACACCATCATGGAATGTTGAAAAAATACTGAGGCGGGGATTGTTGCCCAAGAAGGCATCACATGAGACGCAGCAGCACGAATGGGAAAAGGATGAAGATGAGCCAGATCTAAAGCAGGGAAGGCAATACTCACCGCGTGTCTATCTTACATCCAGCAAACAACTGGCTAATTCGTTAGTCTTGTCATTTCAAAATGCTGCCATGGAGGATGCTATGTCCACAGGTAGCGGAAACTTCGATCCATACACATTGCTTCAAATTGATGTTAGCAAAACTCTGCCTGGAACCAAGTTCTACATGGATGATGAATTTGAAGATAATAGCTACAGGGGAATGTCATTCTGGACGTATAGCCGAATCCCGGCCCGTGCTATTTCAATCGATTCACAGGATGAAATATCATACAAGAACTACTTGGATGCCATGGATGAAGACGATTTCTGATCACATTTGAATTGCCGGCACCCAGTGGGTCCGGCGGCCATCTTTTGTCATCTCGGAAGTGATGGGGTTTCCTATCGGATCGGTCTTCTTTCTATAAACTAGAAATCGATCAGAGTTTGGCTTTTCGTATGCCTCTCGCAACACCGACTGGATTTCCCGCATCAGATCATTCAGCTCCGTGCCAGACAGAGATCCCACCAATCGATGGGGAGAGATCTTGGCCCTATAGAGTGACTCGGACTTGACGTAATTACCAACACCAGAGATCACGCGTTGATCCATCAACGCTTTGCAGATCGGCCAATGTGACTTGGCATCCAGTCTCTCGGCGAACTGCGGATAGGTGATCGGCTCAGATAGCATATCAGGTCCCAATTCGTCTAGTTTACGTTTGAAACTATTACGCCCGTAAACAAACTTCAGGCTGCCGAAATTGCGAGTGTCAACAAAATAGACAGGACCCCCAGAATCGAAGTCAAATCGAACACGGGCATGGATGCTGTGCTGGCCAGACCATGTACCTGTCATGCCTAATGTGTTGAGTAGGAAATGATCGTTGCTTAGGATCCAGAATATCAGTTTGCCCTTGACACCAACTCCGATCACCTTCGTTGGAAGATGCGGAGCCATGTCCTCTAGCCCAAAAATGGGTTTCTTGACATAGCGACCATTCATAGGAACAACAGCCACAAGCTTTCGAATCCCAACAAGCTTTGCCAGCTTCTCGCCAATTAGCTTTACTTCTGCACCTTCAGGCGGAGGTTTATCGATCTTCTTTTTTCTTTTTGGCACGCCAATACTCCTTCATAGCTTTTCTGACTCTTGCTTTTTCCTCATCTGTTTTCTTTACCCAAACTCTGCTCATGTTATGCCTTCCATGGAACCACCGAAGCATCACCTCCGGACGGCTCATAGTCATAAACGAAGACAGGAATGCCCACCAGCGTTTCTTTGATGACTTCCTCAACCTTCGCCCATTTTCCGCCAGCCAGACCGCAACCGATCCGGGGCATGTGCACGCTGGCATCGAAATCCATGGCCAGGTGGGCAACCTTCTTGAGTGCCTTGTGCAAGGCATCATATCTGATGGGCGGTCGTCCTTTCTTTGGGAAGATTCCTGTCTGCGCAATCATGTTGGCGACGATGATGTCCTTGGTGCTGTCAACAAATTGCACCTCGCCGAGGGCAAATGGAGTGGCCTTCCACTCCGGGTTCTCCTGATACCAGCTTCGATATGCCACCTCGGCGCTTGGATGATCATTTGAGACTGCCAGGACGAAACCTCGACCCCATCCTCCAATGTCATTACAAATGTGGGTGATGATCTTGGGGCCATCACCAACCGGTTTGGTTGCCGAACCGCTTAAATACACAATTCCCATTTTCTTCCTCTTTTCCATCCCGTTCCAGGGCTCTTCTTTGATAGTTTTGTCATTCCATCTTTATTGACCCACCAAAATGCACCGGTCTTTCCGGCAGCAATTCTAAGACATGATGCATTCGATCGCTTTTTGCCAGTATTCGAATTTGATATTTTTTACACCGATCAGCAGAAAACTTTTCTCCTGTATGTGAATCAGACATCTTTTGACAAGCTTCCAGTAAACAAAGACTAACTTTTGTCGAGTCGCCAATGAACGAAGGTTGGGAAGCGCAGGGAACCGTCTTCGGTCATTTCCTGGTAGCGACACTCTGCCGTCACGCCCAAGTAATCATCTCGGTTGTCCCAGATTTCGGTCCGTTGGTCATCCTTGAAACCGGAGCCAACATTGACCTCCACACCGTTGCAATCCACCAGGATGCTGCCGAGCCGGCCGATGTGGCGCCCGGTGCCCTCCCTGAATCCGATAACTTCCAGATCGATATCGTGGAATGATTTGACCTTCAGAACTGAATCTGACCGGCCGAAGTTGTAAGGAGCATCAGGATTCTTGACCATTGCTCCTTCGTATCCCAGAGCTTCCCATTCCCGCTGGCAGACAATCACTTGACCAAGGTCATTATCGATTTCCTTCTGCTCAACCAAGAAGACGCCATCCAGCTGGTTTTCGGAGAAGACCTTTTCCAGATGTGCTCGGCGGTAAGACATTGAATGGACACCAACCCGAGTTTCCCATTCGTCCAGGGTGACGAAATCAAAGATTGCCAAGTAGGAGTCGGAGACATCCACGTTGGTTTTCCGTCGGACCTGACGCATCAGAGCTGTGAAGTTATCCGACATGATTTCTCCGTCATAAACTCCGTTGGGAAGTTTGGCCAACTCGGCACCCAGGGTGTCATCGAAGTTGGAGAAGATCTTTCCGCTCCGGGAGAACATCTGGCAGGTTCCATCCTGAACCACGCTGAGGGATCGAATCCCATCCAGCTTGGGCTCAATCATGATTCGGGTAGGAAGCTTGGAAGCCGTCTTGTCGGACCATTTCTCTGCCAGTTGGACCTTGAAGACCTTGATCAGTCCAGGGAACACCTTGTTGGTGGTGGTCCGCGCCAGCCCAGTGGCTGATTTCTTCAGCAGGACTCGCCGCATCCAGTACTCATCCTCAACCGGTGTCTGGCTGAACACTTCCTGGAAAGCTGCGATTGCCGCGTTTCCGGAGAGTTCTTTCTTTTCGCAGAGATCAGCAACCTCGAAGAAGCGATCCCAAACCTCTTGTTCTGTGTGAATAGGCTTGTACCTGTGGGTCACCTTTGGGATTTTCTTGACATTGAACTTGATAAACGTGTCCAAGCTGTACTTCAGAACTTTCTGAAGGAGCTCGTTATCGCTATTGGCACGAAGGATGTCCAGCTTTGCGTTGGTTCCCTGGGTGTTGTTGATCTGAACCAGAATCTCTGAAACCTTCATTATATCTCCGTCGCGCCACCCCGGGCGCTTTACCATTATACCATGCTGGGACGAATCTTACACGAGAGACAGGATGGGAATCAAATTAACACCAGGCGCCGGGCATCACCATGAACCAAATGATCAAGTTTTGGGTGCTTCTTGAGAGCGAAAACGAACGCCTGCGCTTGGGCATCAGTCATTCCCTTTCGAGTTCCTGTCATTCCATATTTCATTCAATCTCCCTTCTGGATTCATTATACCATGCAGGGACAAATCTTACATGTCGAGAAGCTGCAGGTCGGCTTCAAATCGCTGGGTGATCTGGCCTTCGCATAGAACATTCCAAAGTGTCATATCCGGGATAGCATTTTCAATTAGCATACATGGGACACCTGGCGGCTGGCATGACTCATCGCTAATTAGCATCGACTGGGGAACTCCCATACCTGCTGCAATCTTCCTTCGCCAATAGCGCATGTCATTTGTCTCTTGATCATATGTCAATGCAATATCACCTTTCTTCACTGAATCACCTCAACAATCGCAGGGTTGGATTCTCAGCTTTCCGGTTTTGAGATTTAGCTTTACCCGATACTCATTGCACTTAGAGCATTTGCCGCACGTGGGACATGTCGGATGATTTCCCTTTCCCATGCAGCTTGGGCAAATTGCACAGCGATGAAGCCATCCAGATCCTCTGCAGTCTTTTTTCTCATCCAGCGGTGCTGCGCACCGATAACATCTTTCTTTACTATCAATCATTGAATTATCTCCAGGGAAACGTGCGTTGTGTTGTCTGCTGGCAACAGATCAAAATTCTTGAGATCTCCGTCTTCAAACAAGATTTCACCAGGTGTCGAAGTTTCATGATTATAGGCACGTATGCAAAGTCCGCTTAACTCTATCCATGGTTGTCGGGTTCCATCCGGATTTCTTCGGCGCGGATCTTGTCTATATCGAACCAAATCACCCTTTTTGGGTAGTGGTTCTGGGTGTACAAAAATGGTGAATGAGGAGATCATGTCTTCAACAATCTCAGCGTCAATCTCGATTTCCTTTCGTGTTTCCATTTGTGCTGATGTCCACTTGACAACAGCCTGTTTCGATGCAATGTTTTCCATCACTCAAACTCGATTTCAACGCTAACGTTAACAGACATTGTTGGGACACGAAGGTGGTTAGCGATATTATGCTTCTTAGCTTCCTCAGCGTCCAAGTGCCAGTCGGCGTGCTTTTTCTTATCGGCGATTTTCAGAAAGTACCTATCAGTCTTGCCACAATTTTGGGCCATCATGATGTAGACCTTCTCGTTCAGTCGATCAGCCTCGGCAGCTGTGGCCTTCATTTCCTCAACCTTACCCCACTCCATCGATGAAACATCATGAATCATAATGGTGGCATCCGGATCACAAAATCTCAGGCCTTCTTTTCCAAATGTTGCCAAAATTGCGCCACAAGACATGGCTTTTCCTTCCACAATGGTTGCTACTGGTAACTGGGCATGTTTGATATTTGAAATCATTGACATCAAAGAATAAACCTGGCCACCGTAGCTATCAATAACAATTGGAATAATTGCCTGGCCAGTATTGTGGGCGGCTCCCATTTGCTCTGCAAACTCTTTGGCAGACTTTTCATCAAACTTATTGACACGAATGATAACAGGATCTTTCAAAAGATCTGTTTCTTTGTTTAGCAATACATCAATCGTCTTCTTTACAAACATTTCTTCCCTCTGGCCCAGGCCTTGAACTTTTCAACGGTTTCGAATCCGCCGTATGTTTCATTATACCAATTTTGACCAAAGAGTTCATTAAGTTCTGCATCTGTGATGTTGGTGGAATGCAAACACCATGTCCGATCTTGATTTCGATAATAATCTCCCCAGACTGAAGATGATTTTGGGCTCTTTCTGAGTTGTGCCACCTCACGTGTGGTTGCCTCAGAAATAATGGAAAGGAAGTCGTCGGACTTATCATCTGTATTGACCCACTCAAATCGAATCTTTTTCATTTTCCTTATTTTCCTTCTCCCAGGCACGTTGATATAATTTTTTGTCTCTTATCATTGTAGTTATCTGACTCCCAAATTTCAATTACTGTATATCCCATGTCCTCTAATCGAGTTTTTCGAATTGCATCCATTTCCCACTTCTCAAATGCGGTTTAGCTCAACATCTTCCGCTGCCGCAGGATTTGCATGTGACACAACCCTCAATGTATGCCAGCGCATTTGAACCACAGGCATCACATTGCTTGATTCCTGCCTTGGTCCCATCTGGGATATAGGTCTTTAGGGCACGAGCCAAACACTTGCTGAAAGAGAACATGTCGTCGCTCTTTTCCTTTTGGATCTGCTCAACCACGAACTGAATCGGAATCTCATGGCGCAACGCCAATGAAATTGTCCGGGTGAAAGCTCCTTGGGTGGGGTTGGCAAACAGGTCGACGATGTTGCGGAAAATGATTTCGTCATCATCCCCAATCGGAACCTCAAGATTGTAGGTCACCACGCCGTTCTTCTTTCCGTTCTTGATCAGAATTCCTGTCTTGGTCTTTTTGGGAACCTCAATTTGCTGGGCCATTCCACAAAAAACTTCGTATGGTTTGTTGTCACGAATGCCAACCAAAGCCAACCAGCTCTCGGTGTTCCCCTCTGGTGATTTGACATTGAGGCGGTGGACATTGCAAGGCAAAGACTTGGGCCGCTTGATGGCTTTCTTCTCCTTTTTTTGTTTCGCTTCCTCAGCGGAGATCAATACTCCGGCCCGGCATCCATCTCGGTAGACTGTGAATCCCTTGCAACCGGCTTTCCATGCCGCCAGATAAACATCTGACACCAGAGCTTTAGTTGCATTGCGAGGTAGATTGCAGGTTTTTGAAATGGAATGATCGATCCACTTCTGGGCTGCCGCTTGGATTTTCACTGATTGCAGCCAATCTACATCATTTGAAGTAGCTTCCCAATATGGGCTTTCCTCTACGTCCTCACTGCCTGACACTTCCATCCATTTCTTGAAGTTGTGATGATAAACCGTGTACTCTTGCCACTTGTCTCCCATTTCATCTTCGAAATCCGGAACCCTTGAATCACCAGGAACCAGCTTCCGGCGGCGTTTGTATGACAACAAGAACGCCGATTCAATTCCTGACGTTGTTTGGGTCATCATACTTCCTGATCCTACCGGGGCCGTTGTGGTCAAGGCAATGTTTCTTCGCCCAGTGGTTTTCCACATTTCAACAACATCGTCACCGCATGCATTAATGACGCGCTTCAAATAGGTGTGATCCTTTTCCAGATCGTAATCGAAAATCGGAAAGGCACCGCGTTCGGCAGCCATGACACAACTTGATGTGTGGGCACCAACTGCCAAAGCCTTGTAGATCTTTTCGGTCATTTTGATTGATCGAGGTGATCCATACTTCAGATTGAGCATAGCCAAGGCATCACCAAGACCGGTGATTCCCAAGCCGGTGCGTCGACCCTGGACACATTTTTCTCTAACTTTTTGCCACAGCTCCAACTCGACCTGCTTCACGTGATCTGGCAACTCGTCTCTGTCGATCTTGGCAAGGATCTTATCAACTGCTTCCAGTTCGAGATCGACCAGATCATCCATTAGTCGTTGGGCTTTCATTGCCACATCGTGGAATCGCTTGAAATCGAATACCGGACAATCTTCGAAAGCCTGCTTGACAAACGATGCCAAGTTGATAACCATCAGGCGACAACTGTCATATGCGCAAAGAACCAGCTCACCGCACGGGTTGGTGCTAATGGACCCGAATCCTAGTGCGGAATAGATGTCTGCAGGCGTATTTTGAGTGACTTGATCCCAAAACAGAGCACCCGGCTCGGCGGCGCTCCAGGCACTGTCAACAAATTGCTCCCAGATTGCAACAGGATCGACCACCCGGGTCGTCTTGGCATCTTTCGGTTTTGCCTCAACAGGCCAACGCAAAGTGAAGGCCTCTTTTTTGACCACCGCCTTCATAAACTCGTCAGTGAATCGAATCGAAAGGTTTGCGCCGGTGACCTTCTTTAGGTCTCGCTTGATGTTGATGAATGTTTCAATCTCAGGATGACGACAATCAATGGTCATCATCAAGGCACCGCGACGACCCTTTTGAGCAACTTCACGGCAAGAATTACTATACCTTTCCAGGAAAACGCCAATGCCGTCAGTTGTTCTGGCAGCGTTCGATGTTGCCATGTCCTTTGGTCGGATTGGAGAGATATCGAATCCCACACCGCCCCGGCGTTTCATGATCTGGACTTGTTCCTGATCAGTTAGTAGAATTCCACCGTAGGAATCTTTTGGAGAATCAATAACAAAACAGTTTGACAGAGATTGAAGCTGATGTTTGTTGCCAATCCCCGACATCGGTGAACCTTGCGGAACAACGTCCCCAAAATTCTTGAAAAGCTGGTAGATTTCCTCTTCCGACATCGGGTTTGGATACTTCTTTTCGATCCGGGCAAACTCCCGGGCTAGGCGTCGGTGCATGTCGTCTGGGGTTTTCTCCAGAAATGATTCTTCTGCATTCCTCAGAAGATATTTTGTGCAAACATCTGCTGCTAATTCGTCTCCTTTGAAGTAGGCACGGGATGACTCTAAAACTTCTGCTCTTGTATACACTACTTCATCTCCTCATCGCCATTTTTAACTTCATTCCACGCTTTCATGAGGGCAGCTTTTGCTTCTCCGGCGGTTTGTTCGACCGCTTCGTTGAGGGTCAATGAATTCTCATCAAGAATTGAGAATGTTGATGTGGCTGTGTCGATGGAAATTGGGAACAAAATTCCATCTCGTCCTGCTCGGTTCTTCGCGATGTAAAGACGTCCGACTCCAGTTGACTTTTCAGCTGCTTTTCTTGAGATGCTGACCACTACATCTGCCACCATGGCTTTACCGTATGCTTCAGCCATATTTTCAAGACCCACGATATCGGAATTCGCACTATCGCGATTTGCTTGAGAAGCTGTCCAGACCGGAATCTCTAATTCCATAGATAGATTTCTGAGTTCTTCGTAAACCAGCTTGAGCTCGTGCCGAAGACTATCGTATGCCCGAGAAGACCGCATGATGTCAGCGTAATCGACCAAGATCAGGCCGGGCTTGAAGCCCTTGAGTGACAATTTCTCAATGTGATTCCTCAACATTGTAATCGTAGCACTCCCTGTAGGATATTCCTTAATGATCAGGCGACCAAGATCCTTGTTCTGGTATGTTTCCTTGACGAGATCCTTATGATCTTGAACATCATTTGAAGCAATGTGACACAAATTACTGTCATATCGAATTCCAACTGCTGTCTCGGACAACTCGAATGTGTAATGGAGAACATTTTTGCCAGCACGCATTGCATTGGCGCCCAAAGCAACCAGCCAATGACTCTTACCCACACCGGTGTTGGCAGTAATAACACCAATCTCGCCGCGGCCCAGACCTCCAGAGAAGATGTCCTTTGCATCCAGCCTCTTGAATCCTGTCGGGCATGCCATTCTGTTGATGCGGATGAATCGTGACTCCAGATCCTCAAAGAAATCGTGTCCAGTGCTGTGTGGAATTCCAAGAGAAACCGCGCTCTTCATCAAGGACACGACCTCCTCAAAATTCTCGCCTTGAATCAGATCGACCGATTTCTCCAGAGCCGCCTTGAAAGCTTGTCGTTTGCAGAAATCCAAGGTCTTATCTTTGACGTAAGCGATATCACCCGGGTTGCGATTGGCTTTGACCCGTAGTAAGAACTCAATGATCTGGTCTTTCAGAATATCATCAGCTCCATCAGCCAGTTCATCCTTGATAACGTTGACCAGCAATCCCAGCGTCGGAAAGCACTTGTACTTGTTATGATATGAGAAGTACTTTTCACTCAAAAATTGAAGATACTCAACGTCAAAGAAGTTGGGCCGCATGACCTCTACCATTTGAGCCGCCCACTGGGTATCTGTAATTAGCCCTTGAAAGATTTTCTCCTGGAATCCTTTCCCGTGTTGAGAAAAATGCGGAACATTGTTTGCGTTGTTGATGATCTCCTGAAGGGAACCGTTCAAGTTACTCACTATCGCCTCACTGAGTTTATCGCCAAAAAGTAGCGATTGATGTCAAATTTTTGCATACCAGATTGCAGTAGCAACCTCATTAATCCCATTTTATTACTTTTCCCCTGTTTTTCAAGTTGACTTTCAATTTTTTGGATCTGGCTTGCAGCTAATTGTGACGTGTCCAAGTACATCAATTTCCAATTTTTCTCAGCCAAGTCGTGAGCTGATGCAATGCTACCGATTGTTTTGCCCTTCTTGTCGTAATGAAGGATTTTTGCCGCTTCCACAATATTTTTGTAACTGACGAAACTTGATCCAGATAGTTCCGGGAACCATTTTGACATAGTCTTGAATCCTGCTCCTTTGACCCCTTTGATATTGTCTCCAGGATCTCCAATGAAGACCCGGGCCGAGATGAAGTTCTCGGACGATACTCCGAACTTGTCGATCACATCCTGTCGGGTGATCATCTTTTTTTGTCCGGGAGACCATTGTTGCACTCGGTCATCAATCAGCTGATACAGATCCCTATCAGAAGACACCAGGACTGTGCGTGCTGGCTTGAAAGTATAGCGACTTAGGTAACCTATGATGTCATCGGCTTCACAATCTCTGACATAAATCTGTGTCACAGGAAGGTGGGTCAAAGCTTTTGCCAAAAGGGATACTTGCATATTGTGATTTTCAGCCGTCGAGGGAATATCGTCCCCATAATACCTATTCAGCGTGGGCGGCCTCCGGCCGTTTTTATAGGTCGGATCGACACCTCTTTTTTTGATGCTGCCGCCCGATTCCCACACAACGATGATCCGACTGGGCTTGAATTTCTCGCACAAGTTTCCTAGTCCTCCAAGGAAGCCCAAAAACCCACCGACGTGCTCCCCGGTTTCTGCCATGCTGGGATTTTTCACAAAATGTTGCATGAAGACATTAAGTCCGTCTACCAGTAGAATCGGTCTATTCTCAGTCATTACACACTCAGGTCTTCCAGAACATCATCCAGATCATCGGCCACAGCTCGAACTTCTTCGAAGGACTCAACATCTAGTTCCATTCCGTCATTGGTGGATAGCTTCTTGACAAAAGCAGCTTCGATTAGGTCATCCAGAAAGTCCTTGTATTGAGGATCAGCCAAGATTTTGTCGAAGTCTGACTTGTAGAACTTCTTCTCCACTTTGACCTCGCCGGTTTCCTTGTTGGCAATGGTCAGGACTCTCCAAGATGACTTGCCGGAAACTTCCACCAGGAATTCACCTGATTCTGCCGGACCGAAACCTCGAAGAAAATCGAAAAGCTGCTCATGTTCCTTGATCCCCTTGCCGAAGTGGATCTCAAAATGAACTTTTCGGAATGGTGCGGCGACCTTGTTCTTGATTGTCTTTGCCCAGACGTGAATGCCAATAACCTCATCATCCTTATTCTTGATCTGCTGACCTGCACCCAGTTTGATTCTGATCGATGCATGGAAAGGAATTGCACGGCCGCCGGGTGTAGTGTCAGGATCTCCATACAGAACGCCGATCTTGGTCCGGACCTGATTCAGGCAGATCATCATGGCGTTCGACTCCCCGATAACTCCGGTGATCTTTCTCATTCCCTTCGAGATTGCTCGAGCCTGAAGTCCGATTGATTCCTTATCATAATCTCCAAGAAGCTCAGCCTTGGGAGATGATGCTGCCACGCTGTCCCAGATAATTGTCACCGGAACATCCTTGTTCATTGCTTTTGCTTTCAGGATGGTTGACTCTGCTGTGGAGAGAACCTCCTCAGTGCAATGGGTATCCACATAGACAAATCGCTTGGAGATGTCGACTCCCAACAGTCCCAGATTCTCCACAGAGGTGGCGTTCTCAGTGTCAATGTAAACCACGATTCCGCCCATTTTTTGAGTTGATCGGGCGATCTGGATGGCGATATGGGACTTTCCAATCGAGGGCGGACCAAAGATCTCTATGATTCTCCCTTCTGGAAGCCCTCCATTTCTTCGGTTGGAGGCAATATAGTCAAGTTGAACTGATCCCGTGCTAACCCATCGCTTGACGTGTGTTGGCGAGATCTCCTGGTGCAGGTTGTATGCGATCTTGGATCCGTGATCCTTGTTAATTGCCTTGATCAGATCTGATGTAAAGTCATCAACTAGGCTTTTGATTTGCTCTTTCTTTTTCCTCTTTGCCATTTTTGCTCCTTAGATGATATTAGCACTTTTCGGCCCAATGAACAAAACAGGGCGCCCCTTTTGAGGGCGCCCTGCTTGACCGTCAGGTCACTTGTTTACAGTTTTTCGAGATCAGCGAAAGCGTCATCCAAGTCCTGTAGAGATGTTTTCTTTTCCGTCACGGGCTCCTCACTTTTTGGTGCCGGACCACGAAACGATCCGGATGAAGAATCAGCTTCTGGGTCAGCCAGCCAAGCATTGATAATCTTCTCCAGCTCCTCATAGCTTTTGGCAGAATAGAGGCTGTCAAGATCAGGGATTCCGCCCATCCACTCGGTGATCTTCTCCTTGTCATCAGACAGAGGTGTCGATTTGGGACGAGCCCGAACAGACGTCTCAGCATAGATCTTGCCAGGCTGCTGAGTCACATTGATTTTGATGTCAAATCCCTCTTTGGGATCAGTGATATCGCCGTAGTCAGAGTCAAGCATGATCTTCAAGAGATCCTGATAAACCATTTTGCCAAAGGACCAGATGCGAACACCCTTGTCCTCTTCGCCACGAACCACAACCGGTGCAAAGGAGCGCATCTTGGGATACAGCTTTTTGGCCAGATCATACGACTCCTTGGTGTCATCACTACGAAGCTTGTTAATCAGCTCCTGGATGGGATCAGGATCGCCAAACTGATTGGGAGTCAAAAGACCCGGGTTGTTTCCAATGTTGTAATAGAACCATAGCTCCTTGAACGGTTGGCCATCGTTGTCAGGGAATGAGAGGAGACGAGCAACCGACTCCTTTCCCTTCTGTGGCTTCCACGTCAAATTGCTTCGTGAGTTTTGCCCGGATAGCTGGGCCAGCTTTTTACGCAGTGCGTCTAGATCAATCGCCATTTTCTAACCTCCAAAGTATAGTTTGGCACTCTTCTTAGCTTACGATATTGCTACTTGCAAAATGTTAACTTTCAATTCCTAATATTTCAATCGTAGTAATCTGTCTTTCAATGTTCAATGTTTTATTTGCTGTTGGGAACCTTTCCGCCACCATATGATCCGCCGGCGGCG
>Ga0209128_1000767_pt1 | contig 23347 bp, 54 predicted proteins | sample ETNvirnome_6_100_FD_184072 | JGI IMG/M metagenome (GOLD analysis project Ga0209128, IMG submission 184072) | Marine viral communities from the Pacific Ocean - ETNP_6_100 (SPAdes) (version 2) | ecosystem: Environmental > Aquatic > Marine > Oceanic | place: Pacific Ocean | collected 2013-06-19 | reverse complement strand
TGTTCCTGATGATCACGATCGAGTTTTTTGGGACAACCTACCACACGTTTACAGCCTAGACGAAATCGAGGTGATCCATGAAGAAGGGCGCCCTTGTCAAGCTCATTGATGTAAATGGTGAAGAGCGCGGCCATGGACTTTTCATGGACTCGTTTATTCCTGCTGAGAGAGCTTACTGTGTACGACATGATCACCAACCTCTATGAGTTCCTCGGCTCCGAAGCCGTCTTCGCCCAACGCCTACGACAAGATAAGCAGTCGTATGACACGCAAGCAAAGCACTTCGAAGTGTTCATTGATGGAAACGTCAAGTTCTTGAATGCTGTCTATTGGTCTTTGTTGCCGGTTCCTGATGTTTAGTTAATACAGTTGTCTTTCATCTCGATATTTAGTCTTAGTAGCAGGACGACCGAACATGCAAAAAGACTTGATTCTAGAACGATGGTGCCAATTAGCTGGCATTCTAACTGAGCAAGACGATCTTTACGTCTTTGATTTCGACGATACTTTGGGTGTTTCTGATGCTCCCACACTCGTAGCTGCTTCTGACTACAACGGTGAGGATGCCAGTGACGACGAGTCATTTGAGGCTGTACCGGATTTAGCATCCCGCATCAAAAAAGTTGTACCAGGTGTTGGAAAAGTTGACATTGATGTGCCTGGTATATCGAGTGGAAAACTATCAACCGGCCCTTCATCCCTTCAAGGCTCTGAGGTCATTTCACTTGACACTGCACAATACCGCGACTGGAAAGAAAAATACGTTCCATCACGGGGTGTAGTCAGAATAGTTGTTGATGATGATACCGAGGGTGGGATCAAGAAAGCAGCAAAGGAGCTTGGCAAAGCAGGTGAGATTAATGTCGTTGATTACAGCCCGTCGAGCACTTTAGGTTCCGCCAAGCCGATAAAGAACACACTTGATATATTGTCACGGGCTGGGGAAGAGGGAAACAAGACTGCGGTTGTGACAGCGAGAAAAGGAACCACAAATCTGGATACATTTTCAGGCCAGAAAGTGCCATCTCAAAACGCGAGTGACATCAAGAAGTTTGTGAGTGATGAATCCGGTCAGTCACCTGATGCTGTCATTGGTGCTGCAGATATTTCCAATGACACAGCTGCAGTGAAGAAAGATGTGATCAAAAAAATGGCGTCACCAAAGAGCATCAAGAACATCTTCTTCTTTGACGACGATCCTGAAAATGCAGCATCTGTTGCTGAGCTTGGAGATGACCCAGATTTGGCGGGCAAGGAATTGAACATCTTCAACTATGATTTCGCAGATGGCGAGAAGCCTACCAAGCCAACCTACAAGAAGAAGATCACAGCCAAGAATGAAGCACGAAGACTAATAAGAAGCTTGATTGCAGAAACCATTCGGAAGTAAACATGAGACGGCGTCTTTTTGAAATCCTGGGACCGGGTCCAATAAGGCGAAAGCTTGACCTGCCCGTACCAGATGATCTTCCACCCATCGCTGCAGCATTTGAAGCAGCTGGTGAAGAGCTGTACATCGTTGGCGGCGCTGTCCGTGATGCACTTCTTGGGAAGGTTCCCAAGGATTATGACCTTGCCACCGGTGCAGAACCTGATCGGGTCATCGAGATTGTATCGCAGGATCCTTCCCACAAAATCGATCTGACTGGTGAATCGTTTGGTGTGGTCCGTGTTCGAACTGTGGGCGGCGAAGAATACGAAATTGCCACGTTCAGGGAGGATATCGGAGAAGGTCGCCGTCCAGACTCCGTTGAGTTTACCACAATTGAAGCCGACGTCAAGCGGCGTGACCTGACCATCAACGCACTCTTCTACGACATGGCAACTGGTGAAGCAGTGGATTATGTTGGAGGAATTGCGGATATTGAAGATGGTGTGGTCAGATCCGTTGGCGATCCCACTCAAAGATTCCGAGAGGACAAGCTCCGGATCTTGCGTGCGGTTCGGTTTGCAGCACGGCTGGGTTCCGACCTTGATCAAGGCACAGCAACTGCCATTCTGCGTGACAACGATCTGTCAGGCGTGTCTCCGGAGAGAATTCGAGATGAGTTCATTAAGGCAGTCAAGTCAGCACAAAATGGGCAACACTTACTATCACTGATCAGTGAGCTTCAGCTTTGGCCGCAGATTTTCCCCGGTCTTGAGATTGCTACTTCGAATCCCGCGTCGTCGGACTTTGATGTTCAGGTTGCCTTACTTCTTTGGGGAAATGATCCATACAAGGTCATGAAAGTGTTGCAGCAAATGAAGTATACCAGCGATGAGGTTGGGCTGGTTCGTTTTTTGTTAAGTTTTCCCGGGATCGATGGATCATCTGCACCCAAACTAAAGAAGGAATTCAAACGCCTACGTGTCCCACCTGCTAAGCTGGAGGAGTTTGCGTTAGCTGTTGGTGCCCCTGAGAAGTTGGTTCAGGGATTCCTGGAGTTTGCCAGAAGGCCTCCATCAGCAAAGCCACAGGATCTTATGGCTCGTGGATTGAAGGGTCCCCAGATTGGCCAGGCGATGGATGCAGCCGACGCGGATGTCTTTAGGTCTCTGACTGAATCGTTTCACAAGCTACTTCGTGAGCAGGTCGGAAGAACTCCGGAGCAGAATTCTTTCATGAACGAGTATTACGATCGGTCATACCAAAACCCGATGAACAGACGAGAACGATTCTGGGGATTCAAACTTGATGACGGGTCTGATGGGTTTGTGCTAACGGAGGTTAAACCTTTTGATGGTGGAATTCACATGTCATCGATTGAAACACGACCAGAGTCTGCACTTGGAAATGGTTTGGCAACGATAATCATGAAAGAGATAATGAAGATTGCTGATACACATGGTGTTGAGCTTTCATTAACTCCGGTTCCGTATGGCGGGAAGTCCATGAACAAGGCCAATCTAACATCATGGTACAAGCGCCTGGGATTTAGCAATGATCCGCGCAGAGGGTTCAGTTATTTGGTAAAGGAACCGCAATGAGATCTTTGCAGCGATACATTTCAGAAGTTCTTTGTGAAGATGTTGAGAAAACGAAAGCGTTTGCAAAGGATCTTTGGAAAAACAAGAATTTCGAACCAAAACAGCGACGGTCAATGTATGGCGACGACCCGATCGACCGCACCAATTCTTATGGTTTTGCAACAAAGCAAGGCAGAATCATCAAAAAGTTGTTTGCCAAATATGCTGATCGTAATTTCATGAACTCCTTGTTGACAATTCATTGGGCTTACGTTGATGACATCGATTACTTGATTAAGCATGGACAGCATCGTGATGAACTGAGCTGTGCAGCTTACCTTTCCGGGGACGTTACAGCGGGCAGCTATGGTCGATTCGGTTTGCTCGTCAAAGGTTACATTACTTTGTTGGCAAATGACATGGATCGTGTGATGTCAGGAGGAACAGAACTATATACAGTGGGCGGGTCTCAAAGAACAAAAATGTCTGGTGCCAACAAAGGGGTTGGTATTACCTTGCCAATATCTCGCTATGCCTATCACCCGGATGAACATGACGATTTTGATGGTATGGAACCTGTTGTTGTATTCGACAAAGATGATTGGTCACCTAGGATGTTTTCCGGAAATATATTCAATGAGGCCCTTGTTGATAATTGGCAAGTCGAGGCTATCGTGGTATTTGATGATAGGTATAAAGATAGCATTACAAGACATGGTATGGATATCGAATCACTCCCACCAATCTTAACGATTGAAGAGTTAAATGAGAGGAGTGGTTGAATATGAACCTATTGCAAGAATATGTCCGTGCTTTGCTGACTGAAGGTGCTAAACGTGTTGAGGATCTTCCTTCCGACGTTTTCGTAGCAATTGACGTTACACCAAAAACTCTTGGTGCTGAACTTGTTTATGAAGACTGGATTCCAACAAGCGAAGAAAAAGAAATCGATGCCTGGGGAGATGTTGCTGCTATCAAGATTGGACATGGGCGCAGGGAGGGCGGGCGCGTGTCGCCGGTGCCGGTCTGGGCACGTCCCATGGGCTTGTCGCTAGGTGCGTTTAGTATTTTTGGATCTTCGGCTTCTCACGGATGGGGACCACTTCTTTATGATGTCGTAATGGAGCTGGCATATGAAAAAGATGCTGGGCTGACACCGGATCGTGGAGGGGTGACAAGCAAGGCACGAAATATCTGGCATTACTATTTGAATAATCGTCCGGACATCAGGATTGAACAGCTGGATTTTGAACCTGAGTACTTTTACCATACAACGCCCGATGATCCAAGTGACGACAGCCGGATGCAACCAAAAGAAAGGAATGATCTGTACAATGATGATCCAAAGGTTCACAAAGCTGCTCAAAAAGCCTATTTAGCTGGTCCGATGTCAAAGGTTTATTACAGCAATGGCACACCGACACTCGATAAGCTAAGAGCAGCAGGAAAATTACTGGAATGAAAACACTTAGAAAATACATCCGATCGATTCTGATTGAGAAGAAATTCGCAGATCTAGGGGCGAAGAAAGGAGAGTGGTTTGAGGTTCCGAAGGAAGAACTTGCTGTCCATCGTCCTGAGGTTGATGTGGATGATGAGACGTTTGATTTGATCGATCTGGCCTACAAACCCGTCGGCGGTCATATTAAGATTCCAAGTGCTGACTCCTTACCGGCGAAATACGACTTCTTTGATGAGGTTGATGTGGATGACGATCCGGAACCTGACGGGGTCATTTTTGGAAAACATGTGAACGGAAATCTAAAGTTGACCGGTGTTGGTCATGATGGTGGTGCAGGTAAGAATGCAATCAAAAAGAGGAAGAATCAAATCCTCAAACGTCCCGGAACATATAATGAGGTTTCCGGTGCCCCAGCATATCTGGCACTCAAAGGCGGCGCACCTGCCATAACAGACGAGAAGAAGGTACGCGCTCTTTTGCAGAAGGACATCGAATGGATTGGCAAACATCCTGATCGAGACTTCGGTCCCAACACCGACGGTTGGTATTATCGCATGATTGGCTCCTCTCCTAAGAAGCACCTCAAGATCATGGTAGGAAATGTTTGATGAGTGTGCTTCGTGAATATGTGCGGATGTTATTGACTGAGGTTGCCAAGAAACCATATCATCTGCCTTCCGGGATTTTCGTATTGCTAACCGATGCTGACGATCATATCAGCGCAAAATTCACCGACAAGAAAGGTAATCGTGTCAGGTCATTCAATGGTGTGGTCCAGGCTGACTTGATCACACCCAGCCGGGAGACCAATAATGATGGCGCAATCGTCACGTCAGGAGAAACTTACGGTGCATTTGAGGTCACTTTATCTCGGGCTGATCGAGGATGGGGTCCAATGCTTTATGATGTGGTCATGGAGACTGCAACGCAAAAAGGCTCAGGACTCACACCAGATCGATATGACGTGTCAGATGCTGCGTTAGGTGTTTGGAATTACTACCTCCATCAGCGACCTGACGTCGATCATGCCCAATTGGATTTTGAACCTGGTTACCCTGTTCACATGACTGACGATCCGGTTGATGACAGCACCATGCAATTTCGATATGGTGGACTTTATGATGATGACCCAAATGTGAGGGAAACAGCGCAAGAAGAATACTTAGATGGGTCGCTGTCCAAAGTCTATTATGCGGTGGGAACTCCGATGCTTGATAAACTGCGTGCAGCCGGGAAACTGATTGAACAATCACTACACCCCGACGATGATGACCGGAAATTGCTACGTGAATACATACGAGCATTACTAATTGAGTCAACCTCCAGTCCGAAGGTACTCTTTATGGCAGGCGGCCCGGGATCTGGTAAGTCATATACAATCTTCAAGTTAGGTCTGAAAGGAAAGATTGAGGTTATCAATCCGGATGATCAATATGAAGCTGACCTAAAGCATGAGGGTATCCCGCTGGACCGTTCAGCCTTGCTGGCACAATATCGACCGCTGAAAGATAAGTACCTGGCAGCGAAGAAAGCTGGTGATGAGGAAGCCATGGCCGCTGTAGAGCCTGAGTACCTACGCATTCGATCCATTTTCAGTCGGAACATGGCGTTGTTTGCCAAGGCACGAAATGATGCAACCGCAGCTAAGCGACAATTGGCAGATAGCGGGCAGTCATTCTTGGTGGATGGAACCGGTGGCAACTTCAATGAGATTAACACCCAGGCCCAGAAATTCATTGGATTGGGATATGAAGTGGGCATGATTTTCGTTGATGTTCCGATTGAGCTGTCAGTGGAAAGAAACAGGGATCGAGGCAAAAAGGGGAAGAGGGTGTTGGAGGATGAGATTGTCATCAACTCTTGGAACTCCGTCAACAAGAATGTTGATAAATATCGCCAACTGTTCGGGCAGAACTTCTTCCATATCAATGCTGAACTTGATGAATTTTCACAATCCGTATCAGAGAATCGACCAAGATTAGAAAGCTTTTTAGGATTGGCATGAGTATGCTTCACCAACATGTTCGTGAGGTTTTGAATGAATACAATCAAACACTGGAATTTCGCGGGACTTACAATTATGAGGATCTTGGTGTTGAACCAATTTATCGCGGATTGGTTTTGAAGGTCCCGTATTATGTGTCTCGAGAAGTACGCAAGCTATTCAAGTTTGGTCTTTATAGTGAGGAATGGGACAACCTTAAAGGTACCGAATTCACAGAGAAAGAGATTGCTGAGTCATTTATCAATTCACTTCATGGTAGAAGCGCTGGTATTTACTGGACTAAAGCAGCAAGAATCGCCGGCACATTTGCCAAACCTGAACTTGCCAAGCCACGAAGTCACACATACAGTATTGTGTTCCAGGCGATGCCAACTGATGTGGGTTTCATGCCTGATGAGGGGATGATCTTCTGGGATGAAGCTGAATGGAGACAACCCAAAGGCACGATGCTTGACATCATTGGCGTTTCTATTTTCATGCCGGCGTCAAAAGATGATGAAGGTGGATGGAAGATTCTTTGGGCAAGCAAGAGCAATCCAATCACTGTCCCTTCGTAATATACTTTGGTTTCTGCTTGAACATTCCGTCTTCTTGTGCTACAATTCCTACATGAATAATCTACCTGTCCTTATGATAGCGTTTTCCGCCTTCATTCTTTTGGCAGCCATTCTTTTTAATCGAAATACACAGCCCGTCGAGGTGTATTGCAAGAGGCCTGTGGCTGCATGTGAAACCAAAACTAACTGCCAGTTGCCTCCGTTGCCTCCCAAAGATCATGTTCGGGTTCGGATAGGAGTTGGCATCAATGATCAAGAGGACTGGGCAGCAGGTGGCGGTAGCGGAATGACCCGATGGGAGATGTTAGACGAGGTCTTGGCCAAGGGTGATTCGTTGCGTTGGATTGTTGCAGATATTCCAGTGGCGGGCATTCCTCCAGAGGTTTCTGCCACCGTGAAGGTTGAATAATGAAGAAGCGACAGAAGGCACGGCTTGTGAATGTGGTGTTATGGCTGGCTTCTGTTTGTTGTATTGTGTTTGCGGCATCAATTTTGATGGATCCTAAGGCAGACACTACTGGCACACATGACGTTATTGAAGTCCCGTTGCCCAGCCGAAGCATTGATACACCAGTCGGTTCAACGCCGACAATATATCATGGTCCAGGTGCTATATGCTGGGACACGGAGAACAAACGATGAACAAGAAGAAAGCGAGGTCAGCCGACAGTTTGTTTTGGGGGACCAGGTTTGCTGCTATTATGGTGGGCAAGGGAATAGGTCTCGCAATGTTAGGTGTCGCCATGGTCACCGGAGCTGTGCCCGCCGGCATTTACATGGCAATTCAAGAATTCCGAACGGAGAAGATTAATGAAAACATATCCAACGATTAGTTATCGAAAAGCAACTCACATTCATTTGCCAACACACTGCAGCGTTGGATAATACCCGTGAACATGATGAGATTATTGAACACTTGAACCACGAGCTTCGGCTCATTAGCGAGGTGTAAATCATGACTATCGAAACTTTGGCAACTGCCGGTGGCCTTTTTGTTCTTCTGGGTTTCAACCATTTCGTGGTGGATTGGGTATTTCAGACTCATCGTGAAGCCATGAGGAAGTCGTCAAACTGGCGATATCGAGCTCGACACTGTCTCGTCTACACTGTCGGATTCATTCCTATCATGCTGCTAATGGGCCTTGTTCCATGGGAGTTGGCTGCTGGTGCAGCAATCCTGTTTTTCTCCCACTTCATTGAGGACACATACATTCCTGTCTATCTTTGGGCTCGATACATTCGACGTATTCCTGGTATCCGGTTGGACGGAATCCAGGCTTTCAAATCCGAATTCACCCATCCACTTGGGCTCATGCTCTTCGTGGCAATTGATCAAATTATCCATCTGCTCTTCCTGTTCCCACTAATTTATTTCGCTCTCATGTAAGATCGGTCTACTTAGGGTATAATAAGAAAGCGCCCGGAAGGCGCCAGGAGAACCAAATGAATCAGGACACCAAGACGAGAAGCCCGGAAGAGAAAGCTATCATCCGCGGTCTGGATTTTGAGAGTGCATTTTGCCGGTTCGAGCCGAAGAGTGACTCTCTGGATGTGGAGACCTACGGTCGAGCTCGATACAATTACCGCCGGCGATACAACGCGATTAAGGTCGAATGGCTCGGATCACGATACCAGCCCCGATATCAGAGGTAAATGACATGGGATGCAATTCTTACGGTGGCTTAGCTGCTGGCCTTGTGGTCGCTGATCCTGATTATCGTCCGAGACCAACCGTGGAGCGCCGATAATGTGCAGGAACATGACAGACATTCCGGGATTGATGCCAGGATGGGCATGTTGTAAGTGTAATATATACAATGGTGCCCAACGACTGAACTGCAAGTTTTGCAAGTCAGGACCTTGTAATGAAGAAGTGAAAGAAATGATCACATCATGGACATTCATTACCACCAAACCTGAAGCATTGAAACGGTGGAAACCAACAATGCCCGTTGAGAAAGGAGAGGAGAACTAAAATGGACGAGACTATCAATGTGAACCGACCGGTTAACAACTCCTTCTACGATGCAATAGTTCAAGACATCGTGGAATGGGAGAAAGAAAACGCGCAGAAAGAAGAGGAAGACAAAAATGACGCTACTTGAAAAATGCATTTCTGTGTGGCCCGAGCTCGATTGGGAAGACATTCACTATGATGATGACGATGCGGACCCATGGTTCGTGGGTCATTGTGGTTGTGGAGCTGATGTCCATGTTAAACCTACCTCGATTCAGATTAACTGGCGCGGCGGCCTGAGCTTTCACAAGACGTTGGAAGACGCAAAACTGGAGTATCAGGCACATGCCCGCAAGGTTGTGGAGAGCGCCGGTCTTTTCCTTTCTGAGGTTATTTGTGTTAAAACAGCTGCAATGGAAGGACGACGATGAAGATTCAGGTAATCAGTGATGTTCATGCCGAGTTCCATGCGGATCTGGGACAGAACTTCTGGACGTCGATGCCTGTGAAAGGTGACGTGCTGGTCATTGCCGGTGACCTGGGAACATCCAGCTGCATCAATGACAACCTGTGTTGGGCAGCTGAGAAGTTCCCACACGTGGTTTACGTGCCCGGCAACCACGACTACTGGGGAGCGCCCGGATATCGAACGGTGAAGGCGGCCATTGAGGCAGCTGTGAAAAAGCATCCCAACATTCACTGGCTGTTCGACAGTGCAGTAGAGATTGATGGGCAACGATTCATCGGCAACACGATGTGGTTTCCCCTGACTGACAACACACATATGCATGAGCACCAGTGGTCTGACTTCAAGAGGATCAAACGAGGTCGCCAGTGGATCTACAAGGCTAACAAGACCACCCAACGTTATCTGAATGACGAGGTCAGGAAAGGTGATGTGGTTGTGACCCACCACCTGCCGTGTGATCTGAGCATTGCCGACCGGTTCCGTACCGGGCCAAACGCCTGGCAAAATGGGTTCTATTTCTGTGACATGTCTGATCTGATTCTGGACAACAAACCTGCCTGTTGGATACATGGACATTCTCATGACTTTAATGACTACATGCTGGGAGAAACCAGAATTGTATCCAATCCATACGGCTATCAGGGTTACGAGCCGGTTCTGACCCGCAACCTGTCGTTCTGTGTTGAAGTGTAGAGTTATGACTAGCATGAGAGATATGAAAAACGCGAGGGGTGTTGTGAAACGTGCGGTTATTGTGCTCGAAGAGGCACATGATGAGATTACAAGCATAGCAAATCAGACATACAGACTGACATGGTCTTGTCCCGGCGGAATTTCATCCGACACTTTGGCGGGTGTATCCGACAGGTTACGAGAAGTTCAAAAGAAGGTGGCTTCGGCATCAGCTCGATTGCTGCCCTTTGTTATAGATCAAGATGGCGATTTCATTGAAACGTCGGAGGAAAATAATGGCGACACTGAATAAGATGCTGACTGAAAGTCGAGGGAAGATTGTCAATGTTGAGGGTCAGGAAGCTGACACCCTTAGGAGCTTGGGTGTGATTGAAGGTCGCAATTTGCAGGTTCTTCATCGACCAAATGAAACCGGTGCAACTTTGGTGAAGGTTGGCGACGATCATCCCTTGATGCTTGACGGTGAACTGTCTAGACAGGTCGTATGCCAGACGCCAGATGACCTTCGTTATCCCGGCATGGAATTCGACACTTAAGTTTTGAACATTTGATCCGCATTGTTTACCATGATAATGTCAAAGGAGATTGCCTGCAGTAGGGATCTTCGGAGACGAACATAGTGCATCTTCGCTTATTGCAAGGAGGTATCGCATGAGTAACGCACTTTCTATTTTCAATCATCCCGCAGTTTACAAGCGTCCAGGTCTTTTGGGTCGCAATGTCTTTGATGACGTTTTTGGTTCATACTTTGATGACTGGAAGCCTCTCCAAAATAGGACCACACAGGGATATCCTGTTTGTGATCTGTATCGGAATGAGGATGGTTCCACTGTGATGGAGTTCGCCCTGGCGGGCTTTCAAAAAAGTGACCTGACGATCGAGGTTAAGCCTGAGAAGCGTTCGATCACCGTTTCTGCTCAGGCAGAAGGAGAGAATGAAACCGGCCGCCGAATCGCGCGTCGATCTTTCTCGAAAACCTATGTCAACTATGATGATAATCTGGATCTGAGTGAAGCTCAGGCCAAGTTTGAGGATGGTTTGCTGACGGTTACTGTTCCTACACGACCAGAGGTCAAGCCCCTTTCCATTGAGATTGGCTAGCCAGCCATTTGTCCAGTCGGGGCGGGCTTCGGTTCGCCCCGATCTGCGTGTAAACGACACGAAATCATGGTATAATAACCATGCACCACAAAGGTGTTGGGTGAAACACGAGTTGTGGCAAACCCACATGGCTATCATGGGTACGAGCCTGTTATGAATGTCGACAGGGGATTCTGTATTGATGTCTGATACACTGATTTCTGCAATTGATGTACCCATCGGACAACGTGTTCGGGTCTACCAGATTGGCTCTGGTGACCACCAGATAGCGTTCGAACGTCTATTGGAGATGGGTATTTGTCCTGGCCGCCACCTGACCGTGCTTTACAGGCCAACTAACGGTGCCATTATGGCACGAACAGACGGCGGTCATCCCATTGTGATTGGAAGTGATTTGGCTTCCGGTATCATGTGTGTGGCAGCAGGTTAACTGGATAACGAGAAGGAAAACGAATGATTGAACATATTTTGACAGACAAGACTGAAGTGGAACTGCAAACACTGTTTGCAGCAGATCCGACACAACTAAGTTTCATTGCCGAAGACTTCGGAAAAGTCAGTAAGGATTATGCTTTGCTGATCTGCTGTGTGGCCATTTGTCATGAGAAGTCTTACGTACGAGAGGGTGCTCTTTATGGTCTGGCCCGGTACATCAAAGATCCTGACATTCGGGCAATGGTGGAACATGTGGCTGAGCACGATAACAGCACAGCTATTCGCGAGATTGCTGCTGAGTGTTTGGAGGACTGGGAGATTTATGATGGCTGATGCCGTTAAGATTGGTCAGCTTCATGTTGTGGCTTCCATGGTCATGAAATGTTGTCCAAGCTGCTGGGAATTTCCGCAATCGGAACTGGTATTATGACAACTGTAAATCCCGGCCAATTGCGAATCACAGTTGATATGACAAAGGCCGTCGAAGGGAATTGGGACACACCAAGACGTGCGATTCAGGTGAATCCAGGAGTTGTGTTGCACGTGATAGAGAAAAGAGATCGAACAGTTTTCGAACAGAACCAGCAATGGTGGATCGTTTTCATTGACGGCTCCGGACCTTATTGGATGAGGAAACACTGGTTCGATAACGTGACACGAATCGTGTGATATCACGTGTAAAGATCACTCAAGCATGGTATAATGGGTATGCGCCCAGGGAGGGCGGGGGAGAATTTTCCAATGAAGACTAGCATTTCGCAGTTCACTTGGCACCGAGACAATGAAGCGGGTGAAGGCGAGCTCTCGGTGGATGCATCTGAGCTTGGCCTTAAGCCTGGCCAGGCACCTGGGGTTATTGAGGTCAACTCGCCTCACACTGGCAACACCCGAACCTTCAAATACTGCGGTAACTTGGTTTCCGGCGATGGAAGCGGAGAACCGAATCTGATTGGATGGTCCTACTGGGATGATGAGGTCCCTGTTATTCAGCTCGTCATCTACAACGACTAAAAGGAAGAGAAATGAAAATCACCAAACAAAGCATGTTTACTGGCAAGACCCACACCATGGACCTACCGATCACTCAGGCACAGTTCGATGCCTGGATTGGAGGTGAGCTGGTCCAGAATGCGTTCAGCAATCTGACCCCCGATGAATGCGAATTTATCAAGACCGGCTGCACCCCCGAGGAGTGGCTCGAACTCTTGGGACCCGAGGAGGAGGAATAATCATGTCTTCGAACTATGACCCATCTTGCTGGATGATGCGAAAACTCCTGGCAATAGAGCTTATTGTCAAGCTGGATGACTGTGGGTTTGTGGAAGATGCTGTTGGCGGCCGAGAATCGATTGGGAGGTCTGGGCGATATGCCAAAGAGCGTGTCTTCTCCCGACCTGTGAATGAACAAGTCGTTGTCAAGGTCTACACAACAATCATTGAAGACGAGGTCCGCCGCGTTGGAAAGGATGCCATTCGGGTTTGTGCCATTTATGCGGCAAAGGATGGCTCAACTCGTGGGCTGGTCAAGAACCGCCGGGTACACCGAACTGGAAATATCTCAGAGATTGCTGATCGGATGCACCAACGAATGCGGGATGTCTGGAAGTCCACAATGAGCACCAAGAAGTGCAACAAATGTGGAGCACCAATGTTCACTTCAAAGAAGAAGAACCTGGTTTGCGCCGAAGCATGCTGGGATAAGAGGTAACATGGAAACCTGGGAACACCAAGGCATGCGATATAGGGTTTTCTACCAAGGAAAGACTGATTCCTTTGAGGGCCAGAATGTCCTACAACGCAGATCGCATCGAGACTGGCACACTGTCGAGGAGAAATAAGAACATGGATAAGCTAGACCAATTTCAAGGGACATCTAACCACGACAGGAATTGAAAATGAAACTTGACTACTTCTGCTGCAAGAACCTGAGTGACTCAGGCGTCTTCAACATCCGAGCACCCTCCAAGAAGGAGGCTAAACGGCTGCGTGAGTTTACCGGTTGTCCGGACAACTTCACCAAACCGTTCCGGGTGACGCTGGAATACAAGAACGGATTTGACCTGTTGTTCCGCTGCCTATCAGAGGGCCGGTTGGTGGAAAACGAAATCGAGTGGGAGCAGCCTCCCATCAAAAAGGAGAAGAAGCAATGAAGAAGTTTGTAACAGTGGCAGCAGTGATGGTCCTTTCATGTCTCGCACTGGGATGCACCGAGAACCAACGTGCCCGACAGTGGGGCGGTGAGTCGAACATTCAGCTGAAGTGTGATCAGAAGTTGTTCGATGTCACCTGGAAACGTACTGATCTTTGGTATGTCACGCGGGCAATGCGTGACAACGAAACACCCGAGACATATTTGTTCGCTGAGGATTCAAGCTGGGGCATGATGGAAGGCACCGTCAAGTTCGTTGAAACAAAGTGCAAGAAGTGAGGCTGTGATGGGAAGCGGAGTCGAAGCCAGAAAAGGTGATGTGATTGAAATGTCCGATGAATGGCTGCTCGCTTTCAAGAATCCTGGTTTTGGATTGGTTGTGAAGAACATGCCGATTCATCAGGGTTATTCAACCCAGCATCTTACTATCATGTTTGCTGATGGAACAATGGAAGAAATAGGGCTGAGCCCAAATCTATACAGAATCGTGTTGAGGGGACAAAAATGAAAAACTCAAACAAGGCTCTGGATCTTCTGGAACAGTCTGCACTGGAAGGCCGAGCAATAGCAGTTGACCTGTTCGTGACCACGCTAAATCCAAAGAACCGGACCAAGCGGCTTAAGTGGTCCTCATTGCCGGGCAAAGCTGCCGGTCAAGCCATTGTGAATGCAAGGAATCTCGTGCCAACGGGTGTTCTGCCCTGGTGGGAGAAAGCAATTCTGAACACGGCAGCTGATGAAGCCCGTGCGCAAATGGATGAGATGATTGAGACATCACAGGTTGACAAGTGGTGCAGGAAGAAATCATGACAGCTAACAATTTCCTCAAAATCAAGCGTCGTCGAATTATGATGCTCGACAAGAAAGATCAGTTTCTGGTGGCTTGATTGTTGAGTGTGGGAAGCGCCGCGCTTCTGATGACTATAAGTACAGCCTACTGTCGATATTGTGGGACAACGGCGGTATCGGAGAATTGTCGTCAGATAAGCTGACACTCTTCCAGAAAAGAGTTGGTCCACGTCGTGATCATCCGCTCCCACCCCTGAAACCGAATAACAAGAAGAGCCGGGCACAAAAGCGCCGGATTCCAAAGACAACAAAGAGAGTGCGAGGCCGAAGATAACACGTGTAAGATTGATCCAAGCATGGTATAATAAGAAAGCGCCAAGGGTGGCGCGATAACAGGAAAGAAAAATGACCTACAGTGACACGATGAATAGCCTCTACAACCTCAGTGACACGGAGCTCCGCTCCCTCAATCGCACTGTGTGTGACCTGATCAAATCCCGCCGACTGGCTGCCAGCTCGGCCGCGGCTGCCTCTGGCAAGTTCCGCGTCGGTGACAAGGTGAGCTTCGAGGGCCGCGGCGGTCTTCGCAACTACGGCACCATCACCAAGGTCAAGCGCATCAAGGTGCTGGTTGACACCGGCGAGTGGCAGAAGTGGAACGTTCCGATGAACATGCTCCGGAAAGAGGTCTAAGACATGACCCTCAACGAAGTTCGGGAATGGGCCAAGGGTCGTAACAACGGTTTAAGGCTCGATACCGATTGGGAACTATTCCAAAACAACGTTGAGTTCAGCCACTACGATGGGACCAAGTGCCGGTTCACGAACTCATGGGTAGAGATTCAGCCTTGTCCGGAATCGTATGGCGGTGGTGAGGTGTGGATTTGCATCTTCACCGAGCATCATGGGTGGCACGTTTACTGCTCAGATGAGTTTCGTTATGTCAAGGACGACAAGCGAATGATCGTATCAAAAGGCGAAATGGTGGAAGACACAGAAGGAGAACGAAAATGAGCACGCATAGTTTCATTGGTAAGCAGAATCAGAACGGTTCGATCCGAGCAATTTACTGCCACTTCGATGGTTACCCCGAGCATGTAGGGAAGATGCTGAAAGAGCATTATACCACTGACAGCAAGGTCGACGAGCTTCTGGACCTGGGTGATCTGTCATCTTTGGGTGAGAATCCTGCACCTGATCCGGATTGGCACCATTCGTTTGATGGCGCGCGCCAGCCCTGTGTTTGCCTTGCTTACGGCAGGGACCGTGGTGAGGAGGGTGTCGAGACCAAGGAGTGTGTCGACCGTGATGACTTCATCCGGAAGGCCAAGTATCATGGTGCGCACTACCAATATCTCTACACTCGAAGCGGGAAATGGAAGGAGGTCGCGTGAATCCGGGTGAGGTCGTTGTTTTCAAAGAGAAAGTTGTTGCCTTGACGTCTGTGTGTTTTTATGCGAATGGTTGTAATGACTGTTCTGCTGGCTTGGCCGTCTGTGGAACAGACTTTGAAATCCCGCCCGGCGATCCGGTTCTTGTCGTTGACGGAAGAAACGCAGCATATGGCGGAATGATGACGTTGGTTCTGCACGATGGGAGATTATTGACACTCCGCGAATCAGAGTATGTTCCATTCCAGGTGACGTGTAAATCGGGCCCAGGCATGGTATAATAAGGATGTTCCCAGGGAGGGACGGGAGACGTTGATGACCGAACCACGAATCAAGAACAAATCGGAACTGAGTCCCCACCTGCTGCGGATGATGTTTGACGAGCCTTTCTTCGCCTCGATTCTTCGAGGTGTGAACATTGAGTTCTCGGAAACACAGGTCCCAACTGCCGGTGTGATGGTCAAGGACGCTGACGTCCACATGCTGGTCAACCCCGGCTTCATCAGCGACTTGACCGATGACCAAATCAAAGGGCTCCTCAAACACGAATGCTTCCACCTGGCCTTTGAACACTGCACCAGCCGGATGCTCACCCCTCACCAGGTTGCAAACATCGCGGCCGATCTGGCCATTAACTCCGACATCCCCAAGAAGGAGCTGCCCGAAGGTGGCATGGTTCCTGGTGAGGTTGATGACGAGCTCTTGACCACTCCGCTGGGAAAACTGATTGCCAAATTCCCGAAGCACAAATCCCAAGAATGGTACTTCGCAGAAATCATGAAGGACCCGGAAGCTGTGAAACAGGCTGAGGGTGGCGAAGGCCAGGGCTTTGATGAGCACGGTGGCTGGGGCGAGATGACCGATGAGGAAAAGGAATTGGTCAAGGGAAAAATCGCCCAAGCCGTGGCCGAGGCGGTCAAGGAAGCTGACCGGTCCGGGAAGTGGGGTTCGGTTGGTGGCGAGATGCGGGGTAAAATCCGCGAGATGGTTTCCAAAGAGGTCGACTGGCGGTCCATCCTGAAGCAGTTCGTTGGATTCTCCCGCCGGGGAACGCGGTCCACCACTTGGAACCGGGTCAACACCACGATGATTCACCCGGAACACGGTCCACTGGCCACCGCCAGCCAGCGGGGATACACCTCCAGCATCGCGGTCTACATCGACCAGAGCGGCTCGGTTGGAAACTCTGCCTTGGCACTGGCTTTCGCGGAACTCCGAACCTTGGCCCGCCACACCGAATTCGTCACCTATCACTTCGACACGAAGGTCGACTTGAAGAGCGAAACGGTCTGGAAGAAATCGAAAACCCCCAAGGCACATCGGACCCGATGTGGTGGAACCTGTTTCGAGTGTGTCACGGAGCATGCCAACAAGAACAAGGGCCGGTTCGATGGGATGATAATCATCACCGATGGCGAAGCTGCCAAGCCGAAGCCCTCCAAAATGAAGCGGCTCTATCTACTGGTTCCTGACTCGAAGCTCCTCTTCGAGCCGGACAACAACGACTCAGTCTGCAAAATGAAGCAACCGAAGGTGACGAGCTAAAGGAGATTTCAATGTGGTACAAAGATGCCAAGTTCAGGCTTGATCTCAAAAATGCAGCAAAGCTGACGAAGTCTGACTGTCCCGACAGTCTGCGATAACAGGAACACTATGAATGACTCAATCCGAGCTGTTTATGAATATGACATCAAGGAGCTGGAGGAGAAGCTTGCACCCCTACGAGGCGCCGGCACCCAGTCATTCATGGATGAGCGTGACTGCATGCTCAAGACACAGAACGAACTTCGGGCAGAGTTGGACAAACTCCGCTCCATCACGGAGGAAGAATAATGTTGAACTTGGTAAGCGGACTTTTGGGAATCGTCATGGGCGTACTCCTGACCATCCTTTTCTTCACGGCGCCGCCATCATTCTTGACAGTGGCACCTGCGACGATTTGGTGGGTGAGCTTGGTTGTTGGTATCTATGAGAATGCCCAAGAGAAGATGACTGAGAAACTATGAGTGAGAAGCCTGCCCTGCCCAAGAAGGGTGAGATCTGGAGCCGATGGGACACATTGGTCACCATTGTGGCTGTAATTGAATCGGGCATCCCAGGAACTCAAATGATCCAGTACATGACACCTGACTACAACATCGGGTCGATGGATTCTCGCAGTTGGCGGGCAAACATAGAGGAAGGCGGCCTGTTTGTGGCGGTCAGGTAAAAGGAGGAGACACAATGAAGAAGGGTGATTTGGTTCGACTGTCCCCGAAGAAGTGCTTCAGCAAGCACAACGACGGTGGCTTGGAATATCCAGCCAGCAATTCCTATCACGATGACCGTGGCGAGTTTGCTGCGTATCGACCCACCACGCGTGAAGAGCGGGAGGCATGGTATGATTCGCCTGACTCCAAGGGTATGACCAGCGGCGGTGACACCAAATTGCCGCCAACCAGCACCCAGGTTCTGCTCCATCGAGACGGGATTTACACAGTGCTGCGGGCCCGATGTGCTCCTTACATGAACTATCGGAAGAAACCGGGAATGGCCCAGGTTCTTGATACAGTGACCGGCGAGAACTGTTTCGTCCGGCGAGATCGACTGGAAGTGGTGAGCTCACAATAAGGAGGGGTAGTTATGGCAACTTTTGAGAAAGCAGTGAAGTGTTGGACAGCGACGATCAACGATTGGTACCGACTCGAAGCCAAACCGGAGGAAGTGGAAGCAGCATTTCGGCAGGCCTTCGAAGGAAAGCTGACCTATGACGATGAAGATTATGTTGGTGTCTTCTTCAAGGATTCTGATGGCGAGTGGACCGAGTACCTCGACACTGCCGATCGTGAGCAATTGGCAGATTCAGTGGGGGTGATGCGAGGAAACGGCCCACTTCCCACCTATGCCGAGTTGGGTCAAGGAAACCTGATGAATAAGGCACCTCGTCCCCATTGCTGTGGTAAGTGCAGCAACTAATTTAATGGCGCCGAAGGGCGCAAGGAAAAATGAAAATGAAAGTACTAGAATCAATTGGAAATTCACTTCTCGGCGCCGGCGCCGGTCTGTCCATCTGGCACATCACGTGCCATGGCGGTGGTTGGGGATCCTTCGTGGCCGCAGGTGTGCTTATCGCAGCACTTCTAACTTCTGAGCGTGTCTAACTTCGGGCTCGCGAACACCACAGCGTGTAAGTTCTCTCCCGTCATGGTATAATGATTAAGCGCCCGGAAGGGGCAGGGAGAAACACATGGAACTGACCAGTTGGAGCCGGACCTTCCAACGAGCCTTGAACCTCCTGAGCTGGGGCTTGACGGCCCAAGAAGTGGAAGTCAAACTTCAGGGTTGTGGCCTGAGCGCCGCAGACATTCACTTCCTGGTTATCGCTGCCCTTGCCCACGACGTGTAAAGCGCCGCCAGGCATGGTATAATGATTAAGCACCCGGAAGGGGCAAGGAGAACAAGATGAAGACTTACGAACTCAAGAACACTGTCCGATGTAACCACGGCTACTCTTACAAGGTCAGTCTGAAGCTCAAAGCCGGCGACACCGACTGGGTGCTTAGCGTTGATAATTCTCCTGGCAGTTGGTACCTCAAAACCCTTCTTGGACTTGACCATTTCAGCAATGGTCCCACCGGAGATTTCATCTGGCTGGACTGGGGACAGCGATGGTCGGTGAGCGGAATGGCCGAGGTCATCAAAGAGGCAGTGGATTATCTGCTCGACAATGAGAACTACAATCTAAACCCGCCACCGCCGCTGCCCAGCTTGAACCTGTAAGGAGTTCATGGAAATGGGACCCATCGAGATTTATGATGGCTGCGCCGACGACGACGTGTAAAGCGCGGCCAGGCATGGTATAATAAGGATGTCCCCAGGGAGGGACGAAAGAAACCTTTACAGGAGAGACCAATGATTACCAAGAACCGCAACGGAAAGCTTCCCATGTCCATCGTGTTGACCGCACCCAACCCCCTCGACCCGACCACTCCGGTTGGCGTCCGGCTCTCAGTCTCCGGTTGGGGCCGCGGTTCCAAGTGGGTCACGTACAAGGTGCCAGGTTGGGAGCAGATCGCCCCCGATGGTGATGAGTTCGTCATCGTCTCCAGCCCTGACAAGACAGCTCATGTCTGCCGGATGGGTGTGTGCTGCGAAAGCTACCACAAGTAGGAACGATGAAACCTGCCCTAGACAAAAGCGGATGCGTGATCACGGGAGGAGAACTCCTCAATATGCATGACATCCAAATGCATAACCCACGCAACTGTCTTTGGGTGAATGATTACACCGGCGTAGGTTTGGTTTTGAGCATTGAGGCATCCACATGGCGATACAACGAACCGGTTGTTCGAGTTATGGTGGATGATGGCAGGGTGCTCAACGTAACGATGACAAAGACCCGTGAGGGTTGCCAGATAATGTCACGGAGTGGAGAACAATATGCGAAAAGGTGATATCGTTCGAATCAAAGAAGAAAAAGAGGTCATGGTAGTCACAGAGATGTGGACCGGAACCTCAGATCAAGTGAGTGTGCTGCGATCCGGCCGGGTTCAATATCTGCCTGTTCATCTTTTGGAGGTCATCAATGAAACAAATTAAGATTTTATTTTTGCACGGATTGGGATCAGTCCCGGGTGGAATAAAAGCAACGTATCTCAAGTCAAAAGGATATGAAGTGCTGAATCCAGCGCTTCCTGATGCCTCTTTTGAAGAATCGTGCGACATCGCCCAGGCTTTGGTTCAGGGGGAAGAGCCCCACATTATTATTGGATCGAGTCGAGGTGGCGCAGTTGCGATGAGCATCGACCCAGGTTCTGCGAAGATGATTCTGATGGCGCCGGCATGGACACGTTTTTTAAACGAGGAGAGAGAAATCTCCAGGGATACGTTTGTGCTTCACTCACCGAATGATGATATTGTCTCAATCAGCGACAGTGAAACGCTGGCTATGAAGTACGACTTGAAGTTGATTCAGTGCGGTAAAGAACACCGCATGAGCGACGACGAAGCGCTGGAAGTGATGCACAATGTTGTAAAGAGTTTTTCATGAAAAATAAGATGAGCCTTCAAGAGCGTCTGAGAGATGTGGGTGTCCTTGTCGAAGAAAGCAGCTCGCGCATGGCCCGGACCGCGAGTCTGATGCGGGATGCTGCCAATGCACTGGATGCCAAGGATCAAGAGATCAAGCGGATTCGGGATGCAATCCTCAGGGCCGGCCTTACCTTGGGTGAAGAATGAGCAAGGGTGATCTGGTGGTCTTCGCCAACTCCAAGGACTGCTCGCCCGGGCTGGTTTTGCGGACTTTCATGACTGGTGGTGCTCGATTTGTAACAACTGCCGAAGTAATGTGGGGTTCCGGCCAAATACTGTATGCATACGTCCATCATCTCAAGGTGGTCTCCAAAAGTAAATCATGAGCGATGTTTTCAAGAAAGGCGATCTGATCATGTACCCTGTTGGCAGCGAACATATCACATATACAGAAGCGCCGGAACCCGGATTGATTCTCGGTCCTGAGGATCTGAAGGCCGTGCCGAGACTGTGGTCGGGTCCATGGTATCATGTGTTGATCGGCGGAAAAATTGAGTTGGTGTCTGGGTCTATGATGCAAAAAATACCCTGCAACCCTAATCATTTCGTGTAAGATTCGTCCAGTCATGGTATAATGGATATGCGCCCGGAAGGGGCAAGGAGAAACCATGACCAACGTCGAAACATTGATTGCTGCCGGCATCCTGTCTGAATCTGATCTCTTTGTCCCGGGAGCTGACGTCAAGTCAGACACTCCTCATCAGGCCGAATGGGGTCCTGGCCGGATCGTTGCATTGGAGACAATCGGTGACAGCTGCCCAATCCTAACCTACACGGTCAAGTTCAAGGACGGCGTTCATCGAATCCTTCCCAAGCACACCGTGATTCTGGGTTAACATCATGAACCTGATTCAGACCACCATTCTAACAGAAATCATGCAGACCCGAGAGGTTCGCCGAATCGAAGAGGATGATGGTGTTGTTACTGCACATTTAGACCTGTTCGACCGTGTTGTAATAGGTCGTAACGGATGGCAACGCTGGTGGGCAGGAAAAGATTTGCACCGCCATGGACACCCGGCAGTGATACCATCAGATGGAGACGATGTGTATTACTACCGCTACGGCCGGTTGCATCGAGAAGATGGGCCGGCATGTTATGGAGACAAGGGCGGACCGAAATACTATCTAGATGGCAAGAAACTGTCCACACGCCAATTCAAAGCATGGCAGAAGGCACAACAATGAATGTGATGAGCCATGGTGTCATCGATCCGGTCTTGACGCAGTATTTGCGAAAGGTGGAAGATGAGGCGTGAAATCAAGAAAGGTGACATCGTCACATTCATTGAAGATCGATGGATTTGCGCCGGTGCCAGATCAGCGCCATCCTGGCAAAAGTCGTTCGAGGTCATGTCAAACGATACAGGATTGGTGCTGGATGTTATTGAATACAAGGAACCAAACCTCGCAACATGGCTGACAGTTCTAATCAACGGGCAGATCGGACACCTCAGCATCCGTAAGCCATGGCCTGTGAGGTGATCAATGAAAGTCGGTGACTGGGAGAAAACATTCTGGGAAGATGAAAAAGGAAACAGGGTAACAATCCAAGATGTTTTGTCAGCATTGCAAGATGAACCGATTGTTTCGCTGGAAGTTGAACCATTGACTCAGATATCTAATGTGATCATTGAACAGCATCGAAAGGAAAGCGCAGACTTATCTTTTCCGATCATCGCAGTAGAGCAAGAAGGAGAGATCCAGTGTGTTCTTGACGGACATCATCGGTTGCAAAGAGCAGTAGACGAAAACAGGACACACATTCTTGCAAAGGTTCTGGTGGTCTCGTGTAAGATTTGTCCAGTCATGGTATAATGGATATGCACCCAGAAGGGGTAAGGAGAAAGTAATATGAGCTTCTATTCTAGCCTGTGTGAAAACATGAAAAACGACCACTACGGGGCCAGGGGATTTCGAGATGTTTTGGAACACCATTACAAAAAACATCAACATCAACCCGATAAGGTCAAGCCCGGCCTGATTCCCATGAGTTGTGCAGCCAAAGAAAGACTAGAGAGCAAGGGTGTAGTAAGGAAGAATAGCTACAGCTTCTACACAAAGCTAGATCTCAGGTACGAGCATCGAGTTCCACTAAGCGTCATCAGAGATCTCATTGCTGCAAGTGGCTACGATCCACTGCGCGCAGAAGAAATCCTAAAGGACTATTTTCAGATAGTCTGGATCACCAAGGAAGAGGATAAAGTTCTAAAGCAGCATGGCCTCAACTCAAAGATGCCAGCTGGCTGGAAGATCGGTGATGCCCCAGATGCACGCTATCAAGAAGCCGGCATCAAGGTGATCTCATGACACCTCCCCA
>Ga0209128_1000766_pt1 | contig 23372 bp, 22 predicted proteins | sample ETNvirnome_6_100_FD_184072 | JGI IMG/M metagenome (GOLD analysis project Ga0209128, IMG submission 184072) | Marine viral communities from the Pacific Ocean - ETNP_6_100 (SPAdes) (version 2) | ecosystem: Environmental > Aquatic > Marine > Oceanic | place: Pacific Ocean | collected 2013-06-19 | reverse complement strand
CCATTGGTATTGCCACAAACATCGTCAAGACTGAACATTACGGAACGTTCCATCTGATCTCCGGTCGCGAACATAGACCCAATCTCGCCACCGCGGGGACGGCACAGGTCAATTGACGAATGATCAAAAACTGTACTTCCGGCGCCTTGAGAGGTCTGGAAACCGAAAAATGCGTCAGTGTTATGGCTCAGGTCTCCGCTCGATGCGCTGATGCGCAATTCGGGGGCAGGGTAAAGAACAGAGGCGGAGGTGGGCGAGTCGCCCAGTATGAAGGGAACGTACACCGACGTTTGAGGGAAGAAAGCCGTAATGGCCGCCATCGACGGCTCGGAGATCGAAGAGGAAACCCAATTCCCCTGTTGCATGCCCGTCGAATAAGGAGTCCCGCCGGCCCCGTTAATCTCTTCGTCGTCGTACTTGACCATTCCGCGGAAGCCGAAGGGAAGAAGGGACGCATTCGCCAATCCACCATCAACCATGCTTGCAGCCTGGATACGAATGTAGTTAGAGTTGCTAGGGTAGTTACCACGCTGAATGTATCGGCGCTCAACCTCGTTCCACTCGCGGTACATATCACCGACGCGTCGGGCAACATAGTTGGCCGACTCAGGATTGAGATCGCACTGATTCCACTGCTCGATAACCCGGACAACGTTGTCTGAATCGTTTAGCTGTCGTACAACAAGCGAAAAGGTTCCATAATCGTCCCGGTCGTTCCCGGGTCGCTTGATATCCTGAATGGAGATCTTAAGGTTTCGGTTGGTCCAGTCGCCCGGCTCTTCGAGAGCATGAACCGTGAAGAGGTCGACCGGCTCGTCGGTTGGGTCGAGGCGGCAACTAATGATGGGGGGTGTCTGTGCTCCGTTTAGACTACCATTGAAGTCGGAGCCGGCTAGTGAAGAGCCTGTGTTGTAAAGCCTCACAATCGCAGCGGATGTCCCGTTTGTAATGTTGGCATTAAGGTGTCGGTCGAAGGTTTCACCCAAGAAGTAATTAAGCTTTGTTTCACCAGATCCCATGAGGCTCGAATTAGTCATCTGTGGGTTGGTGTTGAATACTTTACGAATGTACCGCGAATCGGTGTCAGTAAAGTTAAAAGTTGTGGTAAGAGTGCTTGTTCCTCTATAGTTACCAATCATGAGCTTGAACTGGTTCGCACTGGAGACATTTTCAATAACCACATCGGCGCCAGAGACGGCCATCCCTGAACCACTGGGTCCAGAAGTGTGGTTGTCGGCGGCCATAAGAGTACCTGTGAGTTCAAAGGTAGTGTCGGCGTTGCCATAGAAGATGGCAGCTAGAGCACCGGTGACCTGGTTATTAGACGCAGAATTAAACACGACAAGACCATAAGCGTTGGCTTCATTCCAGCCGGCTTCACCATCGCTGGCTGCAACGGGTCCGCCGTCGGCGGTGGTCTGTGCTCCAAGGAGACGGATGTACGTTATGGGGGAGCTGTTTCTGAGATATGCCTGGGCCGCGTACATACCATAAGTGGCTGCGGTCTTATCGTTGCCTTTTCTCCATACATCGCCGGCACGTCCGGAGGCGATGCCGCCGGGGGCCGGAGTACCAAAGATCTGTACGAATTCTTCGAAAGAGTTTACGGTAACGGGGCGCAGCGCAGGGCCTTTTTCGGCGCGGCCGATGAGCAGAGGTCCCATTCCTGCTGGCGACGCCGGGATCTGGGAGTTGTCAATCTCGTTGACAAAAACGCCGGGTGATACGAACCTATATTTTTTTACTGACATGTGTTACGGTCTCCTCACAAGTAACTAATTCTTCAAAGTTAAATAGTCTGAAACTATCCTAACAGAACTATTGTTTAAAAAATCCATCTTTAATATTACGGGGTATATCGCCCACGATTGTCCTTTCACGGGAAAATTTAAATTCGACGGGGTTTTGCCTTCGGACAATCTTCGGTTTTTCCTGATTTTCCCCGGCGGACACCAGGTATCCTAAGACCTCTACGGTAATAATGGTCTCATAGTTGCGCTGTGCCATCCCGAGATCGGTTTTATTGGCATTATCACTGAAGCTCCCATCAATGAAGACCTCATAGGCATGCCCCTCATTTTCAATTCGCTTGGGCATCCTTGAGTTGCCAGCAATAGTAAAGAAGGGGGTGATGAGAGTGTTCATCTGCTGCTGGTACTCGGTGCGTAAAGAGATTTCATAAGTAACTTTCACCCATACTGGTAGCGGCATCGTGATAGTTTCATATACAACGCGTTGAGTCGACATGTTTCGTTTATTGGAGTTTTTCATTTTACTTGTGACGTTGCCTTCGGTGCCGTATTTTCGATTAGCATACGCATTTTGAAATTCGGCCGTCTTCTTTTGATTGATGGTGCGTGCTAGAGTGATAGTTCCGCCGGCTGCATCAGGTTGAGGGTAGATATTCGCCCAGGCTGTCCCCCTAAAGTCTGGTTCTTTAACAACCGAAGACCGATTTATAGTAATTAATGGAAGGACAAGTGTTTCTTCTCTGTCTCTCAGATCTTTGTTGTGTTTAATTTGATAGGCGCGCTCTGCGCTCACCCACAAGACCGGGACCTTTTCGAATCCATCATTTCGAGAGACAGAAAGATCAAGATCTTCATTAATAAAGTTAAGCATTGCTCCATCAATGGTTTCCAACGTCGACTCAGCCAATTCGATTTCATGCAAGTGGGACGCAACTTCTTTATTCCCAACATAATCATACTCCTGAGCCTTCTTGTCTTGAATTTGAGCTTGTGTACGTTTACTGCGTGACATGAGCCCTTCCTATCCTACGTAAATGCCGGCGGGAACATTGACCAGCACTTTTTCGGCTGCATCCTGCATAGAGGAGTCAGTAATTGCCAGCTTGTCATAGGTTATTTCATCCAGTATTGCCTTCAATTCATCACGTAGAGAAGATTGTTCGGCGGCGGCCTGGCTTAATAGTTCTGTCCCATTTAAAGTTACGCTTTCGCCGGGAATAGGAACGGTACTAAACTTTCCGCGGATCTGGCCGAGCATCTCCTTAGCTAACGCTAGTCCAAAGCGCCGGATCCACTGCTTTCCAATAGAGTTGATGCTCTCATACGGTAAATTACTAAAAGGTACTGTATTAAGGTTATTGATGCCGGAAACACCATCTGAGCCGCGGCCGGTTTCCTGCCACGGTTCGTATTCTTGATCAATACTAAACTGTATCCAAAAATTCCTGGGACTTGTGGAGTCCGGGTTTGGGAATATCCTTAGCCAGTTGTCTTTAATCTCATAAGAATAGTGAGAAATGCGCGTATATAAGGCATCCTCATAAGCCATGGCCTGTGCCTTATTCTGCCATGTTGGGATTATCTCGAACGTAGAATCATCTGCATACTGTCCGTAAGTCCTCATATTTCCAACAACGGAGAATCCTCCGTAATATCCATAGAATCTCCACATGGCGCGTGGTGTCCTAAAGAACACTTTGCGAATGATTACCCTTTTATCCTTTACTTTTCCATAATAAGGAACTGAAGCACTAAGGGCGGAGGATCCAGAAATTAAAGTCTGTAGATCATAATCTTGGGTGCCGGCGTTTGTCTTGATAGAGGCTGAGTAAATGGGAGTGAGCCCACCGAATCCAGCTTCCGTTGCCAGTCCTTCTGAGATACGACGGACGTACCCATAATTAAACCTAGGATACTTCAATTCAACATTGGATCCGGATAGTGAGTCTCCGGAAATAATCTGTCCGTCCTGATCGAACGATGCAGTTGCTGCTCCAAGGTAGTTCGAAAGAGAGTTTTTGGTTTGATGTAGATTTACCAAATAGGAATACTCTAAGACCGCTTCTTCATAGGCCGCATACACATTCCCTTCAGTCATTTCAATATCGAGGACATCTCCTCCCAGCTTTTTGTAAGTATAGGATACCTGGTCTGCGGCGCCGGATACAAACGCAGTAGATGCGGCATAGATTCCAAACGGTAGCGTTGCGACAACGTTGTCTGTACTGCCCGTGACAGGCAACACGTTAGAGTTTGAAGTAGATGCGGGGTTAAGTTTGGGTATAGCCATTAAAGAGGTCCTCGATTAGTCCATTACTAAATAGAAAGCCCCGCCTCAAAAGAGACGGGGCTTTCATTAATTTAACCTACGTCAGTTATATTATTCGTTCAGAGCCTTAACGACAACTAAGCCATACATATCCGGGCGAACCATCTTCTTGGCGTATCGAGTCATGACTCCCTTACGGGGCACGAAATCTTCAACACCGAAGATCGTAGGTGTGGTCTGCAGCGGCACATAGGGTGCATACACATAACCACTCTCGAGGAAACTACTACCACGACGTCCCACCAAAATGATGTTACGCGGGAAGTAAGGATCGACCATAACGTCGAACTTCTTCGAAAGCGAACCGACCTTAACAGCACCGATGTCACCACGATCGCTATCAGCAGTCACGTTGGCACGGAAGCCAGCAGTGAACTCAAGCAAGTTAGCAACTTCAGGTGAACACACCACAAAGTTAGCAGCACCACGCAGAGTCTTACGGTGAATCAGAGCGGAGACATCGTTGATAGTCTCAACGAGGGTCTCATACCACTCAGACACGTTACCGGTGAACTCAGGCGAAGAGTTGGCAGCGCCAGTCGTACGATTAAGGAAATCGCCGGGGTTGCGAGACCAGAAGCGAACTCCGGCCGTCGAACCCTTAACGAGGTCCTCAAGGATCTCCTGATCAATCTCAAGAGCAATCTGCTCAGAAAGAATCTGAGTCAGCTCAACCTCAGCGTCAAGGTTGTGGTAAGCGTTAAGATCCTGTCCTAACTCTGGGGTCCACTTGGCCTTGAGCTTCTTGGTCATTGCAGTGACAGCCACGGAATCGACCTTGATGTCGATCTCGGGGATGTTATCAGCACCTTCAAGTCCCCACGTGGTAGCCGGCAGAACCGCACCAATTGGGTTACCTGTAGTGTTGCCACCGAAGTTGTCCACGATGGGATACGTCAGCGTTGCAGCATTAAGTGCTGCGCCGACCTGTGCGGCCGAACCAGTACCAACAGCGACGATACGGACGATACCATCAGATGTGGTCGACAGATCAGAGGACTTACTTAATGAAGACAGTCGACGAATAATCTGAATGTCATTGTCAGGGTTGAGCGCTGTGGTCCACTGAGCATCGATGCCAACAAGGTCATCATAGTTGAACTGTGTGGACGAAAGGTCCTGTGTTAAAACAGCAAAGCTAGAGCCCGAAGTAAGATCAGGATCATACTTCAGCATCTGAGCACTGATGTACTGTGCGGTGAGTCCGCCACCGCCGATAGCTGAGGTCCAGCCATTGGAGAGAGCGTTGTCACCAACAGCGCCGCCGCCATCAATGTTACCAGAGATGTCGCAGGCGGGGCTTGTCGCAGCCGATCCCGTTGGAGAAGAGTAGCCGTTGCGTAAGTTATACACACCACCAGCATCTTCGCCATCGTGACCACTTAGATCAACACCACCAGTGATCTGGGCACCGACAACGTCGCCACCATACACTGATTTACCAACCTCGAATCCGAGTCGAGCGGTTGTCGTATCCTCTACAACACCACCATAGGTGAAGTCGAGGAAGAAGATAAGTCCCGAGGGGAGACTCATCGGCTGAACACTAACAAGTTCGTTAGCGATCAAGGAGCCGAATACACGACGGACGAGTGGGAACGCGACGGCTGCAAAGCCCTCAACATCCCCGCCTGCGGCCATGGAACTGGACTCACGGAGAAGCTCTTTTGCCTGATTTTCAAGCAATCGAGCCATACCGTTTTTAGAATCATCGGAACCGAGACCCTCCAGAAGACCGGTCTGTTCCCATTTTGCAATGAGGGCAGAGCCTTCCGAAGAAAGATCACGGTTAACGATGCCTTCTGTTAATTTCTGTACAATAGACATTTATATAACCTCCTTATAATTGTAATAATTGAATGTCATTTATTCAAACCTGCTAAACGCAGCATACGATCCATTTTAGGATCATATGTTGCCTCGTTGTTTTTCTTAGAGTTGAGTAAAAGCGACGTAGGTCTTTGAACCGCTTCACGAAGTGTCTGTGGGCGTATCCGATGATCTTTCGGGGCCCCCACTGCGTTTTGAATTGTTTCAAAAATCATGCTCGCTTCTTCAACAGAATTGGCAGATTGAACAGCTTCGACAATTTGTTCTTTTTGTCGCTCATTCAAGGAGGCGCTATTCAAAGCCTTGTTTTGATAAACAAGCTTGGCGTTCGCCAAGTTCAACTTAGTAAGCTGATTCTTGGCTTCAGTCAAAAGAGAATGTAACTCTTTTGTTGATTCTGTAAGTTTTGAGATCTTAGTCTCATAGAGTGTCACGTCCGATATCACATCAGGTGCCGTGGACTCCTCTTCTAGTTCTTCTTCCTCTTCGTCGAGGAGGGCAGCTTGGGCCGCTGCCATGGCGTCGTTGTTTGCTTGCTCAACACTATTGTCGGCGGAGTTAAGGGACGACCAGCCTTGCGGACGTGGAGTACCATCAAAGGTGATTTTCTCGGACACCAGTTCTTCAATAAGATCACTGATCATCTCTTCGGTAAGATTAAGGTCATCGTCTTGTTCTTCGGACATTGTCGAGGGTCCGGGTCCGGAATCGTCTTCGTTCTCCCGTGCCCCGGCAGCCAACTCAGCCTCGTTTCCTTCTTCGGAGGCGACGGGATCGGAAGGGTCGACTTCTTCCGCGCCGCTCTCTTCCAGAGCAATGTCGTCTGCCAAGGCAGTCGCATCGATCAAGTCGTCAGGCCCCACAACTTCGTCTTCTTCTTCAAGACGCGTCTTAAGCTCATTAAAGTCAATCTCAATAATCTCGTCCTGGGCCGGGGCATCTAGTGCCTCGTCTTGATGTCCGTATGGAACATCTTTGGTAAACTCCATCAAATCAGCGTCGGCGCCTTCGGTGGCAGCGTCCTCTTCTAGACCTAGTCCCAGGTCATCCTGCTCTAAGAGAGTGTCGATGGCGCGTCTTACTTCACCCGAATATTTCTCTAATACGGTATTTTCAGCATTTTTAAGTGCTGCTTCCTTAAGGGCTTTAGCATCTACGATTGCTTCTTCTAATAATGAAGACATAAAATTAACTCCAGATCTGATGACTTATCAGAAATAAATAGTTCGTAAGATAGGGAAATGACTAATAGTTGTGATTTAGGGTCGTTGAAATTAATCGGCTCCACCGCCGAGTCCACCAAGGCGAAGGATCCTAACGGACGAAAAGTAATTATAGAAGCTTGTCCCGGAGGCCACCTTAAAGCTCATGAGAGCCAGTCTCCAGTCGTCCGGGTCGATGGCCATGGTCGGCTCAGAGAATGTCCCCCAGGAGCTCAGGGGGTTGTCGGCAGCCTCGACCCATGCTCGGTCTGTCGAGATTGTGTTCAGCGGAACGGCGCTGGTGTCTGTCGATGTTGAATGAGCGCAGATCGCACTTCCTCCAGTGAGATAGGCGACGATCTCGAAACTTCTTGGAACTGTCGCGACACCACCCGCGTCATTTGTCCCGGCGGCATTGGTTGGATTCCCGCTGACCTGCCAATACCGCGCGCCGTTGGTATAATAGTTCCGATAATAGATCCACTTGCTGACCGACGCAAGGTCTGCCGCGGGGTCATACAAGACAATACCATACCCATCGTGATTGGCAGCGAGAGTGACTGGCTCTGCAGTAAAAGCTTGGACACAGATGACGTCTTGGCTCGTCAGGTTTGGGATACAGTCTGACAGGGCTACCGTGAGGCAGGGGGAGTCTAGTCCCTGGTTCCATGTGTTGGTGCCAGTTGCTGGAGTGACCTTGAGCCCTGAGCCGGCGACCCACTCAAGCGTGCCGATAGCGTCGTCGGTATCTCCCGTGTCATCCTCCTCAGCGGTCCATGTCGCGGCTGACCCATCGCCGGTCTGTGCTCCAAGACTAAACGTCTCGTTGTGAGCGATCGCAGCAGAACTCTGCGTGGTGAAGTCAACGGTGTACTCCACGTACCAGTCTGCGTCTGACTGGAGTTTCCATGTGTCACTTTCTAATACTAATCCCATATTCTTTTCCTAATTCGTAAAAACGATATACCACTCGGTCGAGTCTGGATCTGCCTGTAGTCCCACAGATCCCCCGTTGGCTTGAATCTTTAAACTGGTGGCCCCGTCAATTGTATCGCTACCATTTGGTTCTACCACCACATTGTTGGTTGATGCGCTAAGTCCAATATCTTTAATATTGACCCACCTCCCTTCCATACCGGAAGCTAATGCCGGCAAAGAGGCAGTTACAACCGCAGAACTTGTATCAACTCTATAGCAGGGAATCCCCGGGCTGGCAACATTAAAGTCAGATGTCTGCGTGGCGGACTGTGAAAAATGAATGGCGGTATATATATCAACTGTTGACGCGCTAATGTATGTGGAACTAGAAATGCTCGACACTGCTAGTTCCTCAAGTCCGTCGTTCCATGTAAATTTGGAATCCCCATCAAAAGAGCCACCGCTGTTAAACTGAACTTGAGTGTCGTCGCCTCCGGGGGAGGCTCCACCGCCAGAACCGGTCACGCCTTGCAACATAGAACCATCGCCGTAGAAAGCCGAGGCAGAGACATTGGCGGATGAAGATAAAACTCCCCCATCTAATGTTACGCTTCCGGAGGTTTGTATACTCCCAAAATATGCGGGACCGGAGCCGGACACCGTTGTGGCGTCAGCAATCGGTCCGGTAGCAGTAATACCTGCGCTGTTGAGATCCAGACCACCCCAGAGCTGTACTGAATTGTTGTAAACGAACAGGTTGTTGCCGATATAAGCATCTCCCGATGCAGAAAGTGCCATGCCATAGAAAGCTGAGGCAGACATGTCTGACGAGGCTGAGACAGAACCAGATATCGTTAAAGTATGATCCGGTGATGATGTGCCAATGCCGACGCGGGAGCCGCTAACCACCAAAACGTCATTACCGTCCGTCTGAAGACTTATATAATCGTTGTCCCAATCAATTTTGGTGTCCGTGTCATAGAAATAGGCAATATCATCGGTGGTCATCGCACCTGATAATTCTGCATCTCCTTTTCTAAATTTATATGCCATGTCTTAAATAGAGCCTCAGATACAAAAAGGGTGCACCCTTAAAGTTTTTATACTCGACTATTAAGCCTTCAACACAATCTTAGTAGATGTACCAGTTCAGGGAACCCGAACCAACTAGCTGCATAGAAGCACCCGCCGTTTCCAACACTACCGGATCATTAATACCATCAATCAAGTTGGTAGACCCACTAGGCCGGATTGTAACATCGTTTGTCATGCTTGGGTGACGTTTAAACCACATGGAATCACCGTTCTCAAGGCTTGGCAAATCAACCACAACAGCTGAGGAACCGCTTACAATATAGTGACTGTGGACGTGATAGATACCAGACCCTCCAGCTACATCAAGGTTCACACTTGCAGTTAATGTCTTCTGACCTCCGAAGTCAACGCCGGCGTTAAGACTAAGAGCACCAGCAAGTGTTGCACCAGCACCAACACTTAGAGCGCCAGAACCAGAGATTGTGGTTGCACCAGCAATCGAACCAGCATTGGTGATTCCACCAGCTTGCAGGTTGAGAGCACCAGCCAACGTTGCGCCGGCACCAACACTTAGAGCGCCAGAACCAGAGATTGTGGTTGCACCAGCAATCGAACCAGCATTGGTGATTCCACCAGCTTGCAGGTTGAGAGCACCAGCCAACGTTGCGCCGGCACCGACACTTAGAACGCCAGAACCAGAAACCGTACCGTCAACCTCGAGGTTGACTGCGAATTCGGCGCCTTCATAGTTGATATAACAGATGTCATCGTCTTCTGCATCCGTCAGCATGAACATCCCGTCACCGAGTTGGCCGCTACCACTGGCAGAAGAAGAAACGAACAGACTTAGATAGCCGTCGTTGTCTTCGCGGTCTTCGGCCCACTGGAGGTTGTCAACGGAGGTGTTTAGCGCACCGGACGAGCCGGCGAACAGAATGCCGCCTTCATCTAGATCTGACAAAGTCAAACCAGCAGCTGAGACATCGTTGAGACCAGCGACGTCCTTGGATGCATCCAAGACGACAGCCTTGGAAGCAGCGGCAGTACCGTTAGTAATACCATCAAGCTTCTCCATATCGGCTTCGTTCAAGTCGGCAGAACCGATGATGAACGAGGTGCCTGCAGTGATAGCGGCAGTAGAAGTCACTGCGCCTGTGTAGCCAACAGTAAAGCCGGCGTTGCCGGCACTAATGCCGCCGCCGAAGCTACCTGTACCTGTTGAGGCACTCACTGACGTTGCAGACAGTTTACCTGTGCCCGGGTTAATTGCAACCGTGGAGTGAACTCGAACAGTTTCTCCAGATTCACCAGCTGCGGTATCAACGAAAAGCGGATAGAAATCCGAATTGGTAGATGTACCAGTTGTTGTAACGTCAGTAGCGGCAATCCCCGTCATTCTGGATGCGTTACCTTCAAAGAATGCGCCAGAAACTACTGTACTAGCGCTGAGAACAGAAACATAACCTACTGCAAAGTTTGCAGCGCTCGTGCCGAGATCGTTGGATCCGGCGGCGAGGAGATCATATCCTGAGTCAAGTTTAATTGATCCTGAAAGGTTTGCTGTCCCTTTCTGAAATTTATATGCCATTTTTTTAAATCCTCCTATAGATTAATGACAAAACGGGTGATGTAATAATAAGTTATGTTCGCGAACACTCATCGGAGGAGTAGTAAATAAATATAGTTATCCACAATCGTTTTCTATTACCATATAGGTCCCTCGAACTTTAAAGTCCAAAATAAAACAAATACTAGTAAATAAACCAATTCGACCCATTACAATATAATAGTATAGATCCATAGGGAGAACTAATGGCCACGTTATCGTCGCCATCTATTGTCTGTGTCGAGGCACCACTTATAGCGATTACACTTGTAGCTGTGGCGTTGCCGCTCTCGTCTTTAACAACAACAACCTGTCCGTCATTAAAGGCGGCTGCATTAAACTCAATAGAAAGTGGTACCGATGTTATGCCTATAATATAGTCAGTAGCAGACGCAGTATAGTGGGTAGAGATGGCAGTTCTTTTGTGAGTAATGCCGCCTGATAGATAGGATTGGCGAGACACCGACAGTACAGAGGAAGAGACCGTTGTTATTTCAGCTAACGATCCTGTATAAGAGCCCGTCAGTGTTGTCCCGTTGAAAGTAAGGTTGGAGGACGCGGCAAGGTCGCCGCTTAAATTATACTGAACCTGAGTAGTCGCGCCTCCTGGTGTAACCGAGGTTGCTGCAGCTGACGTTAAGACCAGATTGTTGCTAGCGTCAAGTCCTAAATAGCTTCCTGTGCCTGCCAAGGAACCTGATGTTGGTCCCAAGTTTATCAAAGACGCTGACAGCACATTTAACTGTCCTAAAGATCCTGTGAAGGATCCTGTTAGCGCTGTACCATCAAACGTAAGATTAGAAGACCCCGCAAATGAGCCGCCACTATTATACTGAATCTGTGTAGTAGAGCCCCCGGGGGAGCCTACAATACCATCAAGCTGCGAGCCATCACCATAAAATATACTGGCCGATATTGTAGAGGAAGCAGTAATGTCACCGGAAACACTATATGTACCCGTAAAGTTAAGAGCATCGCTAGCAGTCAAGTAGGTAAGGCTCGTATTGCCAGCAAACGTGCCTGCTCCTGCGCCGAACTGAACTGATCCTGTTGTTCCCTGTGCGGCCTCTGCCGTCGAGCTAATTGTTAAATCACCTCCTGCGCCAGCATCAGTAAGTGTAATCCCCGATCCGGCCGCAAGAACACGTTCGTTAGGGAGCCTCCTTTCGGGATTCACTGTTACATAAGAGGCCGCGGCCGGAGGGTAGGGGGCTGCGCGTGGCTCGGGGGATTCGGCAGGAGAATCGTCTCGAGAGACTTCGCCCGGTCGATCGACCGAAGGCATCACCCGGAAGACGCCTTCTCGGGCCCTAACACACTCAGCACTTATTTGAAACTTGTGTTCTACTTGTCCAAAGTAATAGCGAGTATCATTATATGTTTTTACAATCTCATAAAAAATATCGCCATATTGGATAAAGTCACCAACGCGGACATACAAGTTCTGATCTTCTGTTAATCTCCTACGATGAAAGTTAACTGTTAGTTTACTTAGATATTCATAACCATAGCGATCATTTGTTTGCTCGTTTTCAACAACCACATATGCATGAACTCGCACAGGTGGGAGAGCAATTTTCTCTACCGCTTCGCCATATGTTTCATTAAAATTAGAATCTTCAATGCTTATTGGGTAATAAGCAATGGTCTGTCCGACGACGCGTTCGGCAAGTTCATCATTAACTTGCTTAACAAGGTCGCGTTCTTTCTTCCCCAGAAACATGGGGGGAGGAGGAGCCGCGGGTTGGTTCCATTTGTTCTTTGGATCAGACACTCAGTCGCCCTCCGTGGCATAGGATCTCCTCCTTATCCCACCAAGGCTCCGGCTGATCCAGACCAATTAGTTCCAGAGGGAGAAACAGCACTATTGTCAATGTATTCAGAATCAATACCGGTTAGGCCGGCCATCACCGATACTCCGTCGTTCCCTTTTAGAAAAAGCTGTGTGGCCTTGACTTCAAGTCGTGGTGAAATTGTCGAGGCGGGGATTTCAAAAAAATTAGATTCGCTTGCTTCCATACCGTTTGCAGAAAATGAGGCGGAGACTGCGGAGCCGGCTCCATTACTTATCACTACCCACTGTGTTACTCTGGGGAAATCCAATTGAACCGTTTGGGCTGCTGTGTCAACGTTCCCCGTTACATAGGGTACTCCTGAAACCTGATATGCGCCGACTGCGCCTAAACCTGGCTTATAACTATAGTTTCCTTGTGCCATCTTTTATTCCTCTCCGTTTACTAAATAGACCACTGTAATTTGTTTCATCTTCTGTTTTTTCTATTCTGAAGCTTTTTTTCTTCTCGACGTGCTCTCGCGCTCTTGAGCTTCCGTTTCACTGCTGGTCTAATATAGTAATCGGTGCGCGCGCGATACTGTTCTACTATCTTATCTTTTTTGCATTTTTTAATAAATCTTCGGATCAGGCGCTCGCCCGACTCGCCCCTTCTTAGCTCCACTCTCACGTTTGTCGACACACTACACCTACTTTCCTTCTTTTACGCCACCCATATGAGCAGTCCAATTTCGGCCGACGGTGCCCAATAGACCACTTATGTCGACTCCGCGGTCGGTGGGCTCTACACCGGACATAGGCGCAGCTTGCTGTGTCATGGATGATTCACCCATTGCCGGAGTGGTACCTTCGAATAGGTTAGCCCCGTTAAATGAATCTCCACCAATAGCTGCCATTAATTTACTTTTATGATCTTGTAGTTTTGTTTTGGATTGCTCGCTAAAGGCATTGCGCTGTAGACGCTGGACGTCGGCACTTACTTTAGGGACGATCGTCGCAGGAGCTTCGGTTCGGATGACCTTCATGCCCTGAACCACTTCGGTTATTATCCCCGATAAGACCCCATCTTCAAATATGGCCTCTTTTATACATTCTTTAATAAGGGGCTTTAAAATATTCTTTAACTCAGATTTTTTCATTCTCTATTTACTCAAACTTTCTAACTCTTCTCGTATAACCTTTTTAAGGATCTCACGGATCGCCGGGGAACCGGCGGCTTGTCGGTCCGCGACCTCTTTGTCGAGGTCAATACTTGATTGGTCTACTGCAAATACGGCGGTGCCGACTTTCAGTTGAATCTGGGGATCTCCCTGCGCGTCCTTAGTATCTAGAGCCTTTACGACGGTCGCTTTCTTCTTCTTCCCTTTTGCGTCAGTATATACAACAGGGTCGCCGGAGCTGAGTGAGGCGATGAGGTTGGCGCTGTCGGCTGCTCCTTGCTCGGTGCCGGATTCTGCGCCTGGCATCTCTTGGGGGGCCTTTTCCCAAGCTGTCACAATGTTGTTCAGACGTGTTGCTACTGCTTTGGTTGCAGCTAATGCTTTCTTAAAATTGGGATCTGTCAGCAGCTCTAGCTTCTTGGCATCTTTGATCATGTCGGCCGACATAATACTAAACTTGCGAGCATGCTGCTTCATTAGTCCCAGCTTTTCCTGATTTGGGGCATCAGCTGTGCGCGCGGCGCCGGCGGCCTCCATTTCGCCGGCGGCAGTGTCGGCGCCTAGTCCGCGGGCAGCTTTAGCGCCGAGACCAGACATGGCGCCGGCGGCGCGGGAAGCTAGTCCAGAACCTTTTCCGATCATTCGATCCAGCCAACCTTCGTTAATTGCTTTCTCGATTTCTTCTTTGATGATCTCCTCTAGATCATTTTGAGGTATAAGCATCTTGTTTCTCCAATATTTCATTCATTAGGCTGAGAATCTTATTTGTCTTCTCAACTTTCTTGTTCATAAGTTTATTTTCTTGCAACGCCATAAAAGCATTCGGCGTCGAGGGTTCTGACACAATATCAAAGCAGATCAGCTGGAAGTCATCTTCTACAATCGTTTTGCCCTGATGTTCTCTTACAGACCCCATGCCTCTCGATGAGATCCCTGTTTTCACTCCGGACTCCACCAGGGCTTTGAGGATTTGACCAGAGGGAGTACCAAGTACTTTAATCTTGCCCATAACTGATGGTCCATCCATCCATACCTCTGTTACCATATGAGATACATTAACCAGATTAATAATAGAAGAGTCAGGATGATCTAGTTCTCCTAACGCACGGTGATCATCTACAAGAGCCTTGTACTTTTTAACTTCTCGCTCCATAATGGAGTGAGGATACACGCGTCCATTACCATTTTGACAATCTGCTTCCTGCAGCTTACCAGACAGCATCATTCCGCCTTCGCTAACGAAACGCTTCTCGGCTTCCGTCAGTAGATCCTGACAGACGCCGCCTTCGCATAGTTCATAGTATTCTCGTAGAAGTTGGGGCATTGTTTATCTTTTGAAGCCGCCGCGTTGGTGCATTTCCCTGTCCCAGTTGGCTTTGGCGCGCTGGCCGCGCTCTTCATGATCAGCGGCGTACGGATCACCGTCGCCGTCGCCCGTCCAGATCTTCACTGGTTCGGATGCCTTTTGAGCTTTGTCGAGAGCGCGGAGAAGAGCTGCGGTCTGTTGGTACTGCTTCGAACTTTCTGCTCTCTTCCCGGCGTCATACAATCGCCTTTGTAGGCGGTTGATGGGCTTACGGAGGTTGTGAATTTGGTCTAGACTGAGTTCTGCTCCCGAGTCTAAGATTTCTTTTGTCTTGTTGATCAGAGACTCCGGATCAAGATCCCCTTCCCCTTCCTCAAGCGGCGCGCCCATATTCACGGCGCGGCGATGTCGATGGGCTTCTCGGTCCTCCTGTCCGCGGCTCTGTTTTACTGCTCCGCTATCTATCAGCTCCTTCTTCAGCGCATGAAGTTCGGCGCGCTCGGCCTCATCGGCTTTTTGCAGCGCATTGTTGATCTGAACAACGATGGTGGGTCCGGTTTCTGGAGTGATCGAGTGTGGGTGGCCCGGAGGGAGCGCCATCAGCTCTTTGACTCGGTCGATCAGCGTCTGCGGAAGACGAAGATTAATTGGTCCACCAAATGCCGCGTTGATCTCGGCGCCCGACTCCTCAAGCGCCGAACCATCATCATTACGATTCACCGTCTCATTCCAACCGCTTCGAGGGCGATGCTCTGGGCCCGGGCGGGGTGGATTGTAGTTTGAGTTTGATGAATGTTTCTGGACATCCTCGTAGGGTACGGGGCGTTCACTAAACCATTGCTCTGTGCCAGTGCCGATTCTCACGCCTATTTTCATCATGCCGGGTTGGGTGGGAGATCTTTGGGCGGCAAAGGGTGTCCCGTGTTTAACAAATACGTCGCCGTGCTGATCTACTAGTCCGCCGGGTCCGGCGATCCAATGAGTGACCGGAGCTTGTCTCTCTTCCTCTAGAGCTTCGCCCGTGTTTATATCACGATTGACTGTCTCGTGCAAGAAGTATCTCGGATCTATTCTTTTTACATTTTTTCTGCGTGCCATAATATTATTCCTTTAAAGTAGTCAACTGCCGGAGCAGCATCGTCGAACTGGTTGGATCATCCATTTTTTCATGATTGCTCACCTCCTTTATGGATCACTCGGATCCCGTAGTCCTCGACCAGCATACTCAAAAAGTATGAGGTTCCGGCACTAATGCAACCGCACATGAACGCTGTCATGGGCTGACTACTAAAACTAAATAGTTCTGTGTATGGACTAATGCCCCACAGAAATACCCCAACCCAGAATCCCATGCATAAGTGACAATGGAATAAACGACCAAAGCCGCCCCAGGATTCGCACTTTGGGCGTATCTTATTAAAGATATGTCCGTGTATAATAATGAATGTCATGCCGTATGCGGCAAGTATAAAGTGTAGTAGTTCCATTATCTTTATCTTTTCATTTCAATTGAGGAGGCATCTGAATTTTTATATTCAGTGTTGTTGTTAATCCAGTCTACCAAATGCTTGGTCAGATCAGGAATCTCCATATCGTTGCCCTGGAGGGCTTCGTTAACAAGCCTTTTGATCTCATCAAAAATGCCCGACTCATTGTAGTATTTTGCTTCATATTCATTGGAGATCAGATCGAGTGTTTCGTCGTCAATACAAAAAATTTTTAAAAGTGCTCGAATCTCTTTCTTGCCTGTATCAATCTTTTTGGCGCTAGAGCGTTGAAGTAAGCTGCTAATTAGCCCTGCCGTTGCCCCAACAAGACCGGCGATGCCTACTGAGAGACCACCAGTCGCCGGCGCAAAAATGGCACCCGCGCCAACCAGAACAGCGGTAACCGTTTCAAGACCTTCAAGCTTTTCCTTAAGGGGACTATTAAGTTGTTTTTCAAGCTTATCAATCTCCTTTGCTCTCTGTTCGTCGTCTTGTATAGTGCCGAGCAGACCTAAAGCAATTTGTGATAATTTCATACTATTAGTAGGGCAATCTGAATACTCCTGCTCAAGCACGCGACCATATGAGCGCCAGTTCTCCATAATGAGTTTCATGTCGCTCATGGTCTAATACCGGTTCCGTAATGGATAATAGTAGTAGCCAGGGCGCATGGAGCCCTTCTGTCCGGACTGGGGTACTTCACCCAGTTCTGTGGAATCCCGATCATCGGGATGCGTGTACATGTCTTCAAGTTCTTTTTCGTAATTATCCGCGATCTTTTCGTGGGAGGCCTCTGTTTGTATGAATTCGCTAATTACATACACCGCAGCTTGTATAGGATTAACTTCTTTACTCTCATATACAATCCCCTCTAAAGATCTAAAAATATTACCTCCTTGTATGGAAGCGCGATTGAGGATTCCTTTGTCGGCCAACAATTCTAATAATCTATTCTGATATTCATAAACATCTTCAGTGGCACTATCTTTCGGGAACGTTACTATCTTCATGCCGTCTGGTACAACTGCTATATCGATCTTTCTATGATCCATAATTAATAAAGAGCCGTCGAGCGCCTTGCGCGCGTTCAGTTCTACTGTAGCCTGTGGCCCGCCGATCTTTATTTTAATCATCTGCTGACAGCTCCTGTACTAATTCTTGGGTTTTTAGTACCTTAATTAGATCTGTGTCACTAAACTCCCTTTTTCTAAAGCCATCTAGATATTCAGTAATGCCTACTATGTTTTGTTTCATATATTCGTCTTGAGTATCTTCAAGAGATTCAACAAGCGTAGATTTAAGGCGCCCTAGTTCGCGGTTTAAATATAACCGCATTTCAAAGCCTTCATCAGCAAAGCTTGCTATATAATTGTTCAGCAAGTCTTTTTGTTCTTGCAGCAAGGTTTCATACTTACCATTAAATTTATTGATAAAAGTTCTATAGGTTAGAGTATCCACTGGTTTGAGCGCACCGCCCGAGGAAGTTTCCCTCTTTTCACTCATCGTATCTATGGCTGATTGCTCAAATAACACGCGGCCTTTAAGAGAGGCTTTCTTATTAAAAATAGCATCTATAGAAGCTAGAAATTTAAAATTTGGTATAAAATTAGACCACACCTGTTGTCCTAGTCCCTTGTTAACTTGGGCTATAAGTTGAGATTGAGCATCAAAGATCTTTTTCTCATTTAAAGAAGCATGGGCTATCTTAGATTCTTGTAAAATTCTCTCCGCTAAATTCTTTTTTATATTGTTCGTGTCAAGAATTGATTTATAAATTTGTAGTTCTTGAGCGAGGATATTATTTCCAGAAAAATATTCCTTAAAAATAGAAACAATCTGACTTTTTTTTGCGTCATCTTTGTTTAAAATAGTTTTAGTTAATTCACGCGACAAGGTTTCATAAATAAACGCTGTGTTTCTCTTTTTATTGTGTTTCATCTTTGTCAGCCTCTTTTTTTTCCATTACTTCAACGAGTCGCCGGACTCGTGTGGTGTTCTCCATTAAAGATCTTTCGTTTTTATTATAAATAGATGGAGTATTCTCTTCGAGTCCTACTAGTGATGTAAAATCTATCATTTCTAAAGATCCTGGGGTCCGGACGCGGTCGCTACGAAGAGCTGGTGCCTCCGGGAGGGCTGTGTTTTTTATCTCCCTGCGGTGAGGACCGGTAGAATACGTCCGTCGCTTATCCGATCGTCCATCCTTTCGAGTATAGGTGCGGCTCTTGGAATAATGACTCGTGTGGTTATCTTCTTCAAGGTCCTCTCTTCGACCAGGAGTAGCTAATAGTGCTGAGTCGTCTCCTGTCTCTTCCGCGGCACCTTCACCTCCTAGATCTTCGCCCCCTAAGTCACCGCCGAGGTCTCCGCCTAAGTCACCGCCGAGGTCTCCGCCTAAGTCACCGCCGGCAAGGGCGTCTTCGGCGCCCTGTTCTGTAACCGCCTCCAAAGACTGCTGCCACTTCCTATCATAGAACGACTCTCGTTGATTACGTAAGAATTCGTCATCAGATAGTCCCAGTATGTTATTTGCCACCCATCGTTTACTGTATGTGCCCTCTGGAATAGCATTTGCAACATCGAACTTAGTGCGCATGTATTCGAGCTGCTGAAGTTCTGCCAATTTCGAAGGGTTATTGAGAGACAAAGTAAAGCTTATTAAGTCTTCTCCGCGGAAACCTAAAGTGTATAAGTGTACCACAGCGATTTTTTCTAGCTCCGATACAAAAGGTCGCTGCAGACGTTGGATAGTTCGCGCGAAACGAATGTCTTTCTGAGCTAGCGTCGTTTTGTCTTCAGTGTCACCTTCTAGGTTTGTAAGATAAGACTGAGGTATTTTGATCGCTGAAAACAGCTTGTCGCGCAAGTACTTTACGTCATCAATATCATTAAGGCTCGAGGCGCCCGCTAAAGACTTAATGTCAGATCCTTGTCCGCCGCGCATGGGGATGAAATAATCTTCTTCAAGTGACAGCGGATTGTAGCGAAGGTCGACGCGGCCAGTGGTGGCATCGACCAGGGAGTTTCTCTTCATTTCACTCTTGACCTTCTCCATATATTGTGGCACGTCTTGCGGAGGGATGTTGCCAACGTCGATCTGGAAGATACGTCGTTCCGGTGCACGGACGACGCGGTAAGCAATCATCGCGTCCTCTAGTAAAACAAGCTGGCGCCAGATGCGTCGAGCTGGGTCGAGGACTGATGTGCCGTATGGGGAGTAGCGGTCGTTGCCCAAAATGCGGAAGTGTGCAACCTGCCAATTCTCAAAGGTAACGCCGCCGCCATTCCACTGATACTGTACATAATTCGGGTTTGATGGGTCTGTCCCTTCGAGGCGTTCCACCTCATTATTTGGTAGTCCTATAACTGAGGTCACTCCAAGTTTCTCATCGATGTCCATATACAAGAACAGGTCTCCATATTTACACATTGAGCGGGCCCAGCCGAAAGCATTAAACTCAATGTTTAATGCGTCGTAGAACAGTGTTTCAATAATTGTTTTAATTTCTAGATTGCGACAGTCGATGCTCACGAGCTTGTCATAATCATTACATGTTGTCATCTCGTCAGCATAAATATCAATAGCCGAGGCGATCTCGGGCATGTATTCCATCTGCTCAAAATCAATATAGCGCTCCGCGCGGTTTTGATTTCGGAATGCAGCTGACGTAAAAAGATTATAGTTCTGCGACATGTTATTGTCGGAGCGTTTGAACTCTTGTCCGCTTAAAGACCGGAAGCGATATCGATATTTATCAAGCTCGCCGCGCTTTTCCTGCCGAGCAACCTGCGCTCGATAGTTTACAATAGGTCCCGAAAGTAATCGGGTCAGCCTTTTGAATAGTGGTGATCCTGGGTTTCTTGGATTATTATCATTTCTTGCCATTGTTCTCTATCCCTTTATCAAAGCAAAGTATTGCTCGTTAAATATCATACCCTCTTGGGAGCGCCGGTTTTCTTTGGTCATTTTATGTCCTGTCATACCATTGATGGTAGTAGAAATTGCAGTTGTAGATGTAGAGATTGCTGACAAGCAGCTCTTGCTATATTCTATATTTTTTTGATTTTCTACAATCACCGTGTCTCTCACCCAACATCCAATAGCAAATGACATTACCAAATCATCGTTATAACTTCGCATCGCTTCGGGCCGGCCATTGCGCCAAATAAATGTTTTCATTTCTGAAAGCAAACGATTAGAGTTAATTGTAATTAGTTTGTTTCTCATAAACTCTTCCGTCTTAGCCACGATAAGGGGACGGGTTTTTGAAGAAGTAGTAAAGCCCGCTATCACGTTAGACTGCCATGTAGCCGAAACGGGATCCACATACTGGTGATCTCCCTTGGCCGAATGATATAGGTTAGGATACTCTTTATCAATCAGTTTTTTAAGTACTGCGTATCCTATATTATTATTTTCTATGACCAACATAGGATTACCGTATTCGCCGGCGACGTTATACAATATATCCGCAAAGTCATCGGGCGTTGGCTTGCCCACATACTCGCCAACTTGTACGAGGTCTTCAAGCTGAATTATATGGAAGGCACTGTTGTCTTTACCATCGCCGCGAGCGACGTCGGCAACGATTAGATAGGGCTTAGTTTCATCGTACTGTTCCCATATCCAATAATTCCTATCGAATCCAGTTCTATATTTAGGTGCTTTAATTCTTTCTAAATACCAGTGTAGATCGTCTGAATGGATAACAGTCTCACCGGATACATTAAAGTTACACTCAAGCTCTTGAGCTATCTGTCGCTTGGACATATTTTTGGTTTCTTTGTCGAACCATTTTTTATCTCGATCTGGGTGTACTTCCCACATCAAGGTTGTCATGTAGAAATCATTTGTGCCGTTCTCGGATTCAACGCAATTCTGATGGAACCAGTTGCCAACGCCATTGGGAGTAGAAAGGGCTATGCATCGTCCACCAGTAGAAAGAGTGGGATACAGTGCGGTCCACAGCTCGTCGAGCTTTTCAACGTGAGCAGCCTCATCAATTACCAACAACGATAAAGCTTCCGATCGTCCTGCATCTCCCGATGTGGAGGAGCCTTTAATCTGCGAGCCGTTCTTTAGTTCAAAAGAGGTGCGATTATCAATCTCAATATCACTAATCCTCATCCAATCGGGCAAGTTCTTGATTATTGCTTTGACTTTTTTAACTAAGTTTGTGGCTGTCTGAAGTTTTGTTGCCACGACAAGAATGTTTTTATCCCGATGGAAAAGCATAAGCCACGCAATATATGCTGCTGTGATTGTTGAGATGCCGAGCTGGCGAGCTTTAAGGATAATATTAAAGCGATAGTCTCGAAAATCTTTTAAAAGTGTTTCCTGATAATCGTATGCTTTAAATGGAATAAGTCCCTTTTGAGGGTGAGAGATGCGACAGTAATTGACAGTGAAGTAAACCGGGTCTTTGCCGGCCTTAATTACTTCTTTTAATATTTCTTGCTTGTTTAAAGCAACCATTTATCAAACCTTTACATTAGAAGGCTTCTTGGCTTTGTCTCTCCCTAACGAAAGAAAGTCTTTGACTGCTTTGTCTAGGCGGTCGTCATCGGAACCCTTATTTACCTCAACAACATCAGTTAAGCCACCGATACGATAATCACAATGTGCCTGGCAATCTGTACGATAATTAGAAATTCTCTGTACTAAAATGTGATGCTCACCTTCTATGGTTAAAGTTAGTGTGTTGCCTGTGATGGCTTTATATTCTTTCTTCAGGAATTTAACAATCTCTTTAAGGTGCCCTATAATCTCGTTCTCAAAATTATTATTTTTCACATCTTTAATGCGAGCTTCTGCTTGATATTTAATGCGGAGAAGGGGTCCGTGGAAGGTGACATTGAAACCATCCATGACGCGCCTATCATTAATGTAGTGTCCATCCTCGCGCGACAGCCCGGCATCGCGGGCCTTGCCGTCGGCCTGAAGGTTTTCTTCATGGGCTCCGTCCCAGCCAGCGTTGGCGGCTGCTTGATTAATTCCTTGAATGATTTCGTATACTGTTGCCATATTATTCTTCCTTATTGGGTCGCCAGCCGGTGGCCCATCTTGATTCTCTTCCGTCAACGTATTGTATATAGCAGCCGAAGCAGGCTTCGAACTTATTCATATACAAATCATCCCGCGGATGAAAAGAATATTTATCACAAACCGGACATGTCCTGTTATGATCTCTATTAAGTAGTTTTTTGTTTATTAAAAATCCGTCTTGTTCTACTTTGTCTTGGGATTCAGCCAGTTTCGCGAACTTCCGTCTTTCTTCGGAGGATTGTTGAATATACTCTTTTTCTTTTTCTTGGTCCCAAAATCTACGTGGATTGTTAATAGCCTCGGCGCCGTATTTCTGTGATATAGCTTTTTCAAGTCTTGCTATATATTCTTGATCTGGCTTCTTCATCGAACTATTTCAGTAGAAAGAGCAAATATCCCCAACGAAGCAAGCGTACCAATTCCAAACCCGAGAGCAACCATGAATGGATCTTTTCCGGGCTTTTGTTTGATGATTAAATCAGTTAGCCGATCGTTCTCAACACTCTTCAAAATCATCATGGACTCATACTTATCTTTCCAGGAAGCAATTTCAATATCTTTATAGTCAAGTTGTAGTTGAAATCTTTCTTCTTGTATGTGGAGTTCGTATCCAATGCGCAGGTCACACTCGGCATCTTCAAACTTCTTCTCAGTTATGATCTTTGCCGCAGCATCCAGAGACAATAGGACCCCATCAAAGGGGGCGACGGTTCCAGCTTCAATGGGAAGCACCACGTAATCCGGAAACTCCGTCTCTGGCTCTTCTGCGGCAACTGTGGCCGGCGCCCCGACGAGGAAAACAACCAGGTAAATTGCTAGTATTTTTTTAACCATTTTTTAATCCAAAGGCTTCTGCTATTTCTTTCGCAAGCCTCTCAGGATCATTATATCCTTCATCTACCAGTCTTTT
>Ga0209128_1000761_pt1 | contig 23487 bp, 23 predicted proteins | sample ETNvirnome_6_100_FD_184072 | JGI IMG/M metagenome (GOLD analysis project Ga0209128, IMG submission 184072) | Marine viral communities from the Pacific Ocean - ETNP_6_100 (SPAdes) (version 2) | ecosystem: Environmental > Aquatic > Marine > Oceanic | place: Pacific Ocean | collected 2013-06-19 | reverse complement strand
ACGAGGATTACGGAAGCACCATAGATCCACTCTAAGAACAGCGAAGAGATTTGAGAAGTATAAAACCAAAGAAGATACGCGAAGAATTAAGAAAACAAGAGCCGCTAGTAGAAAACAAGATCTTAAGGATACACAGCAGAGGACTGGTGAAACCAGATTCAGGAAGTGGAAAGGTACTGTTGAGCGAGAAGCAGAGGCTGAAGGTAAGGCCACTAAGATTAAAGGAGCGGCTGGAGGTGCAGCAAAAGGTATGGCTGCCGCGCAAGAAAAAATTGAAACTGAGAAGGGTAATCGGAAGGCAGCTAAAATTAAATCTGGAGGCAGATCTTGGAAAACTCTTGGCTTCCGAAAGAAGGGTACTGAGGAAATTGAGGCTAAAGGAACAGAAAGAGCTTTAGATGTTACCGCTGCTGGAGAGGAAGGTAGGGCGAGTAGGAAGCATGCTGGAGAGCAATCAAGGGAAGATGATGTATCTAGGAGAAAGATTAGGAGAGCCGATGATGAAGCTGCGGCAGATACCCGTAGAGGTCATAGAGAAGTAAGGCGGGACAAGACAGAAAGGCTTAAGTCCAAGGTGCATGGAACCGCAGTTGATGCAGCTACAGGGACTGGTCAGGCTATTAAGAGATTCGGTAAAGCGGCAAAAGAAGCTGTTGGTGAAAAGTATATGGATAAGAGGAAAGAAAATCTAGAGGTGAAAGATATTCTTGACACAGAAAAACGCCGTCAATCCGGGCTTGCACAAGGAGATGAGGAAAAGGCCGAGGCTAGAAGAACAGCAGCTAGAAATAAGGAATTTGAGCCTGGACAGAGAAAAAGAGCTATGGCTTCACTTAAGGTTACAAGGCACGGTCCTGGAGCAGGAGAGCTTGAAACCAAAAAGGGTGGGGTGGCTGGTGGGAAGCCTAGTGCTGAAGCACAAGGAGATAGACCTGGAGTTAGTGTTGGACCAAGAGATAAAGGAGGGGATGGTTCTCGTCCATCGAAAACACCTCCGAAAGTTCCAGCAGAACATAGGGAAGAGCAACCAGACCAGAGAAGAAACGGGGCTCCTCATCCAGGGCAGCCTCAACTTCCTGCGGGTAAACAACCTCCTAGGGAGGTGGAAGCCGAAGTAGTTCCAGATAAAAAACCACTACAATTAGGAAGAGGTGCAAGTAAGAGAGACCCAGATGTTCTCAAGAAGGTCGCTGCTGGTGGTAGATCAGGCCAACGGCATGGTCAAGGTCTAAAAGGAGGAGGGATTGCTGCTGCTAGTGCTGATAGATCAGCACATGTTGCAGCCAGAGGTGTTAAAAAACCTGTACCAAGCAGTTCTGGGGAAAGGTCAACGGCAAGAGTTAGCCCAGACTATGCGGATAGATTGAAAACGCAAGCTCACATGAGGAAATATGGTTCGAAATCTGGAGCTTCTCCCGACGAAGGAGGAGGTCCAAGACCTAAAGCAGGAAGACAGACTCCAGGTAAGCTTGGACAGCAAAGACGCGCTCAATTACAACTAACTTCTACTGAATACCACAGATTCGGATCTTTATTAGCAGAAATACTACAGTAAAATGTCATTCATAAAAAGATTACTTGCAGAGTTCACAGGTGAGTTAGAAGCATCTATGACTAAGAAACCGTCAGCACAGGGTGGACTTGGCGTGAGAATATCACGGCATTATTCAAGAGAGTTTCTTGCTGGACTAGCGCAACAGAAAGGGTACGCAAGAGCTATGAAGCACGGTGCGACTAGTCGTTCGAAAGGGAAATCTGCTGAATCTGCTTCTGGAGGAAGACGGGCTGCTGATGCTCCAGAAACTAATACTCAATCAACTAGGACAAGACCAGCTAGACCAGCTAGACCAGCTAGACCAGCTAGGACAAGACCAGCTAGATCAGCACGAACACGAAAGAAACCCTCTAAAAATGATGATGACAAGTAACTCATACATTTTTAAAAAAAAATACAATTTTGTATATTAAACTAATAGATAATAATGAACCTAGGAGAACTATTTATGAATGATATAAAGAATATTGCCGATATTCTACCTGAAGGATTAAACGAATCTACCGTCGAAGCTATTTTCGAGATGGTAGATTCTACTATAAACGAACAAGTAGAAGAGAAGATCGGTTTGTTGGAGGCTAAGGTTAATGCCTATCTCCGTAATAAAATTGACCAACTTAAAGATCAAGCTTTTACCGAGCTTTCCGAAGAAAGCGAAGTCTTCCGTAATGCAAGACTTTTTGAGTCGGTAAGAACTTTAATGGCTCTTGAGCTAAGTGACAGTGATGAAGAGAATGCTCTTTCTGAAATGACCAGTCAGCATGGTGAATTACAGGAAGAGTTTAGCGTTCTTGATGAACAAGTAGACGCACTCGTTAATGAGAATGAAAAACTTCAAGGAACTATCAAAGTTCTTGGAAGTAAATTATCTCTCACCGAACAATCTGTCAGTGAACTTGAGGGGCAAAATTTCCAACTTCTTGAAGAGGTTGAAAACTTAGAGGCTTCTAAGGAGGAGGCATTTGTCTCATCGGAAAAAGCTATCGTTGTATCTCAAGCTGATAGAGAGATTAACGAAGAAAGAGTTCATTCCAATAATGAATTTTTAACGGATGAGGTCATGAAGTTCATGCCCTTCTCTCAATCTTAATATAAGGATAAATTAATATGGATGTAATGCATCAAACTGATGATACGCTTGTCCAGAAGTGGGAGCCTGTGCTTGAGGGTATTGATAATGACTATACCCGTAGAGTGACTGCACAACTTCTTGAAAACCAAGCTAAATCAATCGTTGAAGATAAACTTAACATGAATGAGGCTATTTCCGCTGCGACCACTACAACTGGTCAACTCGGAACTTTCCAAAAATTTGCGTTTCCCTTAGTTCGTCGGGTTTACCCGAAACTTTTAGCTAACCAACTGGTTGGCGTTCAGCCCATGCAGGGACCTGTTTCTCAGGTCTTTTATCTGGGTAACGACCGTGCTTCTGGTACTGACATTCAAACTGTCTACAGCAAGTTCAACCTGACCTACAGAGGTCTGACTGCTTCTGATATTGGTTCTGTGTCTGCTGGTGCCCTTGGAACCCAAGGAGATGCTAACGCTGGATGGCCCGGTACTTTCGGTGTTACTGGTACGCGAGGAACTTCCAATGGTCTTGACGGCGATCAAGCTCAAAGCGGTTTCGATGTGTCCAATGTTCTGGCTGCTGGCCCGAGTGGTAGTGAGCCCTTCTTTGGTACTGGTGCTGGCTCTGGGACGATGGGTGGTCAAATTGCTGCCTTCCCCAACGCTAATGCTGTGATGGGTTATAACCTATCTGGTGGTGAGCGTCTGAGTGGTACGGGTATTCCTGAAATGACCTTCCACATCGAGCAGGAAGCTGTTGTGGCTAACACTCGTAAGATGAGAGCCCTTTGGACTCTTGAGGCTTCTCAAGACCTTAAGGCTTATCACAACCTTGATCTTGAGCGTGAGCTTACGGATCTTCTTTCGAAGGAACTTCAGCTTGAGATCGACCGTGAACTCATTGAAGATCTTCGCATGATTGCTTACGGTCGTCACAAGACGAACGAAGGTGGTGTTGATCTGAGATTAACTGACAATGATTACATTGATCTTGGTAACAGAGGTAATGGAGTATTCCCTGGCTTGGATAGTGCTGCTGGAGCAACTCAGTTTGTTCCTGCTCAGTTTACTTACGACTTCAATGGAGCCCAAGGTACGGGAACAGATACTGCGCTTGGTGCTACGAAGCAAGCCTCTAATGTTTTCGTGATTGATTTTAGTCAGTCTTCTCTTAGCCTTTATCCTCGTCATGTTGGCGAAGTGTATGCTAACTTGCTGGCGATTATTAACCTCGCTTCGCAAGATATTTACCGCACCACTATGCGTGGTCCTGGTAATTGGCTCCTCACCTCTCCTCTCGTTGCTTCTCTCTTAGAGAGTGCTTCGAAGCTTGAGGGTGGTGTGCAACCTGCTGATGGTCCTACCAATATTGGTAGAAACTCTATTGAGTATAAAGGCAAGTTTATGGGTCGCTACGACCTGTATGTTGATCCGATGTATCCTACGGATGAAATTCTCGTCGGTTACAAAGGTGCTAATGCGATGGATTCTGGGTATTGCTATTGCCCCTATATCCCTCTCCAGCAACTGCCTACCATTGTTGACCCAGAGACCTTCCAGCCCAGGAAGGGTATCTTAACTCGCTACGGTAAAGTTACTATTGAACCGTACAACCGATTCTATAGAATCGTGCGTATTATTGGTCCTACGAGTAACTACCTGTTCTCACCGTTCGCTCAGAATACGACGAACCTGGGAACTGCGGGTGACTGATTTAAATTAATTTAAATTAACATGAGGGTCAGAAGAAATTTTGTTCTTCTGGCCCTCATTCACTTCCTATATACAATAGGGTATTCATGTATAAATATAAAAGTAAATGTAGATGGAATATGCTTATTCATTTGGAGAATGAGATTATTGAGATTCGCCCAGGTGAATTATTTGAATCAAAAACTTTTGTGAACTCTAGATACTTACAAGTACTTAGCAGTCCTATAGTAAAAAAGAAAGGTCGGCCAAAAAAGAAAGTAGTAAAAGAAAATAAGGAAGAATTAAATGGCAGCAGCAGCTAGAGTTGATCCCAGATTGTTAGGGTATGGAGATACCTTTGGTTCCTATGGAGGTAGGGACTTGGGGGATACAGATATATTTTCTACAGCCATTGATAGCTCTAAACTTAATACAGGAACTCTATCAGATCCAGTAGAACTAACTAGATTTGAAACTACTATTAGAGATTTTATTCTTGCTCGTTTAGGGCATCCAGTTGTTAGAGTAGAGCTAACAGATTTTCAAGTTAAGACTGCAATAGATGAAGCGATAACTAACCTAGATTATCATGCTCCCTTTTGGTGCGAACAACAGGCTGCATTTGAATGTTCCGCAGGACAAAACAGGTACTTACTTCCGATGCACATAGCTAACAACCTTAGTTATGTGGTATATAAGAAATCTTTATTGAGCATTCAGAACATGACAGGAACCTTGGAGTATGATTTCTTTATTAAATACTTCCAAGACAACTTCTTATTCAGTAACTTTAGTATCTCAGACTTCTACCTGTTACAACAGAGTCTAGAGACAATGAGAAAGGTTTTAGGTCAGGAAGGAGCTTGGGATGTTATTAATGGCAATGTTCTACAGCTATACCCCACTCCTGTACAGAACAATCAGACCTGTATTCTAGTTTACAGAGCTTTGGATGCAGGAACCTTACATCCTTACTACAAGAACTGGATTCAAAGATTTGCTTTAGCTGTGTCTAAAGGAATTCTTGGAGAGGTAAGAGGGAAATATAAAACACTGCCTTCCCCTGGTGGAGGGGCAGCATTAAATGGACAAGCTCTGTCAGATCAGAGTGTAAAAGAAAAAGAAACTCTCAAAGAAGAACTTCTTTTCGAAATTGAAGAACCACCAGTGTTCACGATGTATTAGGAAAGTATTATGAAAAATTTTAAAAAAAGAAAGTTGAATGAGGCTAAACGCAGCCATCCGAGCCTGTACAGCACAGAGGAGCCCGAAAGTGTGGCTAGTGATGAGCGGGAACGAGAAGCGGGAGGACCTCACCACTCCGAAAAGGATGCTGAAGCGGCTAGAGGAGGGGATTATCCAGACAAGGAATTTTGGGACAAGGCAAGACTAAAGAGGAACCTGAAAAGGGCTACTACTAGAAAGAGAAGGAAATTACAAGGATCAAAGCCAGGAACTAGGAAGAGAGTATTAGCTCAAGTAGCCGCTAGTAGTGGATCAAAAAGAGCGAAGAAAGCTCTAAAGGACAGCACTGAATATCACAGACTAGGATATGTTCTAGCCGAAGCTTTAAGAGTTGAGGATGAAGAGCCTAGAAGCTCTAACGCTTATGTAAGAAAATTAGCAGAAAGCAGATATGGTCGAGAACCAAATAAATTTAGGCGCAATCCTACAACTGCTGAGTCTAGGGATGCAACCGTAAGGGGGATTAAGAAAAGAAGGAGCCGAGCAGAACAGAAAGCTAATGACGACAAAAAAAAGAAAGATATAGCATTAGCATCCGTAGCTGCTGGTAGTGGATCTAAAAAGGCAGCAGCAAATTTAAAGAGACTACAAAAAGACGATTAGTAAATGGCTAAAAAAAATTGGAAAGTAACGACTAAATTACCTGAGCTTCCTGACCTTGATGGTGAGGAGAGTATTCTTAGTCTATTTGATCAGAACAACGCTGACATAAATCTTTTCAATTTGGTTGACGATGAGATGATTCGTCTTGGTGGATCTAAGTTTTACTTCTATAAGTACTATCAGTCTGATGATTTTGATGAAGTATACATGGAATCTAGGAATAAGCCTATAGCTAAAACTCCTCTCATTGTGCATGGTCACTATGAGCCTGTATCCTTAAGTGAGAACCTGACCCAGTTCGGTATCGAGCTAACAAATGATCAGCTTTTCACCTTTAATAAGAGCTACATTGAACGCAAGCTTGGTAGGGCCGTAATACCTGGGGATGTGGTCAAACCTGAATTCCAGGAGCAAAATTATGAGATTTTCGAGGTTGTTGAGGACAGTTTCGAGGCTTACGGGGTATACCACCTAGTCTGCTCTGCTAAACTCCTTCGTGACGCTCCTGATGTGCAAGATCAACCTCTCACTAAAGTTAGTGATGAGCTAGGAGGCTATGGGGGTGGCATAGATGAGTTCTAAGATTTCAGTATGGAAACAAATTTCTGTACCTTATTCTCCCCCGTCCACCAACCCTATGGAATCAGGGGCAGTAGGCTTTACCACTACTACAACTAAATTATTAACTGCTATCGGAATTTCTCAGTATGATTTGGCGGGAAATTATCAAGGAGACTATTTAAAAACAGTAGGCCAAGATTCCCTTATATCTTTCCAGGGAAAAATGGTTAATGATCCATTCATAGAGTCTACTTGGACAATGCGTGTTTCTGGGGAGCCTTCTTTTATTGCTTCAGGGGGTGGCTTTTATAATTTTCCAGTAGGCACAGTATCGGCTACACAGTCAGGATTCAATGTAGCATATGGAAATCCTATTACAGTATATGGCCCCTCTTATGGAGGATCGTTATCATTTACTTTAGATTCAGATAATGTCATTATCTCAGAAGACGCTACCTTATCTGCTATAACCAGTAGGAGTGAGCAATGGAATACTAGAGAGGGAGATATTAGAAAAAAAATGTATCGAATGACACAAGCTGAAAATAATATCTCCTTTATATATAAAGAATTACTTAGGAGCATGATAGCCTCCTTTAGTGAGTTAGGTTACATAAGTTCAGAAGAGAATTTTATAAAAATTAAGTGTGTTCATGCAAATGCGGAAAGAACTATAGCTAAATTAAAACAGGATAATAACATTATTCTCCCTATTGTTTCTATATCTCAAACTATTTCTAATAATAATAAAAATAGAAGAAGAGCAGAGAATGTTCTGGTACAAGAGAAGTACTGGGACGAAGAGAAGAATAGAGCTTTTAGGGTCCTTAGTTTTGCTCCGAGAGCAGTAGATGTTATGTACCAATTAAATATTTGGACTAAATACATGTCTGACATGGACCAAATTTTAGAGCAAGTAAGACTTAAATTCAATCCTGATATGGAAGTTCCTACAAAGTATTCTACTCTAATGAAAGCTTACATTGATACTGAGGAGGATTCAGGTAAGCTTACTGCTGAAGATAAAGAGGATAGAATTATACAGAAAACAATAAACATTGTTGTTGAAGCATATATTCCCAGCCCTAAATTTCTAGTAACTTCTAGTGGGAAAATAGAAAAATTCTTGATAGGATGTTAATGTAATGCCAGGAGTTGAACGAAAAGGGGATCTTGCTAGTTGTGGAGATGCCAATACTGGATCTACTACAGTAAAAGCAAATGGTAAGGGAATAACCAGGGCAGGGATAGATACAGCGGGTGGGCTGATTAATGGAGGAAGCGATAGTGTTTTTGTAGAGGGATACAAAGTTTCTTTACCTGGGGATTTAATTGATACTCACGGGCCTGATGGTTCTCACGCAGCCGAGACTACTGAGAATGAAAGCCAAGATGTTTTATGTGGTGATGGTGGGGATCCTGCGCCTGATCTTGATCTTACCCTTGACGCAATTGGTGGTGGTGGTCCGTATTACACAAATACAAAGAACCCTCCAGGATCGGGTAGTAATCAGAACTGTTGGTGGTACACGGGAGATGTTACCTTTTCCTATACAGTAACTAACAATAGTAGTGTACCTGTGGGACCGTTTAATATTGGGTTATGGGAAATGGATTGGTTTACAAATATAGGTCAGACTTTTTACTGGGTTAGGGGTGATGATGGAAAATACGACGGAAAGTGGCCTATTTTGAGAGGTGAAGTACGGCAAGGAGTTATACCTGCGGGAGCGCAAGTTACTGGAACGCTAGTATTACCTAGTGATCCCCAGACTGATAAGCCAGGAATAGTTCCCCCACATGATCTAGGAATTCTCAATCCTCACTGGTCGATTGTAACATCCTCCCACCCCCGTGGATTTACTATGCATGCAGATATAGATAAGGAAGTAAAAGAAACTGATGAAAAGAATTCGGTTCCTGTGATTGAGGTCGGTGCTATCTACGATGCAAATGGCTGCACTTAAAGCACGGTATAAAAAAAGTTCTCAAAAAAAGTGAACTCGTTGGGTAGATAATAAGGAGATAAAGATATGAAACTAGTTAAAAATGATAGCCTTCAGGCATTCACCATTTATTTTGGTACGGAAAAGGGTAATAGAGAAAAGTGGATGCAGCCAGGAGAAAGTATTGTAGTGCCTGATCACTATATCACAGAACAAATTCAAACTCTTCACAGACGAAGAATATTTAAGATTTCAAACGCTTAGGAGAATAAATTATGCCTAATTATGTAAGCCCAGGTGTCTACACCATAGAAAAAGATATTTCGGATTATACTCCGTCAATTAATACTTCAATCGTTGGTTTGGTTGGCTTTGCCAGCAAAGGACCAACGAACAAAGCTACTCTTATTACTAACCAAAACAGCTTGGTTCGTACCTTCGGTAAGCCTTATGAGTCTATTCCAGGCCAAGCATTGGAAGGCGCATTAGAAATTTTAGAGCAAACGAACACGCTGTATTTCATTCGTGCTGTAACCTCTACCGCTGCCGATGCCTCTGCTACAATGACTATGGGAACTTGCCCCTCCATAATTGTTTCAGGAGGCTCTGATGCAACTAAAGGATGGGGACTTGATGCTGCTTTAACTCTTAGGATTCAAGTATATGATAATGCAGGTACTGCCCAATTTACCGCACCAGGAAAAGACTTTACCATCCCCACAAGTACCGCAGTTTCTGGTCAAGCGGAAGCTATTAGAAAGATTGTTGGTGGAGGATTAGACGCAGATAAAGTGGGCGTTTTTGATGGAGGAGATGGCTACGCGGGATTGGGATTGTCTGGAGCTATCGTAGGAGCCTTTGCTGGTTCTGGTGCTTACATAGGGGTTTCCGCTTGTAGTGGCACTTCTTTTGATGAATCTAAAGGAGCTTCAGCATTGTGCCCTGTAAGTGCAGCAGGATCGACTGGCGCAAGTTATGGTGCTAGTGGAGAGCTTGGAGCAGGGGTTTTAGCTTCTGCTTGTAGGGCTTACGGTGCCTCTTTTGAGAAAACTGGAACGAACTCTGCCGCATATAGTATAGTTTCCTTGTATGAGGGGGCTGGTTATAATGGAGGCACTACTACTGGTGGAGATACTAGTGGAAATTCCATTACAGTTAATGGTCTAGGAAGTCAAAACTTTAGTGTTGTAGTTAATCAAGATGGTGTGGCTGATGAAACATTTAAAACGAGCTTTGTTGGATCAGGTGCCTTTATTGAAGATGTAATTAACACTGGAGAAACTAACCTTAAATCTGATACTATTAAGGGTAACTTATTCAAAGATGATGCTGACGCTACGGCTGCGGAATTAACTAATTTTGATGTTGCAACTAATACCCTGATGGGAACGACCAGTTTCCAGATGACGGATCAGTTCTTACTTCCAAACGACAATCCAACAGGAGCAGGTACTGCTACTGCAAATACTACTATTGCAACAAATGGTGGTAGGTGGAATAAGTTAGTTCAAAATACTGGTGAGAGTATGACTGGTGGTGATAATGGAACAGGAAGTACTGCTGCCAATACCACAGCCCTTATTGGAGATTCTTCTGTTGATCCCAAGACGGGAATGCAATCACTTGATGATGATGTTCTTAACATTGGAATCGTAGCTGTCCCAGGTATTTACACGGAAAGTGTTCAGAATAACCTGATAACTTTGGCAGAGAGTACTCAAAACTTTATGGCTTTGGTTTCTCCCCCCTATGGAATTGGAACTGTACAAGATGCTATTGATTGGACTAATGGAAAGTCTTCTAGCACAGCAGGGTCTAGAACTTCAGCAATTACTAGCTCTTATGCAGCGATCTACTTCCCCCATGTTAAGGTCTACAGCGTGTTTGATGCTAAGGATAGATGGTTAGATCCTGCAATCTTTGGGGCCAGACAAATGGCATATACTGACGGTGTTTCGGATAGCTGGTTTGCTCCTGCGGGATTCCGTAGAGGTAGACTCACTAAGCCTTCGGAGGTAGAAGTCAAACTGAACCAGGGCGATAGAGATACCATGTATAGTGGAGGCAATGTGGTTAATCCCATCGTGTCCTTCCCACAACAAGGTATAACTATCTTTGGGCAGCGTACTGCACAAAGGAACCCCACTGCTCTAGACAGAATTAACATTCGTAGATTGATGATTTACATCCGTAAAGTTATCGTCTCTAGTGCAAGAAGATTTGTGTTTGAGCCCAACGATGAATTTACTTGGTCTCAAATAGAAGCTTTGATCAATCCTTTCATGGACGACATTCGTAGACGGCGCGGGATAACAGAATTCCGTGTTGTTTGTGATGCGACAGTAAATACTCCAGTAAGAATTGATAGAAACGAACTTTGGTGTAAAGTTATTGTCAAGCCTACTAAGACGGCAGAAATGATTATCTTCGAAATTAATCTTACTAATCAGTCGGCTAATTTAGGAAACATATAGGAAATTAATTATGGCGCAATCATATTATAAAAATTATTACGGGAGAAACTTCACTCCTGGTCAGGGTCTACCCCTAATTTCTACTGATTTAGATTCAGTTAGAACATATCAGTTTGAAATTCACTTTTTGGGATTACCTTCTGATGTAACTGGAGAAACAGACCTCACCCTTGCTGCTAAAAAGATTACTGGGTTGGAGATGGCTTCAGAGCCCATCGTAATTGATAGAGTTAATGACAAGATCCACTATCCTGGCAAGGTTACTCCTGGAGACTTAGTAGTTACTTTTGATAACTTGTATCTTAGAGAAACTGCTAGTGATCTATGGAGATACTTTAAGCATACCTACGATCCCATTACTGGTGAAATGAGTAAGAGTTCTCAGCCTGGAGGGGGGTTAGGAAACACCTTTAAGGCTGCAAAGGCTGAAATTGTTATGCTTGATAATACTATGGTGCCTCACTCTACTGTAGAAGTTTATGGCGTTTGGCCTACTAAGTGGGCAGCATCTGAATTTAACTATGCAACCAACGATTTCCACACTATAGATGTGACCTTCAAGTACGATTTCATGAATCAGTTCAACTACTCTAACCCCTGAGAGTTAAGTAGTGAAAATACTTAGGCTCAGTCTATATATAAATGGGCTGGGCCTAATTTTTCTTAGGGCTATAATATAATATGGACTATTTTAATGAGTTATTAGAAAGCTACAATAAGCTTAAAAAGAGGACTTTTAAGCTGGAATATATTAGTGAGGCTGAAGCTAAAGCTAAACCAAAAGCTAAACCAAAAGCCAAGAAGAAGGAGACACAAGAGGAGACACCTCCACCCCCAAGTGATCTTGCCTTTGAGGATGGGGCGACTATAGCAAATAATGCGATTAATGCAGCCACAGCAGACGCTGTTCCAGTAATGGGTGTAAATGGAAAGCCTACGGAGATGTCTATTTATAGAAACCCCCAAGGGGATGTAGTTGTAGTAAATTTATACGGTGGAGAGAAAAGCGGGAAGGGGACTGTACAAATGGGAGGTAGCCCAAAACTTACTGCGGCTGGAAAGGTTACTGAAACTGCCCAAGCAAAATACGATAAAGATGTACAGAAAGCAGCAGGACGAAAGCAGGATTTTATTGAAAAGCTATCAGGAGATGGAGAAGGGGGTAGTGATCCAGATAGTGAGGATGAGGCCACTAAAAGAAAGAGAGAAGAACAACAAGCCATCGCAGACTTTGAGGCAAAAGCCGCAGCAGAAATTGGGGGGGCTTGGAGACTTAATAGAGTAAAGGAAATAGAAGACGATGGTTGGATGGTAGATGGAGAATCTATTGCTGTACAAGTAGAAGGGAGGGGGGAGAAGAATGCTACCTTAAACCATACTCAAACACTCCTCGCAGCACAAGGAATAGCACAAGAAGAATATGATGCATCTCTAAAAACTAATAACCCCGCTGTATCTCATACTGAAGAATCAGAGTACTTACAACAAATGAAATTTGTGGACAGTTTTTGTAGAGACCAAATAAATTCTTCCGAGAATGATAATTTAAAAGCACAATGGGATAATATTTGTAAAAATCCAATCAGTTATATTGCAGGATCTACAGTTGGAAGTTTAGAATATAAACTTGCTAATGGGGATAGTACTTTTTGTCTAGATGATAAAGGAAAAATAGATACAGCAGGTAAGTGTAAAATAAGTGCTGGATTAAGATCGGAAGCGGTAGAAGCTAATTCACAACTTCTAAGTTTTTTAGCTCCTGCTTCGGAGGCAGAGGCAGATAGGTGTGAGACAATTCTAACTAGGGTAGGATTACATGGAAGAGGAAGTAAGGAAAAATTAATATTCTTTGGGGAGATGGGAGCGGATACTAGCATTCCTTCTGAGGGAGTAGTTATTACTCCAAACCCCCTTCAGAGATTTGCTTTAGAAAAATTAAGATCAGAGTGCCCAGACACGGACTGGACCCCAGACATTGCTAGTGGGGAAAAAGGAGATGAGGTTAGTCCTCTTAGACAAGTATTAAATCTATCTATTGGACAGAATGATAAGAATGCTATCAAAGGTACTCTTTATGAGAGAGTCCCCCAAATATCTATTTTACTTCGAAGAATGAGAGAAGCCTATGATGCTGCAAACGGAGATACAAAAGATACAAAATACCAAAAGATCCATCAAGAGCTAACAGAGTTTATTCAAGAAACTATTCTTGAAAAGGACACTCCTATGCTTGAACAGATAATGAATAATTCCTTAGAGCGAGGAGGATCAGTAGATATGCAATCTTACATGGATGCAGAACAAGCTGCTGAGATGTATGGTATAGCTACAAGCAGAGAAAAACTAAAAATTTGGATACTGTCGGAAGCAAAGGCTATGGATCAATGGCTAGGAAGTATTGAGGGAGTAGTAGGTACAGTCCACCTAGGACTACAGCCTCGTACTGGAGCAAGGGCAGATAATGCTCTTTTATTTATAGATCCAGATCAGGCTGCTGTGGCTGCCAAAGATAGTCGATCTTCGGTACAACCTACAACTTACGACGATATCATTAATAATGCTACACCAAAATCTAAAATTTCGGTACAAAAGAGATTGGATGATTTAAATATAAAACCAGGGCAACAAGTCTACCTTATGCCCTTCGGTCAAAAGAGGATGGAGAAGGCTGGCAATACTAAAGCAGGGGAAATTAATACTGAGGCTGTACGAGATGGATACTTCAGACAAGATTCTACTGACCCTACCCCAGGATTCTTTACTGGAATAAGAGAAGTACAAGGATTCGGTCCTGAAGTAGATGAAAATGGAGTTGAAGATTCAGATTTTGCAGCAATGTTACAGTATAATGATGAATTAGAAACGGAAGTTTCTCATGCAACTGCTGGGTTTGCAGAAACTACAACCTATGTAGATAAAAACGGAAAAGTCAAAATTGCTACGCCTGAACAACACTTAAAAATGGCTAGTGAAATTATTACTGGAAAATTAAGCTGGGCCGCACTGATGAAAAGTAAATTTGCTAAGCTATTTTTTATTAATGGGAAGAGTAGAAAGTATTCTGATAGAGTAGTCCAAGAAAGAGTTCAAGAAGGCATGGAAAGAGAAGCTAGATTTCGGGCATTAAAAAGAGATTTAAATGATCCAAATAAAAAAGATATGGTTGAGAACTACCTTATTAGAAATTTACTAATATGTGGGTACAATGAATCTGAGATGGCTCAAATTAAGGGGACCAATGATGGTAAAGTTATTGGCTGGTCTCAAAATGAGCCTATGAGAGCTATAGCAGATGCGCGAGGAGCTATAGATAAAGATGGGAATCCTAGATTAGAGATAAGTATAGAAGGCGATACAGCCACTTATATAGTAGATGGGCAAAAAGTAATGACTTGGAGCCAAGAAGGTACTTGGTCAGGAACTAAAGGAACTGAGAGTCAGCAACGCCAAACTAGATCTCAAGCTAAATTCGCAGATGAATATGTTTCATCCCCAAAGAGAAATTTCGTAACAGATAAAAGAGGGGAAATTATTGTGAAAGAGGAAGGTCTTTTATTTCAGTTCTTAGCAGGACAACAAAGATTATTAGAGAGATTACTTACTCCAACCAGCATGAGTCAGCTTCTTTAAGTAGATCATCAAATAAATATACTCTATATACTTTCCCCTCTTTATATATTTCTATGAAGTTAGTGGCTTGATAGGGGATATTTGAGGGTACTATAGCTAGTGTAGGGTGTCTATCCTGCTTGAAGATGACCATCGGAATCTTGTCGCACTTGTCCGAATCTTTTTGACATTGATCTATAAATTTCCAGGTGTCTGAACTATAATTATATAGACTATATAAGTTTTCCTTATTGTATCCTTTTTTACACTCTATACAATATTTAAATTTAATAGGTGTTATTAGATCTCCATATATTTTTAAGTAGTCAGGTAGAGTATGCGTAGTGGCGAATGCACCAGATCCAGGAGTTCTTGAAAATTCTGTGGTGTTGAATCTATTATTAAGTAGCTTGGCTATCTGCCGTTCAAAGGTGCTGCCCTTAGCTCTACTGTTAACCTTCTTTTTCTTTTTTAGCTTAGAAAAATCATAATTGTCTTCCATATTGTAATCCTCAGTCTATAATAGTAAAATGAATAGCACCCAAACTGCAATAAGAATTGATGTTGACGCTTGGAAAATAAAAATTCGTGAACGGAGAAACAATCGTATGAGACTACAAATAAATTTATCTAAGGACGAGGCTATTGCCTTCAAGAACTTTGCTTCGGTCTGTAAACCAGAAGAAGTATCAGATGAGGACTTCCTCAAAACTGTATTCCTTACAGGAATTGAAGGAATGAACAAGCAGCTTGCTGATTTGGTACAGAAGTATGCAAAAGAAAATAAAGAAGACCTTGCATCGTCTGGGATTACTGTCCTTGAAGGAGATGACGGAGAAATTAAACTAGCTTCGACTGAAGACTTGGAGCAAGCCGTTTCTGGCGCAGGAACTATAGAAGACTCGGTATTACATGATAACGCTATTCGTAAACACACTAATAAGAAATAATTATGTTTCAATTACGCTTTCTCGATAAAGAGAATGAACTTAATAAAATTATAAAAAGAAATAAACGAGATAGAAATAATATAAGCATCTTGTTCATTTCTTTGTGGGACCAGCACTCGGAAAAACTTATTGAAAAACTGAAGAAGAGGTATGAAGGTAGAGAGCGAGGAGAACCTCTCTACATAGTGGATAGTTTTAATATGCCCCACAGCTTTGTTATATATGAGACTAATAAAGTTCCTCATTTGGTTCAGCTAAGGCGCGACTTCACCTATTCAGAAGATTACTTACCTATGGTGATGAAATCTCTGCGCGTCTATAAAGATTGATTGTTATCGTTTTTATACTTTTCAATATAATTTTCGATCTTTTGTTTGTATTTCTTTTCTCTAGTGTAAAGTAATTTTAGATTATTTACTACAATGGTAGTAAAGTAATTAAATGCTGTGCCTTTTCGAGGTTTAAAATTCTTTACCGTCTTTAGGACTAGAGCGAAGCAATCTTGTTTCGCATCATCAGGGTCAACTTTGAATCTAAATGATTCTATTATGTTCGTAATCAGAAGATCAAATAAAGAAACTAGCTCTTCCTCGTAATTTTCTGGGTCTTGCTGGTATGATATAATGATACGCTCAAATTCTTTGTTGTTGATGTAATGATTTTTCATACCCTATCATAGTATGTTTGATTTAGATAATTTATATTCCGATCATAAACTTAAGGGAGAGAATCCTCTTTGTGAAGGGTGTACTATCCTTTCTAAGAATAAACCTTGTAATTCTATCATGGATTATGAGCAGTTGGATGAATGTCCAGCACTCTTTTTATCGGACTCTCTTAAATATAAGTTTGGAGGAACCTTTCCATTCTTGAAGGCCGAACTAAATCTAATAAAGGAAGCATATAAAGAGCCTTTTATATGTGCAGCGTCTGTAAAATGTCCTGATACTAGAGAAGCAGACATGACCCCAGACAATATGAAAATATGTCGCGTACACTTAGAGGCTACCATTGATAAGGTAAAGCCTAAACTAGTGTTCCCTTGTGGGAACTTAGCCATGAAGATGCTGATCAAGAAGAGTGGCATCACAAACAAGAGAGGAAAATCTTATGAATATATCACTACTGGAGGGCATAGCTGTATCGTTGTGCCTATTTTTCATCCTTATGCCTGTATTAAGGAGCCTCGCCACCGTTTCCTATTCCAAAAGGACATCCAAAATGCATATGAAAAATATGTACTTGGCAAAAAGGCTGAAGGGGACTTTACCTACCAAACGCTAATGCGTATAGAAGATGTGGAGGAGCTTGCAACTAATTTGCAGGAGAGTGAGGAGACTTTAGCAATAGACATTGAGACTACAGGACTAAACTTCCTTACAGATAGCATCCAAACTATAGCGTTCGCTTCTCAAGATAATACTTGGGTACTTCCTCTGGATCATAAAGATAGTCCCTTTAGAAAGGGAGAACCAGATTACGCAAGGGTTTGGGTTCTTCTTCGGCGTATCTTAGAGAACCCTAAGAACAGGAAGGTCTTTCACAATGCTAAATTCGATCTAAAGTTCCTGATTAACTACGGAATCTATACGAAGAATGTATGGGACACTAAGATTATGCACCACTTTATTGACGAGAATGTTCCGAAGAGCTTGATGGATCTAGTTAAGATTTACTTCTCTTCTGAACTAGAAGATCTTTAAGCGTCACCGTACTGCGCTGCAGCCGATAAGCCTCTAGCTATTCGGGCTGCTCTTTCTTCTGGCGTTTCTTTTTTAGTTTTTTTAGGTTTAGGGTTACCTTGTTTGGAGAGGGTATCTTCAAGAGCAGTTGATTTCTTAGCGGTATCGGCTCCTTTTCCACTTCCAAATACTTTACGCTTCAGCCTTCCCAAAATTCCTTCAGCTAAAATATAACTCATGTTTCTATAAGTGTCCCAAATGGACTCACCGATCAATTCGTAATCTTTATCATTCATAATAACCTCTACTCGTCTATTATATAGCTATGCTGACCATTGACAATCCTAAAAAATTTGATTGGGCAAACATGCCCCTTTCAGACTGTTGTGAGGGGAACGCTCTCGATTCCTACTTCACTTTAAAGCTATTCAATCTAATTTGCGAAAAGCTAGATGGAGAACCGATGTTCAAACTAATAGAGAAAGTTGTAATGCCTTCTCTTGAGACTTTTTCAGAGATGGAGTACAATGGATTGGATGTGGACACATCAACATTAGAGAGCGTGGGGAGAGAACTCACTACTAAGAACATGAATGAAGAGGACTCCCTTTACTCTTGTAAGGGCATTGAGAAGACAGACAACCTCTCCTCCAACCATGATTTGATTGAGATACTATATACCAGAGAAGGAAGTTTAGAATTGTACCCTCCTGACAGGACAGCTAAAGGAAGTCCTTCTGTGTCTGCCCCTACGCTGAAGCTTTTGTTAGAACACATTGATGAGGAATTAAAGTCCCGTGAGTAAATGGAAACACAGAGATGAAGGTAAGCAAATTAGCAAGAGGGTAGTAGCCTCCAAGTCTACGGAAGAATTACTAGACTCTAAGAAATTCCTGAAAGGGCTCTTGGGTCTCCGTAAGTCGGAGAAACTAGCTAAGACTTATATTCAGGGAACTAGGAAAGCTATTGAGTATAATGGAAAAAATAAGATCTTCGTAGACTTCAGATTTGATGGGACTTCTACGGGGCGATTGTCTTGTGCTTCTTATAATGCTAAGAAAGCTATGGGAGTATCATTCCATACTCTGCCCCGTACTACTGAAGATAATATTCGTAGTATTTTTACCGCTCCTCCCCAGCAGTCTTTCATTGCTGTAGACTATGCCGCAATGGAGCTTCGTGTGCTTGCTCATGTTGCTAAGGACGGTAATATGCAGAACGCTTTTAATGAAGGAGCAGATCTACATACCTATACTGCTAAGTTACTATTCAATAAACAAAACATTAGTAAAACTGAGAGACAGATTGCCAAGACAGTCTCCTTCTTGATTGTATATGGTGGAGGACCGTTTAATTTAAGTGAAACTATGGGAATTCCACTTAGAAGGGCAGAGAGAATAATAGATAACTACAAGAATGTGTACCCTGCGGTATTTGAATACATGGAGTTTGTGAATGATTTTATTAGAACAAATGGTTATGCTTATACTATATTCGGTCGGCGTAGGAATTTGCCTGATGTTGGCTCTAGGAATAAGACAGTTGTTAATCGCGCTCTTAGGCAAGGACTTAACTTTACTATCCAGAGTACTGCATCTGACATCCTGCTTACTTCTTTGTTGGGTATCTCTAGAAGGTTTAAAGCTAGTAACTTGTCAGCTAGACCCGTTGCAACAGTTCATGATAGCGTGGAGGTAGTTTGTCCAGACAATGAGGTTGAGAATGTGCTTGAGATCCTCTATGATGAGATGGTGAACTACCCGACGATCAAGGAGATATTTAACATTCACTTTGATGTACCCCTTGCCATTGATGCAGAGGTTGGTAGATCATTTGGAGATGGAAAAGAGATTCGTTTTGACAAAGGTATACCGATTTTGTAGAGCTATTTTTTGTTGGTGTAGGGGCGGCTGTAAAATTGCTTCCACTGCTCAAGAGCGAATGATTATTTGTAAAAAATGTTATGGGTATAACAAATTGCTAAATGTTTGTAAGATTTGTGGGTGCCTTTTGAAGATTAAAACTAAATTGGATACTGAAAAGTGCCCATTGGATAAATGGTAAGAACATTAGTAATAGGCGATCTGCATTTTGATAACAAACCCTATGGGCTTTTAAATGCTCAGAGGGGGACCACCATTGATATTTATAATGATGCCTTAAAATCAGGCCCAATTGATGATGTTATTTTCTTGGGAGATTTGATGATGCATAGGAAGCCTTACCCCAGGGTTCTTTTAGCTCTCAAAGAGGTTGTTGATTATATATCTGAAAAAAGTAATGTTTTTATCCTTAGAGGTAATCATGATAGTGAGACCAAGGCCGATGATGGGGTAACTGCCTTAAGTCTCTTTGAATCGAAAAATGTGACGATTATCACCCATATATTGATTGATGATGCGTCTAGACGGGTATATATTCCGCACTATGAAGATGAAACAAAAATTAAAGATGCTTTGGTTAAAGTCCCAACTGGTTATGCTGTATTCGGGCACTTTGGTTATTATGGCTCCCTTAATTCTGCTGGGGACAACGATTTTTTTCTCACTCCTGCTGATTTTAACAATACTACTGTTCTTGGGCATATTCACCAATACAGTAGGAGCAAAAATATTACACTCCTTGGAACCCCTTACACCACCAACTTCTCAGAGTACAAAAAAGAAAGCTTCTACGGAATCATCGAAGATGACAGACTGGAAACCTTTCCAATAGAATTTGGCCCCCGCCATCTTGTGGTAGATTATGATATGGTGGAGGAGAATTTGGATTGGATTAATGATGGCAGGTATTTTACACTACTTAGAATTAATATTGATACAGTTAACGAGGATCAGAATAATATTACGGAGTTAATAAATAAATTGAGTGCTGGGTATGTAGAAATTAAATACAAGCCCTTGGTAGATACCTCGGATGAGGTGGTCATAGATTCTATAAACCCAGTTACAGACATTAACGATTCTCTTATTGAAGAATATATTAATTCTAGCACTACTACTATAGGAAAAGACACTCTTCTGAGTGGCTTAAAACTAATTCATGAAAATCAACAAGATAGAAATTAAAAATTTCTATTCTATTAAGAAAGTCTCTTTAAATTTTAACAAGTTTAAGGGGCTAGTATTAATTGAAGGAAAGAATAAAGATACTGGGGGATCTAATGGAGCAGGAAAAAGTGTATTAGTTGAAGCAGTTGTATGGGGTTTGTTTGGTAAGACTATTAGAAAATCCACAGAAGCAGCCCTAATTAACCTGTATTCTAAAAAAGAATGTAGTGTTAGACTTACTATCAATGGCAATATTGTAATTGAAAGAGGAAAAAAGCCCACTTATCTTAGATTTTTTATAGGGGAAGAAGAGAAGACCCAGGATAATGCTCTCAACACGCAAAGGTTTATAGAAGAGTACCTGCGTACAAACTATAAGGTTTTCTTAGCCTCTACTGTATTCGGACAACAAAATAATATAGAATTTATTAGTGCTACCCCAGAAGATAAGCGCAGTATAATTAAGAATTTCTTAAACCTAGACAGTTTATTCTCTTTGAGAGATTCTGTGAAACATTTGAAATCTAAGTATTCTCAGGTAATCAAACAACAAACTGCCATCCTTGACGAACACAAAAAGAGTTTAGAGTCTTTTGATAAGAAGTTCAATAGTATTAAAAAACTAAGAGAGTCTGTTGAAGGAAAATATACGGAGGAAACTCTAGCACTATCATTAGAGGATGTAGTAAAAGCAGAGAGAGATAATGATGCTTTAGACTGGCAAATAGCAGGAATTAATAAAGAAATTGATGCTCTTGAAGAGAGGATAGAATACTTAACCACAAGATTACAGAACCCCACTAAGCAAGAGATGTGCGAGAGATGTGGTCAGGTGGTTGATCTTCCTTTTCATCCGAGACGGTTGCAACTAAATATTCAGGAGTGCAGTGATCAACTTAATGAATATAATACTTCTAAAGAAAAAATTAAGTCTGAGTTTAGGGAACTTCCTATCACCTCTGCGGAGTATTACAAAATAATAGAATACAATCAGCTTAAAAAAGAAGCAGAAACTTTTGCTACCCTCAGAGAAGAAACAAAGCAAAAAATTCAGGATGCTCATGATGTAAAGCAAGAACATAATAATAAGTATGAGATAATGAGATTTTGGGAGAAGGCTTTTTCTGAATCTGGTCTAGTTAAGTATGTCATTAGAAATATTCTCACCTATTTTAATGGTAAAGTAAATTTTTACTTATCTCATCTCTCCAAAGGAAAATTCTTTGTAGAGTTTGACGAAGAACTCCGTGAAAAAGTATTGCATAATGGGCAAGAAATTAGTTATATCTCCTTGTCAGGAGGAGAGAAAAGAAAAATTGGCATAGCAGTAATGCTTGGTCTTCAACAACTGTTGACCATTTCACATAACGATAACAGTAACTTAATGTTTTTCGATGAAGTTGCTGAGAATCTAGATCAAGATGGTCTTGATGGTCTCTATATATTATTATCAGAACTCAAGAAAGATAAGAGTTTGTTCGTAATTACTCATAATAATTATCTTAAATCTTTAATGGACAATGTACGCACTCTTACTATTATAAAAAACAAAGGAATCTCTAAAATAACAGGAAAATAATTATGACATTAGCAAAACTAGATGATATGGGACAGGAAATTTTTGATTCACGATACGCTTACCCAGGGGAGAAGACTTGGGCTGAACGATCTAAAGTTATTGCTAGGATTGTTGCTTCCGCAGAAAGAGATGAGGATAAAGAGAAAATTGAAAAATACTTCTATGAATCAGTCGGGTCAGGGGACTTTATCCCAGGTGGTAGGATTATTTATGGGGCTGGGCGCAATAGGGGCCATCATAACCTGCTTAATTGCTATGTCATTATTCCAGAGGATAGTGTGGATTCTATCGGGAAGACCGTCCAGGATATGTACCGAATCTCCTGTGCGGGTGGAGGTGTCGGATTTAATGTTTCAAAGATTCGTCCGAAAGGAGACCACATAGGGAGCGTTCATCACTCAGCCCCAGGATCAGTCTCCGTCCTAAAAATGATTAATGAGGTTGGGGAACATGTACGAGCAGGAAAGAACCGTAGAACTGCTCTCATGGGTATCCTTAATGTAACCCACCCAGACCTCATGGAATTTCTTCATGTTAAACTGGATAAGGGGGAGCTTAACAATTTCAACATCTCTGTTGCCATTACCGACAGGTTTCTTGAGGCTGTAGAATTGGAGGAAGATTGGTACTTTTCTTTTAATAACAAAGAGTATCACTCTTATGATCTAGTTCGTAATGGTGAAGAGGTTGTTAGTGTTGTAGGTATGGATGAAGAGGATGTTCTTAGACGAGCAGAGAACTTTCACAAAAAAGATTGGAAGGATACTTTTGAGGTTCTTTGTAAAAATGATATAAAAGCTAGAGATTTATGGAATATAATTTGGAAAAATTCTGTAGAGTCGGGCGATCCTGGCATATATAATATCGACTTAGCTAATAGATACACCAATGTTTCGTACTTTGAAAAGCTGGATGCAACGAATCCTTGTGGAGAGATTTCATTACCCTCTTATGGGAACTGTTGCCTCGGCAATGTTAATCTTTCTAATATGGTACTTGATGATGGGACTGATGTGGATTGGAAGCGTCTTGCAAGAACGGTTCGCACAGGTGTTCGATTCTTAGATAATGTACTTACTATTAATAAGTTTCCTACGGACACATGCAGGAGGGTTGGAGAAAGATCTCGTAGGATTGGGCTAGGCGTAACAGGTCTACATTATATGCTCATTAAACTGGGGATTAAGTACGGTAGTGAAAAGTGCCTTGAGTTCTTAGACCGATTGTTCACTACTATACGAGATGAATCGTACAAGCAATCTGTTTATCTCGCAAGGGACAAGAGCCCATTCCCAGAATTCGAATACAAACAATTTTTAAATGAAGATTATGCAAAAACTTTACCCGCTCGTATTAGAATGCTTATCAAACGATACGGGATCAGAAATGCTGTTATGCTTACTATCCCTCCTTGCGGTACTATCTCTATGCTCCACGGGGTTAGTTCAGGCATTGAGCCTATTTTCTCTG
>Ga0209128_1000760_pt1 | contig 23499 bp, 31 predicted proteins | sample ETNvirnome_6_100_FD_184072 | JGI IMG/M metagenome (GOLD analysis project Ga0209128, IMG submission 184072) | Marine viral communities from the Pacific Ocean - ETNP_6_100 (SPAdes) (version 2) | ecosystem: Environmental > Aquatic > Marine > Oceanic | place: Pacific Ocean | collected 2013-06-19 | reverse complement strand
CGGGCGCCACAAGAAAGTAAGCCAAGTTATCTAAATCAGGAAATGGACCTAGGCCCAATTGAAAAGAGGACAATCTTTCAAGATACTCCTGTACACCAGTTGTCAATAAATTCCAAGAGTCTCTGTTCGATTCTCCGTCATCATCATCAACTTTGTCTAAATCTTCTTTGGCCTGAACCAAGAGGCCTTCAAACACTATTTTTTGAATTTCGAGCGCTCCTTTCGAGGATCTCCTTTCTTCTATGGCGTTAGCTCCGTTAAGAAGAATCGTTATTTCTTGATTTTTTTTAACATTAGCCAAGTGCTTTCTATAGTCGCGACTGAATAAAGAACCATCGCCCTGCTCAACCACGTAGTTATCATTACAGTATATCTTGTACTGCGAGTCTTCTTTGCAGAGAACAGAAAGGCCGGCCAGACCAGCGCTCTGATTGGTTGGCTTAGATATTTCGGCCAGTGCAGTAGAAAAATATTTGATGGGGCCCTCTAAATCTTTCTGTTTCTTTGCTAATTTTTTCATATCACTAGCTGTTTGTTTTGTAGCTAGAGCATACGCATGATCTGGAACACTATCAAAGCCGGGTTTTAGCTGAGAGTTCACATCGCCCTTTTTAGGAAACTTTGGGGCGCTTGGTAAAAAGTCGTTTGTCATAGAAAAGGCATATGAGACTTTGGTTTTATTGTGTTGTCGCGGACTACTAAGCTCTTCCACAACATGAAGAGTGGCAAATCTCTGGTCTCCTTCATGCGGCCCTAAACGAAAGGAGAATTTTTTTGCGCTGGCGCCTTTACCAGCCTTTTTTGAATGTTTTTTGTATTCCTCTATTTTGCCTGTCGTATCAAAAAAAGCATTATTCGCAGCTGGGCCGGGGGAAGTTATGTAATTAAATTCTGTGTATTGTGTGTCGTCTCTCGTCAACAAGAATTCTTTGAAAAAAGCAGATGACGGTGATTCTAAACCAAAAAAGGAAGAGTAAAAGTTGGGATTCGAATCTGCAGTGGGATCCGTAATAAAATCTATTCTTAAATTTACACCTGAGCTGAAAACCGATTTAAAAGAGGCTATTCCTTCTGCGTGCACGGCGCTTCCGGCGGTGCTTTTTATGATGCTAGACAGAGCAATGGCTCCAAGTCCGTCCGCCACAAAAGACACAAATTCATCCTTACCAGTAATTCCACCAGTAGAGTTATAAATATATTCATCCAGTACACTTATTACCTCGTCGTGAAAATCGCCAAATTTACCGCCTGTATATGAACCATCAAAAGTTGATAGCTGTCTTAACCTTAACGGTGTATTCTGTGTCAAAGTCTTTCCAGACTCTACTGGTATTGTGCCTAAGTAACTCTTTAAAATACCACGGATTCCAGGGGCGGGCGCCGTGCGAACTGTTGTTACAAGAGAATTTGTTAGTGCTCCAAGACCAGCGCTTTTTCCATCAATTAATTTTTCTATTCTATCTAAATTATCATTTGCGGTTCCATAACCTCTGGAATATGACATTTCTGGAATAACCAAAATATAGTTTCTGCCGTCCCTGTTTAAATCTTTAATCGCTGGCGCTATCTTCTCTCTAAAATCGTTTCCAGCTATCTTCGCTCCCGTGGCTGCTAGTTCTAACGACATATTTGGCCCGTCAACATGTGCTGCTCCGAAGCCGCCGGCTCCGTGAAAGTAGTATTTTATTTCCACAGGGGCGCGCAAATCTAAAGTAGCGGGAGCATAGATGATAGTCTCCCTTCCTTTATCATTTGGGCGGTCTAAAAGATCCATATAACCATTGTTTTTTAGGTGTCCTATCCATATAAACGCATTGTTACTGCCTGGAGCGGGGCCCTTAAGCTTGTGTTTGGTCGATATATCAGATTCGAGGAGCGCGGCGTTAAAGTGCGCCTTCGTTCTTGGATGGCCATTTCCAAAGATACCTGTTTTTATATGGTTTTTTATCTTCATATCGATCAGGCCAGGCGCAGGATCGTCATCTGTATTGCCAACATAAATTCCGCCTGCCGGTTTGGCAAGACTGCGAGCCGCCTTGCAAATAGGATTAAAAGCTTTTAGTGGTGTGTCTTTTGTAACAATCGCATTGAAAGTTGCAGCTGTGTGGACGCCGACAATATAGCCTGTTGGGCCACCAGAATAGCTAGCTTGTTCATCATCGTTTGCGTACACGACCCACACGATTGAACCAGGCTTAATATTTTCGACGCCTGCCGTAGCTTCATAGATTTGTTTGAACTCTCCGTGAAGTTGAATTCTTTTTCTATCTTTATCGCTTTTTGGCCATGGTATGTCTGAATCAAACTCTGGAATTTTTGCTATTACAGTTACAGCTGGTTTCTTGCCAGCCTTTTGTCTAAGCTCGGCAGCTGCGTCTCTTGAGGCTACGGGAGAAGATTTTGTATTTGGAAGGTCTTTTGTCGAAGCGCTATTATTCGCTTGTGGGCCCGTTAAGACGTCCAACACAACAGCAGCATAAGGACCAGAGCCTATCTTTATATCAGAACTGAATACTTCACTAAAAACTTTTCCCATCAAAGAAGAAAAATCACCAGATTCACCAGCAGCAATTCTTCGCTTAGTAATGTCCTGATTTAATTTATTTAGTATTCCAAGTGGTAAAGCTTCGTGATATGCCCAGCTAGATTTTGCTTCTTTTGCCATCTTAAGCCCTCGTTATTCGTCGCTTTCTTCTTTTATCATCTCGTAAATATCGGATTTTTCAAAAGGCGAAAGGCCAGTGGCGGCGTTCTCTTTTTTACTAACCAGGTTAGCTAGTTTAACCAATTGTTCATTAGATCTTTGCAGCGTCTCTAGATATTTTGCCGCTACTGGCCCTGAGTACTGATGCTTGGTCTCATCTTGTTTTAAAATTTTCATCAGTTCTATTAACAAAGTCGAGGCCAGGGCCCTGTCTTTGCGCACATTGTCTATTGCTTCTTCGACGAACTGATCAGAAGCTATACGTTTCCCTTTTCCCATTGTTTTTTGAAATTCCTATATCTTTCGCGCATACGGTTCAAATTGTTCACAATTTGTTTTGTGTTTAAACCGGTTATTTCTCTCATATATAAGTAAATAGCTTTTTTGTTAAAAATTTCAACTTCATCAATGCTGTTAAAAAGTATGCGGATTGCTTCTAAGACCTTTTTTTCGTTATCTTTTAGCTTTAGTTTTTCCCAACTATCAATCTCTGCGAACAAATGCTGCCAAAACTCATGTCTTTCTCTATCTGTTTCATAAGTATGGTGCGTGACTAAAATATCATTTATTTCTGCACTATTGATATCCTCGTACTGTACATCCCTCTTGAGTCTTTTTGAGTTTTGTTTTACTTTGTGAATAAACCAATTTTTAGTGATCACACTAAAGTAAGAAAATGCTTTTGACTTTCTTTCAGGGTCGTATTTGTCTAATATGGTAATAAGCCATAGTTTGCAATCATCTTTCAGATAATCAATATTCGGCAAATTATTAAACTTATACGTGTAAACAATTTTATCCACCAATTCATTAAAAGCAGGGCCGATCAAGCTAATATACAAAGTAGATCTAACCTGCCTGTCGTCTGTTATTGCATAATCAATTATTGCTTGCTCGTGAACTTTAGTAAAATATGTATTCTTTTTTCTAGTTTTCTTTTTCATTAGTCTCTTCTTCTTCTATTACGACATCAAAATAAGCAGCTTGAAAGTCTATAAACTCATTTATAAGGCCGCGGGAATGACTAATCAAATTTTGAAGATTTTCATCGCCGTAATACATTTCTAACGCGTGCGTTTCTTCAAGATGGTCGGAGAAGCTTTCTATCTTTTCGACTATACCAACCACGTCGTCTTCTAGTTCAGAATGCTTGCGCAACAAAACGCTCAAATACCATAAAAAGCCTAAGTTCGCTAAGACGCTTAAATATAACAAAAAAGGAATGATGCCAAATAGTATCATCAGCAAAATGCCGTTCAAGGCCACTGATATGTAAATTAAGTATTTATTCATTTTCTATATATATTTGGTTCGCTAAGTCTTGCTTTTGACTTTCCAGATCTTCTTTAAAGTCTTCAATCGACTGTTTGACTATTTGCCCAGTTTTTTTATTATCGTGGTGGGGCCCTTCAAGATTAAAAGACGACGGCTTTTTAACCAAAGACCCAGGAGAGTCGCACTCTGTACAATCTTTCCTACAATCGCTCATGGCGTGATAATGTGTGGTCGTCGCCTCGCAAGAACTACATTTATAGAAATACTTTGGCATCATTCTAAAGAACCCGGGGGGTGTTCGTCCTCTTCTTCGCTAAATTTTAAAATAGGCGGATTCATGACAAACAGGTCGCCTTCTTCACTTACCTTAAAATTAAAATCTTTTAAAACAGGAACAATATCACTTTGTTCCATCAACGACTTTTGTAAAGCCATCATAACTGCACCTATTGCTTCATCTGATAATTTAAGCATCTTGTAACTCCTTTTTTAAATCTTTAAAACAAGAACTAATTCCTTCTTCAATATCTATTTTTACTTGCCAGCCTAATTCTTTTAATTTGTTTGACCGTGCCTTTGTCAACAACACGTCCCCGGGTCGTGTGTCAGTGTAGACAAATTTAACTTTTGGAAAGTGATCGTTGACAATCTCTTTTACTTGATTAAGAGAAATATTAGAACCGGTACCAACGTCAAAATTTTTGCCACAAAAGCTCTCCTCATGCTCCATGGCGAATATGTTGGCGGATACTGCGTCTTCAACGTGCAACATATCTCTTTTTTGCTCTCCATCACCAGTAATAAAAGGGTTTTCACCTTGTCTAATATATTTCATCCAATTACATATGGCGGTCGCATAAGGGCCATCTGCTTGTTGATCTTGAGAATAAACATTAAAATATCGCAAAGAAACTGTGTCAATATCATATAAGTCTGAATAGAGCCTTGTTTCTACCTCTGTAGTCATCTTTTGAAGCGCATATGGGCTTGTGGGGCCGTCTCCATTGCCCACAATAGACGAGGAGCTAGAATATATTAACCTCTTTGCTCCTACTTTTCTAGCAAAATTTAGTATATTGCTGCCGGCTAAAACATTATTTAACATTGTTTTTACTGGTTGTTCGACGCTATATGCAACTCTTGGGATGCACGCGAGATGAAAAACATACTCTGGTTTAAAGTCAAACCATTTGTTGTTAAGGAAGTCCGGGTGGTCTTCCGACAAACAGGTGTTGATATCATGGCCGTCAACCAGGTCAATACCTTCCACTTCGTGCCCTAAGTCTCTTAATTTTTGAAATAATCGAGATCCAATATAACCTCTGTGTCCTGTCACTAAACATCTACTCATTCTCTTCTCCTGCAAAAAACACTTCACTATTCACAACTTTATCACATATAAGTAAATCATAAGGTGGTTTTTCTCCTACACTTAAATTGTGATATTTACATCCCCATTCATTGAGTTGGTTACGTGTTACATCAAACCAATCTTTACCTGTTATAGAACCACGAGCGGTCCAATAAGTTATCTCGCAACCCTCATCATACATTTTATTAATTTTTTTTATTCGAAAATCAATAGGTAGCGCATGCTTGTAATTCCTCTCGCCTTTATAAAAACAGATCGTCTCATCAACATCGACGTATACTTTCATATTATACCACTTGTCCTAAGTCTTTTTCAGCAAATTTTTTAAAATCTCGGACGCTATTCATCACAGCCCTCTATAGCAGCAAGTGCTTGTTCCCAATTTACGAATTTAATTGCTTTATCGTCAATATAGGCGCGCGCTCTGGGCTTTTCAGCAGTTACTTTGGTAACATATTCCGAAGCTCCATGTTTTTCTAGCCACTCCCAGACCAATTGCGTCCCGGTTTTTCCGTTTACAAGACCGCGGTCGGGCTTAGCTTTGCAAGTGTACACAATTACGTTGTATTTTTCTGAAAGAAGCGCTAGGCTTTCTATTGCTCCGTCAACAGGGCGATCATAAATTGTCCCATCATAATATCCTTTTGAGCATTTGTGAATAACGCCATCGAAGTCGATGCCGATTTGATAAGTTTCGTCATCATTAGAGTGAAGACGAGTCCCCGCGGGTTGTTCATTCGGAGCGGTCTTTATCATTGGTGATTCGAACCCTGAAGCGTTCATTAATCGATGAAAAAGCATGATGGTCAGCACTTCAGAAGAATAATAATGTGTTGCACCTGTTGATACTTCTATGCTACCCCATTCATTGTTGACCGATTGAGATGTAATGTAACATGTATCACATCCGGTTGATGCTGCAAATATCAAGGCAGCATCAACATCGGGTGATGCTCCGGATGATGACACACCGATGACTAACGGCATTTTATTCGAATTAGAAAGTCGAGGTCTGAGCCATTCTATCAGCCACTTTTGATAATCAAAATCGCCATGCCAGATAGAAACTGTATCAGTATCTGGGGCACATATTAATTTCTTGCCTCCAGTGAGCCTTGTAAGATCTGTAGCTATGTGTCGGCAAATCGACAAATTTCCGCCATGACATACCAAGTATACTTCGCCGTGTCTTTCGAATAATTTTTCAATATCTTTCCACTTATCTGAGAGAATTGTTTGCTCATATAGCTGTGTAACATCAATCATTTTTTTCCTCTATTCTCTTATCATTAATTTCGCTGAGACAGTCTATAAGTCCTAAACCTATGTCAATATACTCCGATGCAATCATTTTTTTAGGAATGTCTTTCACGTATTTGTACGGTGTAGTTTGATAATGTGACGAAAGCAAACCATGATCTTCACTATAGTTGTATACAACCTCTACATCATCATTCATTATTTCAGATATAATTGATAAAATTCCTGATGTTTTGAATGATCTTTCACCGGTTAATATCATACATCTATTTTCATATTCCGAGCTTAGAGACTTGATGGTTAAATCTGCAGCGTCTGATGCATGGATATATTCTCGCCTTTCATCACCTGTCCCCTGATATTCTATCTTTCCATCGAGAGCCTGATCTAAAAATCTATAGACACTATTATTTCTGTTCGCGCCTGGACCATAAATTGTTCCATATCTTAATATCGTGTAGTCTAGATCATAATATTTCTTATAGTCTTTCGTAAGAGACTCACAGACATTTTTTGTAGAACGGTAAACACCCCCTAAATCAGATTCAGAATAGACACTGCTAGCCAAGATAAATCTGCTGACCTTTGCTTTTACACACTCGTCTAAGATGATTGTATTTCCCAGGATATTTGTCGCTACTGCTTTGACAGGATCATTAATACACTCTTCGATATCTGCAATGGCTGCATAATTGAAAACTATGAAAGCTCCCGATAGAGCATTTTTGACATCTTCTCTATTGAAAATATCTCCCACTATTGAATATTTCTCTTTTAGATCCGGGGAGGTGACTTGATCAAATGAATACACATCATATTTGTTTTCCTCAAGAAGCCTCCTTACTGTATATCTCCCCAGAAATCCGGCACCGCCAAAGACAACTACTTTTTTCATCATACAACCCTGTGAGACAAATTTTCAGATCTAAGATAATTGTCAACTGATTTTGCTGCGTCTAATTCCATAGCTAGCCGGCTTTTCTTCGAACAACTTCCGAGATGAGGCGTTGCTAAGACATTGGAAAGAGACAATAAAACACCGTCATAGGGTTCTTTTTCGAAAACATCAATTGATGCCGATGCATCATTGTTTTCTGATAGCCACATGTATAAGGCTTCCTCATCAATGATGCCCCCTCTAGATGTGTTAAGAATACATGCATCCTTCTTAAGAATTGATAACTCTTTTGTGCCGATGTACTTTACATTGTGTTTAGTTAACGGAATATGAAGAGAAATTACATCGCATTCCTCTAAGATTCTATCTTTAGATGACCATTCATATTCCGGAAATATTTCTCGGGATGGATCTGTGTCTGTGTATAACATTCTTTTTGGGCATAATGATGACAACTTCTTTATAACTTCAGATCCTATTCGTCCGGCGCCTATAATGCCAATCGTGCAATTTGATATTTCTCTTCCAATAAATCGATCCCAATTTCCAGACCTCATTTCAGAATCAACAATCCATGTTTTTCTTAGTAATGATATTATTTGCCCTATTGTTAACTCTGCGACTGCATTAGTAGGAGCATCTGGTGTATACGTTACACATATTCCTCTCTTTTTACATTCATCTAAATCAACAGAATCTAGACCAATTCCTACTCTGGATATCATCCTAAGATTTGGGCATGTGTCTAAAATGCTGACGTCATATTTTTCAGTTCCGGCAACAATAATTTCAGGCCGTTTATTCTGAAGTATTTGTAAGAGTTCTTCTCGCGAGTATTTTCTTCCCGTTTCATTGTACGAGACTTTCATATTATTGTCTAGACACAGACGTTCCAACAATTCTCGGGGATCGCTATTTTTTGACCCGTACGGAGATGTCGTAACAACAATGTTTGACAATTTATTTGTCATCAATGATCCTGTTGCGAACTACTTCTACAAATTTTTCATCTATGTTTTCAAAATTTAACATGTTAATTACTCCTTGTTATAGCTTCAGCTATTTTAAAATCGAATTCTGAGTCGATGTCTATTGCTTCAACATCGTCTACAAAATAATAATATGGCTTTTCTCCAATTCTGCATTTATCTCTTTTGAGGGCTTCGTTGGTAATCCCGTACAAAGCCGTCGATTCACTGAATACTTTTTTTGCGTCCTGGCTTCGCGGAAGGACTTTAGGATTATAATTGATAGGTTTTCCCTCAAACCAATACCAACCACATTTTTCATGAACTGTAAAAATAGAATCAATGGACTTATCAGTTTTTAATTGATTAACACTCTCAATAATAGTTTCAATTCGTGTGAAAGGAGATGTAACAAAAGCCTGAAAATAAAAGTCATACTCAGGGTAAAGCTCGTACCAATAATTTAATAGATCGTTTCCGTTAGCGTTATCTTGCGATAACTCAGGTTGGCGCGTAATAATCTTAATATCTTGATTTTTACAATATGTCATAATTTCTTCACTGTCTGTATCTACAAAAACATCTGTGAAGGCTTGAGAGGCCACAATGGTGTCAACGACGTGTCTATATAACTTTTTGCCATTTAGGAGTCTAAAGTTTTTCTGTGGCACGCGGGTGCTTCGGTATTTAATCGGTATAAAGCAAGCAATCCTTTCACTCATTCTCAATAATGTCCTTTTCCGGTACGGTTTCAAAAATAGTTAAAGCCACAGGATTAATACATCGAATTGTAACATCAGGATAATGTTCTTCTAACCACTCTTGAACAAATTTCCAATATCTTAATACTAAGATTCCTTCATCTTTATGATCGATCTCCGTTCTAAAAGTTCCAAAGGAATAATCACAATCATGACCTACTAGATAAATGTTTTTCATTCCGCTATAAAGCATAAATTGTAAAGCTTCAAAAGAAATTGAAGCGACCCCAATTAGACTTCCTTCAGATATATCTGTCTCAAACAGACATTGATCCGGAATTCCTCCCAAGTCGCATGTATAATATGTTGTATATTTCATCCCTAAAGGCATCCGTCCTCGTTCGCCCCAATTTTGATAGCGAACAAACTTAGTTAAATTGGGCTTATATTCGTTATAATCTTCAAAGCAATTTATAAATTTATCAGGATTGCGTGGGAATGTATCCCCCATAAACCAATAATCTAAATCTAGATTTAAATAAATTTGTTCATTGAGACCAATTTTGATCACGTTTTTATTTGTTTTAAATTGCGTAATCGAAGGCCCAGAACCAAATAATATTGCTGATTCTCCCAAGTGTTTATTTTTATATGGCCCAAAAGGATTTTCCACACTCATTTCTTAATCACCGAGATCCTATGTATATTGTTTGCTTGAATAAATTCTTTTATTACAGTTACATTGTTTAATCCGCACAATTCATCTAAATTGTAATAACCCACAGGTAGATGCTTGCTAGCACTATGGGTAGCGTTTCTTTTTTTGTCATCTACAGAAATAATGACACCATTATCTTTTAATTTCCAGACCAACTTTTTGAAAGCATCATAAGTATCCCAACTTTCTTGTAGATACAACACTCCAAAAAGAAAAATCACATCGTAATCAGTACCTTCAAAATCCTGTAATGATTGTTTTACAAATGCGATATTAGGTCGCTGATGACATTTGTTTATTTCCCTAAAAGCATCTATAGCTACAATATTTTGTGCATGATCGCTCAAATAAGCCGAAAATCGGCCATTACCACACCCCACGTCTAATACATCTTTGTCGGGCCCAAAATATTCTCTAATTTCTGGCCAGATTTCTGTTTCAAAAACTGTTAATGTGTTGGTCGGATCGATAGACTCATCATCTTCTTGGTTATATTTTTGCAGGCCTTCGCCCAATTCGGGAATTAAAGCTTGGCTCTTTCTTAAATTAAAAACATAACTCATGGTTTCTTTCCTTTTCCAATATAAACCATAATCCCTTTGTCGTGATATCCTTTCACCGTATAATTGCGATGGGTTCCTTCGATTGATTCAAAATAATTCTCTACCCAGCTTTTCAATTCATCATTATAATGTGAATCGCGACTATCGGCACTATTATCAATTATAAAGCAATTAGTAGTATTAATATTATTCCAAATGCCTGTGTAGTAATATGGGGGTGTTTCAGACAAACATTGATGTGAAATTAAGATATCATACGAACCACTAAAAATCTCTTTATAATTGGTAGAATCTATATATGTAATTTGGTCGCATTCTTTAATCAAAGAGTGGTCGGAAGACACAAGTTGTGCGATAGATCCCGAAATATCTAAAATTGTATATTCTACCACATTATTAGCTAAGATGTGGTTTGCCATAAATCCGTTACCGGCACCAATCTCTAAAACAGTGCCAGAAAAATCCTTAAAATTTAAATCCCACTGTTTGGCGTACTCTGGCTGTTCCACGCAAAAGCTACCAAAGGGCGCTCCTTGCTGACATATCCACGTATCTTTAAGATTTGCATCGTTTCGAGGCACTACGAACGAATATTTGGTACCTGAATCACTCATCTTTGGTAACCTTGCATGCAGCGAACAGTGGTATTGTTCTTAAATCTCGATATGGAGGGTCCTCTGGCTGATCATCATTGTGTTCTGGTAAAATTTGCAGCAGCGTGAGGCCCCTAGCAGCCTGTTCTGGCGTCATATAAGCATTCCATCCGCAAATCTCAATATCATCGGTAACATGATCTCTGCCTTCATACCGTGCCTGTTTAAGCCAATCAACTGCATCTTTATTGTCAGTTAAAATCATTCCGCCCTTTCCAATTTTTAATATTTTTTTATTATGAAATGACAAACACATATAGGAGCCAGGAATATACATTCCCGATGTGAAGCGCTTGGCCGCGTCATAAATAAGGTAAGGCTCTAACTCATAAGTTCCCGTCCATTGATAATCGCGTAACTTTACAGTACCGCCGGCATGCATAATTGCCTGGGGAACTGATAAATATGTACTACAGGGAATTGTAACCTCCTGTACATTCAAATATTTACAGCACATTAATAGTGCGTCGGTGCAATTATCAGTTGCCACCGCATATTTAGAGCCACAATAATCTGCAACACTTTCTTCAAACATTTCTACTACTCTCCATGGACTATGACGCATTAACTTTCTCCCAAATATATAATAAATCTTCTTTGTCAAAATATTTGGCTGATGGTTGGTTATCTAGGACTTCTCCGTTTTTGTTTATGGTCATTTTTCCTTTACTATACAAATTTAAAGTCGTAAAAGTGTGTGGTTGCTGAGGATACACATAGTCATCATTAATAATAACGGCGCCATCACGCCTAGCCTTGTTTTCATTTAACATCTCAAACTGCCATGGACTAAAACTAGGTTCAAGAAGGCTTAAGAAATAATCTTTAGCCCAAATTGCCGGATGTAACGTCGCTCGATAGCCCATATTTTGATCAAAGACCAAGAGTCCGTTTTCCATTTTAGTCGTGCTTGTGAGGGGCATACCGCCTCCTATGAGGGCTTTCTGAGCGCGGCCAGAGACCACTTCTTCTTCTAGGCGCCGGATCGCTTCTGGATCTACAGCGCTCATTAAAATCATATCATCAAATAAAACTACAAAGTGTTGTTCTTCTAAGTTTTGAAAAAACGGAATTAGTGCGTCCGTCCAACTGGTTCCATAGTCGTCTTGTTTGCCAAGCATATGAACTTCTACATTTTCAGGCAAATCTTTTAATTTTTCTATTTCTTCATATCCCAGTAAAATAATCTCTTGTCCTGGCCAATATTTATTTAAAAAATGAATATTGACTGGGCATACATAAGTGTATTTATTTGAAGTTGTTAGAATTAATTTCATTTTAATTGCACTCTGGACATCGTTTTGCTAAATTAAAACCTGTTTCGTCCCACCCTTTGTGGCAGTTATGATATACGTTGCGTGTTACTGGATCTAAGTTGCTTCCCATGTCTATAAAAGTAATGTCCGGATATTCTTCAAACCACTGGCGCACTAAAACGCGCGCTGATGGTCCTAATGAAATGCCAACCACATCCCCGGGCTCAAAATATTGTGGCATCATTTCTTTAATTTGATCATAAAATGTCCAACTGTTTTTTCGGGGTATTAAAGCAGTTTTAGCTAAATTAAGCCCCAAAGCTTTTAAACCATTAATGTTTTGGTCATTACCTGAAATCCAAATCAATCGTTGGGAGGCCATGGCTTCTGGGAATTCAGATATAAACCTTTTCCAATTTCTATTAGTTGTTACAACGGCTCGTGTTAAAAAATCATAGTCTCCTACAATTTCGGTAGCAAGTGTGTGGTGTTCTGGATAACACAAAGAACAGGGAATTCCTATATAATAATTGGACTGTTTATAGCCCAGCGCATCTCTTAAGGATAAGCTTAAAGTTCCATCAACATGTTGGTCTCCGCGCGCAACGATGCAACCTGCATTAGCAATTCCCATCATTTCGCCGTCATTAAACCGTGCGAACCCAAAAGGAACTTTCTCACGTAAATTATTAATAAACCAGTCCATATCATCTATCATTTAGTCGCCCTTTAAAATCCGATGGCTATCGCTATCAAAATGCTGGGTTGAAAATTCAAATAATTCTGAATTCTCTAAAGCGACCATTTGGTGCCTTAAGCCACGATATACATGAAAGTTTTCGCCTGGGCCCAATATAAGCTGCTTGGCTTTTTCGATTTCATCGCCTTCTGAATAGTATATCATCATTTTGCCTGATTGCAAATAAAATACTTCGTCTTTTAATTTGTGAAAATGCCAAGAACATCGCTTGCCTTTGTTAAAAAATAGCAGTTTTCCGCAATATTCCTCACAATTAACAATCCAGCGTTCCCAGCCCCAACCTTTCTCAACATGTTTCATTAATAATACATGATTATTTTCATTCATAATTTCTTTCTCTCACCGCATTAAAAAAATCTATATCGGAAGCTCCTTTATCATCGATGTAAACATCGCCGGCCGGCTTTCCTAAAAATAGATCATGGTATTTCACACCCCATTTTTCCAACTGTTCGATTGTCATATCATAAAATGCATTAATGGCTTGGGGAGCGCTGTTTTCAAATCGGCCCATTCCGCGCGCAGTTTGAAAAATAATGGTATTTCCTTGATCGTAGAGGTCATTAATCATTCCAATTCGCTCTCTCATAGGTTCACAGGATTCATAATCAAAATCGACGACTTTCGTACAAATGGTTCCATCAATGTCAAACACATAAGTCATCAACATCTTCCTTAGTTAAAACATATGTTCCCATTTTAGAAACAGACAGGCTTGCACATTTATTAGCTAATTTTACTGATTCTTCCATGGAGTGTGTTTTCAAAAAGCCATAAACCAATGCTGACAGAAAAACATCGCCGGCTCCACAAACATCAAACACCTCTACCGGATCGGTCTGGTAAAAGGCATTATTGTATAAGGCGCCACGATCTCCCAATGTTACAACAAATTCAGCTAAATTAGGCTTTTGTATAATGTTTTTATATTCTTTCTCATTAATTTTTATAACACAATTATGATAACATGTCAACTTGTTTTTTTTAGTGTCTACAAAAATTGGTACCTCTTTGAACCGTGTGCAAAGCTCATTACATTCGGCTTCTCTTAAAAATCCTTTATTATAATCACTAATAACAACCGCATCATAAGACGTATTAAAATTAATTTTATTTATATCAAGTGGTGCAATCAAATTACTTTCGCCAATATCATATCGTAATAAATGCTGGTTATAACGCTCATCAATAAATCTATGTTTTTCTATTTTGTGTTCGTTAGTAATATGTTCTACTTGTATTCCAAATGCTCTCAAATTGGCTAATACATTAGCAGACATTCCAGGCATTGTTTCAGTACGTAATTCTTTCATTATCGGGACTGCTGCTTCTGGGGAGATTCGCTCGCAAATTCCATAATGATAGATATCTTCGCAACTATCTCCGATTAGCAATACTTTCAATGATTTTGGTTGTTGAGTGTGCATCTATTCTATCAAAAAATCCTACTATTTTGGCGTGTTCTGAACCGATAACTTTTTTATCTTTCCAGTCGGATCCTACTATCATATAATCTGGTTTGTAATTTGCCACCAAGTTTGTTAATTCTTCGTCGCTATTAAAAACCACCACATCATTCACCCATTTAAAGTTTAATAATATAAATTTTCTTATAGCTTCGGAATTAATTGGTCGGCTGGGATCTTTCAGTGTTTGGACCCGGCTATCTGAATCAATTCCAACTAAAACATGATCACCCAAGGAAGCGCAGTATTTAAGCATATGTAAATGGCCCGGGTGGATTATATCAAAACATCCGTTGGTAAAGACCTTAATCATTGGCCACCATTCTAATTCCTTCTTCTAATGAGATCCGCTTCGGAGAATATCCAGTCGAATTAATTTTAGTATTATCGCTGCAGGTATATTCTTGGTATTTGCCTTCTAAATAATCCGGAAAGGGTATTTCTACTATGTTAGCGCCTGTTGAATCTCCGATGATGGTTGCGACTTCCGTGAAAGAGCGCGCATCGCCAGTGCCGACATTATAAATTCCAGGTTTAAAATCTTTGGCTGCTATTGTGATATCTACTACATCGTCTACGTGTACAAAATCACGTACAAATTTTTCACTTCCTTCAAATATTTTAATAGTGCCTAAATCTTGTGCTTGTTTTATAAACTTGTGAACTGGGCTCGCCATGTTTCCTTTGTGTGTCTCGTTTTTACCATAAACATTAAAATATCGGAGACCTACAATTCTTGCATCTGGGTTATCTTTCATTTTTTGTAAGACATACATATCAAAAGCTGTTTTGCTAATAGCATAATAGTTTAAAGGCGCTGGCTGTGCATCTTCTTTAAAGCCCGCGGGGGCTAAACCATAGACCGACGCCGAAGACGCATACACAAAAGGTACGCTACGTTCTATGCAAAAATCCAACAATTGGCAACTATAAAAAATATTGCTTTTAGTGAGCTTAGATATATCAGTTTCTGCTGTGGACGAAATTGCCCCTAAATGAAAAGCACATTCGAGATCCCAGCGCGTCAGATTTAAATATCGCGTGCATAATTTTGGTTGAACCAATAGTCGGTCGGCCGGATCGCACCGCACAATATCTGTCTCTAATTTTTCTATTAAATGAGAACCAATAAAGCCGAGGGCTCCTGTGACCAATCTCATATTTTTATTACCTCATTAAAATGTTCTAATGCTTGATTTTTGCGAACTCTCATTTCTTCAATAAGTTTTAACCCGCGCATTTTGCTACATTCTTCGCTAAAAAATCCACACATTTTTGGCATTGTTAAAACATTACATTCCAACATTTTCGCTTCGACACATATTCGTGAATAAGATTCAAGTACTTGTGGAAAAAAAATAAAATTAGTACATTGTGCCAATTTTTGTAGAAAGTCTTTATATTCTGGAGAATTAATTAATTCAGGCTCAATATTTTTACTTTTGCAATAAGCTAGCGCTTGTCTTGTTCCTTTAATCGGATTGGCGCTATCTAAAATTCCGTATTCATAGTCTTTAGATGTAGTAGCATAGCTTTTTATTAAATCTAATTGTTCATCAGACCATAAACTACATCCAATACTGTATACATTTTCAATCTGTAAATTTTGTTGTAAAACCTCTTGGCAAATCTTGCTCAATACAATAACCTCTTTAGCATTCTTATAAAAATCTACATTCACTAAATGGTCTGCTGGGATTTTATAATCAATAAAGGTCGCTGGATTTCGATTACTTACATATTTGTGATCGTGTTCATAAATGATATATTTTTGGGTGCTACTTAATGCTTGTTTTAATTCTTCGGGCAACATTACAAAATTACTAATAATAAAAAAATCATATTCTTGGATATGATTTAAATTTAGCGAACGTGAGTCGTGAACTTTTAATCCTTCAGATAACGTGCTCTTTAAATATTGAATTAAAATAGCATCGTTCTTTTCTGCGCCTCCCACAATTTGATGTTCGAATAAATCCGAAACAAAGCACACTTTCATTTTAGAGGATCTCTATTTCTGCTATATCATCCAGCCATTCTGCTTCGGCTTGAAGTCCTAATTCTTTAATAAATTTTTCATATACGGCAGATTCTTTAAAGCGCTCTTGCAGAACTTGGGCATAATTGCATGCGTCTGCGGCAATACCTACGCTGTTTACAACGTCATTGTGACATAAGCGCATTTTTTCTTTAGCTGATTGTTCTCGGGCATAAGCCCACATACTATCTTCTACAATAATGTTTTCCCATACTGCTTCTTTTTGTACTTTGTTTAGATCAAAACCAACATCATAGAAGTGCATATCTTTATTTTCATCTATTAAGAAATCTAAATATCCTGAATATGCCGGCGCAATTACTGGCATGCCACTGTATGCAGCTTCAAATACCGGGAGGCCGAAGCCTTCGCCGTGGGCTAATGTCAGCAAAGCTTTAATTTGAGGATGTTGATACAAAGAATGCATTTCAGCATCTGTCATATCTCCATGCAGCAAGTAGAGTTTACATTTATAATCGCCATAATCACCGGTTCGGATTAATTCTTTTAATCGGTGTTCCATTTGGACCCGATCCATTAAAGAATTTTTAGCAAAATTCCCTTTTAAGATTAGACCCACTTTATCATCTTTAAATTCTTCGAAAAACCATTGAATAGTATTTTCTACATTTTTTCTAGGGCTCACTTGTGCCACTGTTAAAAAATTAAAATCAGTTTCTAGCTCTAAATCTAGCTCCGGTAAACTATCAAACGTTTTAACTGGGTACCCTACTGTCGCGATGGGGGTTGTTAATGATATTTTTACTTGTTGTTGCGTTCTGTTATCTACGGCATCATAAATTGTATTAGTGAAAACATTCTTTGAATGATCAGACACTACTATCACCTTATTCATTGAATTGGCACGTTGAATCCACTCGGGCGATACAAGGGTTGTTTCCATGCCCGCTGTTACGCCAATATTAATAGGCGCAATTGTTTCAAATTCGTTTGGAATCGTAACTTGAACTGCTACATCAAAAGTGCCACCTTGCTGTGTATGCAAAATAGTCTTTTCAATAGCTTGATCAATCCAGGCTCGTTCTTCGGTATATTCACCCGTCCATGATGTTTGACCCCAAGACAATGGTTGTATATAAATATCAAATAAGTCCGAGCGGGTGCGCAGTGCTCTTAATACACAGCGACCATGTTCTCCATACCCAGTACGAGTTAAAAGGGGAGAACGCAAAATAACTTTCATTTTAGCCGACATTAGCTCACCTCCAATAAGTGCCAACGTTTATAACCCTTTCGGGTTTCCCACGATCCTAATTCTTCAATTGCTGTATCAATTATTTTTACCCATGTTTTTTCATAATCTTCAAAATTGTAATTCTGGCGTACATGCTCTCGGCCTTGTATAGACATCTTTTTATAAGCCTTGTCAGTGACATTTATGGCTTTTGTAAGAGCAGCAGTAAAATCTTTTTGACCCATTCTATCTTCATAAATATAAGGAACTGATAAGGAGCCGATTATGGCTTTAGAAGCCGGCTCAATGCCAAATCCGAACCAATCTTTACCATTTGTTACTTGTTCTTGAAGGCCCCCGGTCATATTAACAATAATCGGTGTTCCACAAGATAATGATTCCAATGTAGATAAACCAAATCCTTCAGCATCAGAAATATTAACAGTAAAATCTGCTGCATTGTATAAATCTGCTAATTGCTCTGGTTCTACTTTTTGAGTTGACAATAATACTTGTCCATCATCGACTCCTAAGTGTTCGATAATATGTGGAAGATCTTGTCCATGAGGATCGCGAGCATCAGTATGCATCAAAAGCGTTCCTTTATCATGGCCTACAATGTCAAGCCATTCTTTAAACCACCAAATAATTGTGCCCGACTGTTTTCTACGCGCATTTCGATTATTCCAAAAAAACAATTTTTTATCAATATTCTTATGATTGTCGGATGATTCTACTAAAATACGCTCTCGTAATTCTTTTATAATGGCCTTTTTTTCATCAGTTTTATATTTGTAAAATACATTAGAATTAACTGCATGGGGGTGGTATAAAGGCTGTGACTCAGGGGCAACATCTTCTACGATTGCTTGAGTAACCTTTGAAATACAAACGACTCGATCTGTGGATTTATAAAATGGTCCATTAAATACCGGTGCCGGGAAGTTGTCCCAGACGTGATAATACATCATAGGCACTTGACACCTAATTTCGTTTTCGATTTCCCACAACCATCCATAAAATCTAGGATCAGTCATAAACCAAAGCAGGTCGGGGCGCTCTCTTTGTAAAATGGAGCGAATTACTTCGGGGGTTCCATATCCATCAATAGGAAAGATAATCCAATCCTCTCCATAGGGGTCAACTTTTTGTTGCTTATAATCTACATGCTTGACAGCGCCCCCTAAACATACAAATTTATATCTGCCTGTTTTTAAAAGCGCTTCAATCATATATTTAGTTTGTGTCCCTACGCCAGAAGGCGATAAGGGATGATCGGCTATTACTAAAATTTTCTTTTTTTCCATTTGTTTCCTTAAGGGCAATGTTCAGTTTTATAAAACTTGCACCCATATCCAGAGGTGCACGATAATCTGTTTTTAATATAACGCTTTTTCTTAATATTCCAAAGTGCCATGTTTAAAAGTTTGAGAGCATTTTTGGTTTTCTGCGCGCCACTCGTAACACGAAAAAATTCTACTCTATTGTTCTTTGCTGTTCTCTTCAGCAATGCAAAATGAGTTTCAATATTCTTGGGGTCCTGGCAAGCGCCAATAGCAAAAAAATGCTTATATAATGTAAGCTGATAGGTTGTCATCTTGTCGCTTTTACGGCGAGAGTCCCAGCCCCATGAGCAAGTTTTCCAATCAAAGATATGAATTTTACCATCAGGCGTAACCACAATCGCATCAATATATCCTTTGAATTTATAATCTTCTTCCCCCTCGATGTCAAGCATGAGAGGAAATTCTACAGCTAGAACTTCATATTCCTCAAAATAATCGTCCAAAGCATCTTCAATTTCAGGCAAAATCTTCTTTCCCTGTTCTCGCATGTCCAACACAAGCTTTGGATCGACTTCAACATCTTCAGGGAGCTTGGCTAGATTTTTCTCGAAAGACTCCAGAAAATGATCATTATCATTAATGTCTTCCTTTAATAATTTCTTTTCGCAAACATCATGAATTGCGGTTCCAAATGCTGTAAAAGCATTTCCTTTGAAACCATCAATTTTATCAATTCGAGTTAGTTTGTGGTAAAAAGCGCAAAAGGACCAATCCTTAAGTTCGCTATAACTTATATGTGGCACACATACTCCATTTTATATATTATAACAACTTTAAGAGCGGTTGTCAAGTATTTTTGGATCTTGTATTAAAGAAAGCTTATGATACAGAGATGGACCCAAGCGCTTTAACAAATTATGATCTGGGTATAAATAAAAATCTGAAAAGGCAGTTGCAAAATATTCTCTTAGCGAGACCGGTGCATAAGCATTAATAAATAGACCTGTGCAAATCATTCGTAATTTGTCTTTTCCGACTTTTTCAAATAAGAACTTTTCAAATTCTTCATCATATTCGCTCTCCATGAACCATTGTAGGGGGGCTTTATATCCTAAAGCCCATAATTTATCATGTAGAATTTTTCTCTTTCTTAAAAATTCGTCTTTTATGGTCTGATCTCCATATATTTCATAACCATATGTTTCTTCTATTGAATGCGCAACCTCATGTACAATATCATCGTAAATAGCCTGTTCGCTTTCTTGTTCGTTTGATACATGCAAAATTCCATCTTTATAAAATGCATTAATATCGCGATCTTTAAATTCCTCGAATTGGCCAATCACAATCATGTCCATTTCTGAAAGTAAATGATCTGGAATTTTTCCTTCTACATTCGCAATCAATTGTTCAATATCTATATCTTCGTTGGGAATGTCATCTTTAAAATATACATGTGTTCCCCGAGAAGTGTAAAAATCACTCCTCATTTCCTGTAACTGCTTCTGCTTCTGTTGTAAGTGTTGTAGCATCTTCTATTCCTAACTGATATCCTCTTAAGAAGTTTTCTTCCGCAATTGCGAACATAAATTCCGGAAATTCGGCCGCAATAGTTTCTGCAATCATATGAATTGTTACTTCTTCGTCGGTGGGCTGCAGCTTGTCTCCAGTATAATTAACTAGAAACACTTTTAATTCTGAATCGCCGTCCACGGGCGCCATCAGTAGAGGGTTCTGATGTATTTCTTGTTCTGTCGTTGGTTCTTTGGTGTTACTCATAATAGCTCCTATTTTAGTTATAACACAATAGTTTGGAATATGCAACTTTTTTTATAAAACTTTTGATGCGAGCGTTGCTACATCGCTTCGTTCGCCCTTTTTAAAGGTCACATGTCCGGCTAATGCATAGCTTTTAAATTTTTCTACCGCATGTGCTAAGCCATTGGATATTTCATTAACATATACATTATCAATTTGTTCAATGTCTCCTGTTAACACAACTTTGGTTCCTTCGCCCACGCGAGTAATAATTGTTTTAATCTCGTGCATGGTTAAATTTTGTGCTTCATCCACAATCATAAAGGCATTAGAAATAGAGCGGCCGCGAATATACGTTAATGCTTCAATTTCAATTTTACCTTTGTCCATATAAAGATGGAGGGCGCTTTTATCGCCACCCAATAAAAATTGCAAATTATCTTGAATTGGCATTAACCAAGGTAACATCTTTTCTTCCATCGTTCCGGGTAAAAAGCCAATATCTTTGCCCATGGGCTGTACGGGTCGTGAAACAATTAAACGAGAATAGGGATTCTCGCGCAACCCAATTGTTTGTTGTAATCCGCATGCAATGGCCAAAAGCGTTTTTCCTGAACCCGCTCGGCCAACGAGACTAACAATCTTTACTTTGGGGTCCATCAATAAATCAATTGCGAAAGCTTGTTCCTTGTTCCTTGAATTAATTTTCCAATCCGGGATACCGTTATAGACTACCTTTTTTAAAGGGATGTGGTGGCCAAAGAACCGCGCTAACGCACTCTTTTTAGGGTGAGCGTTGGATACCATCATGATATACTGATTAGGGTGCCACAATTCTTCTAATTCATCCTCTGCAATTAAAATATCTTCATCTGCATAAAATCGATCAATAACTGCATCATCTACTAGGTGTTGTACAAATCCTTGATAAAGCTCTTCGGATGATGTAACAGCGCTTTCAATAATATAGTCTTCAGATTGAAGCCCAATCGAATCGCAAATTACGCGCATATTAATATCACGCGATACTACCATGGTCTTTCTAGGATTTGCAAATTCTTGTGATAACACCTTGACCGCTAATGCTGTAGCAATAATGGTGTGGTCTGGGATTCTTAAATCCAGATCGGGCGGAAACTGCAGCGATTCTTTAAGACACCCATAAGACATAACTTTAACGATGCCTTTCCCTTTGCCTATACGAATCCCCTTGTTTAGGTCACCCTTGCTTCGCAATTCGTCTAAAATACGAATAATCTTGCGAGCGTTAACTCCCACGGCGTCTTGACGCTTCTTATGCTTATCGACTTCTTCTAATACCTTTAAAGGAATAAAAATATCATGATTGTCAAAACCATATATTGCATTTGCGTCTGTTAAGTAAACGCTTGTATCTAAAACGTAATTTTTTTTAGCCATTAAACCATGCGACTATTTGTTCTGTTATAACTAGTAAGATTTATCATTTTCAAATTTATATCCAAAATATTCAATTGTTCTATCACACTTCTCGCGTACAAATTGACGCAAATGAGCATCATAATATTCCCAATAGGGATTTTTAAATTTGGTGTCTCTCTTTTTTAATGTCGGCAATTCTTCTATGGGGATGCCAAGTTGTTTACAAATATGTTGATAATCTTTATTTAGAGATTCGTATCTCATATAAAAGTCTGCTACAGGTTGATGGTTTTTCATAAAATAATATTTTTCATTTATGCCTGCTGCTGTCGCGACGGTATACCAAAACCGCGAACGAAATCTGGGATTTTCTAAATCCGGCTCAAATAATGTAGCATCTACTCCGTCGCCTTCGTTCCAACAATAACTTGATACTAATCGATCCCACGGATTTCTTACAATTGTAATTTTACAATAAGTGTTCCAAACTTCTTCTCCTATGATCTCTTTTATTTCGTGAGGTACCATATGTTCTTTAAGAATTGTATCCATACTAGGAGCCGGTATAATACCTCCGGGATATGTGGAGTCCCTAAAATAGTTCAACCCGGGCATAAGATTATTCTGTTCATGGCGCTCAAGACCCTCAGTATCGCGTGTAGACACTACGATATCTTCCGGGCCTGCTTGTTTTCCAAGCGCTTGAAGGACGCTAGATCCTGCCACCTTTCCGGGCTTGATAAAGATAAACTTGTATTTGTGGGATACCATTGTCATAAATTAAAGACGGCGGTTTTTAGCGTCCAAGGATAACCGCAAACCCCTGCCTGCGTGACGTTCGGCAGCCACGTACCGTTAGTTTAATCCGACGATACAGCAGATATTATTGATCGACGCGTTCTGTAAGATACTTAACGTCAGAAGCAACGTCATTTTTAAAACGATGCATTTCAGCCTTAAGTATAGCCAACTCGTCTACTAAATCACTAATTCTATCGCGTAGATTGTTTAGTTCTTTCTTCATTCCTCGATTTGTGGTTTCACTCATGTTTTCTCCTTTTGTGTGTTTGGCTGGGGCGGCAGGACTCGAACCTGCAACCTCGTGGTTAACAGCCACGCGTTCTGCCGGTTGAACTACGCCCCAATTTTTAAGTAATCTTTTTAATGATATCATCATCATAGACAAATGTCAAATCTTTATTTGCTTTTTTAAATGGTATGCTCCAT
>Ga0209128_1000758_pt1 | contig 23513 bp, 30 predicted proteins | sample ETNvirnome_6_100_FD_184072 | JGI IMG/M metagenome (GOLD analysis project Ga0209128, IMG submission 184072) | Marine viral communities from the Pacific Ocean - ETNP_6_100 (SPAdes) (version 2) | ecosystem: Environmental > Aquatic > Marine > Oceanic | place: Pacific Ocean | collected 2013-06-19 | reverse complement strand
AGGTCGCCACATATGTGCTAATCCACGATCTTCTAATTCCCCACGAGTATTATCTATGTATCCTCGCATTATATCAAAGTTTTCTGCAATCTCATTTAGAAATTCAACTTGATCTGTATAGTTCCATCCATCAAGCCATGACTGATGAATCTGTTCTAAGACTTCTCCTCTACGCCTAAATATAACTAGGTGTGAAGGATGCCGTTTTTTACCTACATCAAAGCCCGCAAATAACTGTTCATCAATAGACTTTTTATACTTCTTACTTGCAGGATGATTTACTAATGTAGTGTCTTCACATTTCTCAATGTCTTCTGATTCAAAATATGCTTCGGTTGAAAAGTGTGGGATTAACAAAAACTCAGAAGCAAACGACTTAGGTCTTGCTTTTTGTTGTTGTAATAACCATTCTTCACTATATAACTCAGGCATTAAAACTCTGCGATTTGGAGCAGGGTCTAACGCTGGTAAATTTCTAGTCATAAATCTATCATCTTTTTGTAACTTTGTCAAGAGGTCACCCGGCATCATTGGCGTTCCTAACACAATTACAGGAATATCTTTTAATGGGATAAACATAGACTCCGTAAGAAAATGATCTTCTACTTTATTTATTTGGGCAGGATTAAGGGGATTTTCTGGATCACGTAATACGTCATCTGCAATTAAAGCCCCATTAACGTGCATTCCACGTTTGAATGAAAACAATCCTCCATGCATAATCTCTACAGGTTTTGCCCCAAGATGATATCTAAAAGAATAGTCTGCTTTTGGTGATCTATTTTTCAGCCAGTTCATTAAAATTGGATTACGATTAACTTCTTTATTTATCTCAGAAATATGATACTTTGCCATACCATCACTATAAGATAAATACAATACAGACATATCTCTTGTAGCCTGTAGTAATCTCCAAATACTAAAAGCGTGACCTAAAATTGTAGATTTAAAATGGAATCGTGGCAATACAGCACAATAATTTAAACCTTCTTGTAAACACCTTTCGATATCTTCAGCCACTACTCCAACATGCCAAGCCCTAAAGTATTCAGGATGATCGAATCCTTGTGACCAAATGTCTCTAAGAAACTCCCAAAAACTCCCGGTCTTAATTGTCTCATGTGTAGTTAAACCATCGGCAAGTAAATCAAACGCTTGCGAAAATGTAGTTACGTCTTCAGATTTTGCCATATTACTCCTGTTCCTGCACAATAGTTTTTAATCTTATCGCTACTTTTTTAATAATGTCTTGATCCTGTATTTCTTCGATCAATACGTTTAATACATCTTGTACAAATTGTAAGTTAATTAGTCCTTCCATTACAACTCGTTCCCCTCTAATACCTAAATCTAAAGCTTTAGCTGCGTCTGAAGCCCTATCAAAAGTTAATGTTGATAATTCATTAACAGCTTTCTGTCTCAATCTCTCATACTCATCTAAATGTTCGGTCTGCATTCTTGCGAACCTATGACTTTCACTTTCTTTAACTGCGGCAGTAGCATCAGATTTTACTAAGGCTTTTTGTCCTTTCCAATCATCTGATCTTGCCCATACATATATAGTAGGAGCCGCTACTTTAACTTTAAACTGTTTGGAGATAGTTGTAGCTATCTCCTTCGCAGAATGATCTCCTGTTAAATACATCTCTAAAGCTTTCAATTTAACCTTCTCAGGTAGCTTCTTAGGCATTAGAGATAGGCTCCCGGATCGTAATCAATTGTAGGTGCTTGTGAATCTAATGATCCTCCATACGGAGTACCATCTCCCTGTAACAATGATCCAAAATCTTTATGTCCTGTTTTACCATTATTTGCCGTATTATAACAATACGGTACATGTGTTCGTCCTCCTGATGTATCTCTAAAAGATTTAAATCGTACTACTATTTCATTTGGTCTAGTACAGACTGCATTCCAAACCATTTCATTTGGATAAAGAGGTTCAAAATTTGGGTTATCACTTATAGTTCCCCAAGTTTTTTGTAAGTCTTTTACTCGTTTATTCCAAAAACAGTCTGTATATTCACAATAGACCACTTTACCAAACTCTTTCTGTATATCTTCTTCCGTCATTCCTTCAGGAAGTTTATCTTCATATTCTATTTTTTCTGAATACTTTTCTGTAAACTGAATCCGTATATCCCCATCCATATTACCTCTATAACTATTAACCATTTCTTTCCTCCTGTTTGGCCCATAATGCTATACAAGCCGCATCTGCAAAATCTTGTTCGGGGAATACTTCTCCCCACTTTTCTATTGCATATTCTTTAATTTCTTTTTTGGAAGCATTTCCTTTTCCTACAACATCTTTTTTCCATTTAGTATTATCTACATAATCACATTTAATACCGTAGTGTTTACTTAAAAACCACACTAAACCTGTTACAGAAGCAATTGAAATAGTTGCTTTCGGATTTTGAATAAATATTGGAGCCTCTACACGGGCTATCAAGTCTCCATATGAATTTAGTGTATGTTTTATTGTACTAATATCAGCCCAAAAATCCTCACCAAATTTGCCGAATCTTGACAGAAAATCTTTTTCTTTTGATCCCCACTTCTGTTGCAAAATTATATTTTCATTTTCATCTATCCAGACAGCGTGTATCGCTTTACTGGAACAATCAACACCTAAATAAGCTATATTATCCATTTGATTTAAACTCCCCGTAGGTTCTTAAAGTAACTACACGAGAAACGGCATCATAAGCTGCTTTATAAGCATTTAATAATCCTTGTAATCTGGAGTGAATAGCTTCTTGTTCAATTACTTCTCGTCTTAATTCTTTTAATTGATCATATCTATCCATAACTGCCCCTCTAATCTCTTCTCGTGTCAATTTCTTTTTGCCTTCTGTCTCTCTTTCATCTGCTATTCTATAGATTGCTGTCGCATAACCCTCATTAAAGGCTGCTTCAATAGCATTAGATTTAGTTACAGCGTCTGAAACTTGCCCTTCTAAATATGCTTTGAAGCCACCATAAACTAACAAGTATTCTTCTAATTGTTTATTGTCACAGTTTAATAAATTTCCATACTCTAAACCAGAATCTTCTAAATTAGTTTTAAATTCTGGTACATTAAGAGTCTGTAGATACTGTGTTGACTTCCCTAATGCTTTCATCGGAGTCCATTGTGTCTCCCTGTTCTCCATAATCATATGTTACCTCCCTACAAGCACAATAAAATTCCCCCCCACAATTGCGAGGTACTTCATTGGACTTCATATTCTGTATCTTAATACATCTAGTTTTAATATTATCCCATATATCTATTGATTTTACAACCTTAAAAGCTTTTAATTTTTGATCATTCTTATTTTCATAAAGCACTATGCCCTGATCTACTCCAACTTCATTGATATTTAAATATATCTGTAATTGAATAAGGTGTTCAGGTTTAGGTTCTGCTTTTAAAAGTTTAAATCCCTTTTCATTAATTGATTTTAATTCCAATATAATTTTTTCATGCTCTTCATGTCTTAGTAAAAAGTCATATCTTCCTCTAACTGGTGGATATTCATTTCTAAGTGTTTGTTCTGAAGCTAACCAAATACCAGCTTTTGTAAAATATTTTTCCATTCGCTTTTCTAATGCTCCACCCACATCAAAAATACGCTGTGTTTGAGCAGATATTTGTTGGGTTAACAACAATCCGTGATAAGCAAAATAAAGGTATCTATCGCAAAGGTTACCCAACATGGAAGGGTAGAAAACTCCTGTTCCTCCGGGCCTCTGAGGATGTTCTATAGCCTTATCTATAGTCTTTAACAACCACTTATCTTGATTTGATACTCTTTGTGTAGGCTTTCGTTTTACAGGTTTTTTGGTGGTTCGTCCGCCAATCTGTTTAATGCCTGCCATATTATCTCCTTTATTTGAGCATATTGGGTATCCTTAATATGTAAAATGTGTTTTACTTGAGGGACACTCATTAATGCCATGTCTCTTTTTATATCTCGTTTTTTAAAATGTCCGTAAACTCCGTCAGCCTCTATAACCATACCTAGTTCAGCTACCCAAAAATCTACAATGAAGTTTAAAAAGTAATGTTGCTCATCATGACGCAAACCAAGTTCATCTAAAACTTTCCTAATTATAACTTCTTGCGGTGTATTATCTCTAGGAGGCAAGTTCATCTTGTAATGCTTTAAAGAGTTCTTCTTTATCAGTAAATAATTTGCGTACACCGTTTAATCCCATAGCCTTTTGATCTTTATATGTGTACCATGCCCCCGCTTGACTGATTAATTTATTTTGTATACCTTCTCGTATGTAACTTTCGACTACATCTATTCCTCCTTCTACTCTAAATGGTACGACTGCGGAATTCCAATTTTCTCCACCCACTTTACTTTTACGTAAACGGACTTCCATATCAAACCCCACATTCTGTGTACCTTCTTTAATCCACCCGCTTCTACGAACCTGTAAAAGGAAGTGGGCGAAAAACGATTGCGCTAATCCTCCCGGCATAGCATCTAAAGCTACAGGCCCCATACTAGAACGAACTTGGTTAATAGCAATAAATGCTGTACCGTTCTTTAGGTTAGGGAGTATACGAGGGAGAGAGGTGTTAACAAACCGTGCTTGCCAAGCCATCGGATTATATGAAAAGTCTTCGTCATGTACTGCTGTAGGAACAAGTCCCGCAATACTGTCTAAAACTATTACATCTACTCCCGCCCTCATTAATTCCCTAGTTGTGTCCATAGCTTCTTCACCATTAGTAGGTTGTGCTACTAAAACATTTGTGGCATCAATTCCACATTTGGTTACCCACTTTGAATCCCACGATAATTCCGTGTCTATCCATGCGGCTGTTCCTCCTTGTTTCTGAGCGTTAGCTACGACCTGAGATGCAAGATACGATTTACCGACATTGGTTGGGCCGTACAATAACGTCATCCTTTTCTTCGGGATACCACCACCAGTAAGATTATCAAGAGCAGGAATATTGAAAGGAATTCTTCCAAAAGAAAATTCATCACTATCACCTCTCATTAAATTCATATTTTTATCTTTGAGTAAATCGCTAATTACCTCTTCAGCTGTTAGTTTCATTCTTATTCCTCCTGTGAATAGCCTCTGCCCATGCGAAATATACGGCACAAGCCTGAACAATTTCTTCATACATATTTTTATCGTCCTTCTCCCAAATTGCTCGTGCTACTTCTCCATTCTCTTCGGTGGCAATAATGTTCCACCACGGATCAGAATGATGTGTTTGATCACCATACATAGTATCTTGTCGTTGGCGTTCTGCTAATACATCTTCTAATACCGCTGCTCTACTTAATTCGTTCTTTACTGTCATATTAACCCCCTGATTCGTTTAACATTTCATCAATTTTAGTATCTACTGACTCCCGCAGATATTTCCATACGTTATCAGCAGTTCGTTTTGAATCTTCTAACTGTTGATCTAAGGGTAATTCTGTATCAATTTGATCGACATTCATGTCTATTCGACCATATTGATTCGTTGATAGATCACCTACCCTAAAAGTGAATCCTAAATGCATACTTACTTTTGCCATTATCTTTGTTCCTCCTTGACTTGTCCTTCTAGTGGATTAGTAAAAGTACCTCTTTGTAACATCATTCCAATCATAGCATATCCTGCCATATCTTTCCATGTGTCTTCTAATATTGTTGGAGATTGTCCTTTCCACACAATATTTTTTAGTCTACTTACTTTATCCCATACACGGACGACTAAGCCCTGTTCTTTGAAAATTAGTATATTATCTACTCCATACTCTTTATGCTTCTCTATGAGCGTCTCAGACACCTCTATAGCGATTGCTCTACACTCTTCTTCAAACGTTTTATTATTCATCTGTTTTCTCCTTCTTAAAAATCCCAATCTATGTAATCTTCTACCCCTTGAGGTTTTGTATAAACAAAATCTTTCTTAGTTGCCCAAGAAGGGTTACAAATCTCCATATCTACATAAAGTGGAATATCTAAACTATTTACTTGTAACATCGCTTTTATATCTTCGGGTACTGTTCCTAATTCATCGTGATGAATTTCACAAATGATCTCATCATGTACCTGTAATAATAGATTACTTTTCTTATCTGCTAAGTATTTACCTACAGCTATCATTCGTTCATTCATAATGTCAGCACTAGTTCCTTGAACTAAATAATTTACTCCCTTATAACCTAAATCTTTCGGTAATCTATATTGTCTACCAAATCTGTTTTTAATCCACCCTCGTGATTCTACAGTTTGAACAACTTTATCAAAAAACTCTTTTGAACCTTTTAAGCCTGCGAAGTATTTCTTTTTATATTGTCCTGCCTCACGAGGTGAGGTTCCTAGTTGTGCTGCTAACTTCTTATTACCAATACCATATATAGTTCCAAAGGTTATAGCTTTTGCCATTTGTCTATAGAACTTAAATTCAGAACTGTCTTCTTCCACATCGAATGCCATTTTTGCGGCTTCCCCATGAAAATCTACGTCTGACTTTTTCAATAACTCATCGATCTCTTCATTCTGTAAATAACTTAAAAACACTCTAACTTCCATTTGTGAATAATCAAACCCAAGCAACGAATAGTTTTCTCGTGAAATAAATAATCTCCTCATTGCAATCTGATCTGTATCGTTTTCGTCAAATGACTCGTCACCTACAAAGCCCCAAGTATCAATTACGTTGTCTGATAACTCAGTATCTAGTACGGTTCCTTTAGAACCTAGTATAGCATGAATACGTTTCATAGTATCTTCACGCTCATCGGCAGTTAATTCAACATCACGCAACTTAAAATGATTACGTGGTATATTCTGTAGGTTGGGTTCTCGTGATGAGAGCCTTCCTGTTAATGTACCCCAATTACAAAATGACGTATGCATTACATCCGTTTCTAAATAAGGTTCTAAATATGTTGATTGTAATTTTGTTAATGATCTGTATTGTCGAACAAGCCCTGCCAAAGGATTATTGATTCTAATTAATGCTTCTTCACCCCATGACTGCTTTCCTTTAGGAGTATTTACTGTTGAAAAAATACCGTTCTCATTAAATATTTCACCTAATTGTTGCGTACTACTTAAATTAAATTCTTTACCAACTGTTGTAAAAACATTGGTTGCTACACTTTCTTTACGAACATCTATCTTTTCAATTGTAGCCGCAGCATATTTACTATCTATAGGAATACCTCTTTGTTCCATTTGGAATAATATCTTAGTTAATTCACATTCCATATCGAAAATAGGTACTTGATTAGACTGCTCTATTTTTTTAAGACGATCATTAAATAATTGTCTTGTCCACTCTACATCCTTTATACAATATTCTCCTAATACATCCGCAGGGGCTAATGAAAAATCTTTATGCCACTTATTACTGCGAAGATACTTTTTAGTTTCTATATCATATTGAGCAGCTTCCTCTCCATAACTACGTTTTAAAGTTGATGTTAAATCTAAATCTTTTACAGTTGAATGTTCTGTTAGACGTACCATTACTAATACATCAATCAAATTCATATCTGTAATATCTAAACCGTCTTGAGATAAGAAGTGTAAATCAAACTTGATATTATATCCTATTAAATTTTTTCTTTCGTTCATATGTTTCATTAAATCTACTAATATATTGGGTTGTAGATTTGTTCCTTGTTGATGTCTAAAGGGAAAATAATATGCGGAATCTTCTGTTGCTACTCCAACTCCACATATTTGATTCATACCAAATGAATTAAGTCCGTTTGTTTCGACATCTACAACCCATGTATCAGTAGATAAGAGATGATTTAACTCTCTATCATATGATTCTTTATCTACTATTATCATATTGCCTCCGAAGGGGGGCAAAGCCCCCCGATATTAAAATAATGAATCCTCCTTTTTACCGTCATCGCCATATAAAGACGATGTACCATTTAAACTTAGTTCAGGATTACCGCTATATCGTTCTTTATAGTAACTCTGAATAGTCTGTAACTCTGCAACCTCTTGTAATTTATCTGTAGGTAACTCTTCATCTCGTGCTGTAGCCGCAATCTGATAAGAAGTATCATACATCCCTACACCAGTTCGCTTTACTCTAATAACACCCTTATCTAAAGTACCCCAATCGTTATATACATCAACTAACTGGTTCCAAATATAATCACTTCGTCCGAAAGATAGGGCAACTACTTTAAAATCGTTTACTTCTTGTCTATACATCTTTCTTCCACCGGGGCCTTCTATCTCTGTCCATGCTTCCTGCCTTCTATCAGCATGAATTATTTCATGTACAAATCCCCAAAAAGCAAATTTATGTGATGGACGTACATTATCAGGCACACTACTTGTGTCTACACTATCGTCTTTCAATAAATTTATCCATCTATTATCTTCACGGAATGTATATAGATAGATATCATCTAATCTATCATCATCCTCGTTTCCTGTTGCTACAGGTGTAATAAAGGCTTGATCACCATCCTTAAACCAGATTTCCTTATGAGCGACCTGATCTTTGTTTGGATTTCTAAAAGCTTCTCGTTGACTAACTATTCTACTTATTCCTGCCATTTCTGACCTCCTTATATAAAAAATGTTCTTTTGTTTATTGTTTCGTCTAAAATATTTATGTTTCTAATTTCTTGCACATCTTTAAACCCATTTGGTAATTGAACATATGATACCACAGATCGTTCAGAAATGCAAGCCATAGCCGCATTTAATCCTATTTGTCCTGCTTCATCATTGTCCAAGCATAATACCAATTCATCGGTTGGTAGTTGAATTAACAACTCTTGTTGGGCTTTAGAAAGATGCGCCCCTAATATTGCTACCGCAGGGTAACCATTTTGTTCTAACCACATAGCATCCAATGTACCTTCTGTAATGCATACAAACGGACACTTCTCAATTTTATATCCTCCAAATAATAATCTTGATTTTTTTAATCCTTTTGAATATAGATATTTAGGTTCCACATTCATTCGTCTAGACACACTACCAACTAACCTAGATTTTTCATCCCGAATAGGGATTACTAAATTACTCCATGAGTCTATTCCACACTCCCAACTAATTAGTGTTTCGGGTGAAAACCCTCGTTCAAAAATCCAATTAGGAACTCTATTCTTATTATATTCTAATTCGATTTCGGGCATATAATCATCATCTACATCTCCCATCATCTCATCGAATATATCTAAATTTAATTCTACTTCTTTATTTCCTAGATAAGCATCTACTTCTTTCCATGATATATTAAGAATCCTTTTTACGAACCCTCGTAATGATCCTTGTCCACATCCTCGGAAACAAATCCATACTCCCTTATCAACATTAATAGAACACGAATCTCGTGAATCATCATGAAAAGGGCATAGAGTTATTATTTGAGATTTTTGTAGTGGGATGTCTATTCCTATGTCTAATAAAACTCCTGCCCAATCCATTATTTCTTTCCTTTGCGTAGAAAGAGAACAACTTCGCTAGTATAACCGTTAGAGTCCGTGACCTTACCGTTCTTGATATTTCCCACAGTAAGTGGTACTGTCTCTGCGGTTGGGCCTTTACTTTTAGCGGTTTTAACAACAATGTTATTTTCTCTATTTATGTTGTTTCCTGTAATCCATTCCATAATACTCATACTTTCCTCCTTTAAAATAAATCTCCTGTTACAAACTCTGTTTCTTCTATATGTCCTTTATCGACATCCCACATCATCATAGATGCGTCAACAGGTAATTGACCATCTCTATACTTTTGATACTGTATAATTCGTCTATCATCCTGTTCTTCAACAAGAGACATTGCCATTACTACATCTGACGCTCTTATTAATGCATCCCCAAATGCTACTTGATCAGGTCTAGGTGGTACATACATATTTGCTGCGGCTTCTCGTGTTGCTTGAGTAGATACAAATATGGGAGTATTTGTCGATAAACAAAGATTTTTCATCCCATAGAAAACAGCGTGGGATTGTTCCCACATAGCTTTCTTCATACCTGTACTTACTAAGTAAACACCGTCTACAACTACAAAATCAGGAGAATGTTTTCTCACTAATCCCGCAATCGCATCAACTGTAAAACTACCTGAACCTTCAATATGGTCACAAATTAACAACTGTTGTTCATTTATGTCATCGAGAAATCTTTGGTAGTCATCTTCATTACATGAATCGCCATTTCGTAACGCTTTATGTGATAACTCATATCCCATCATAGATGCCATAACTACATCCATACGTAAGCTAATAGCATCTATCGGCATTTCTGTAGATATTAACAAGGTTCTATATCCTTTTAATACTGCTGTTGCAGCTGCTTGTATACACATCCAAGTCTTTCCTACAGTAGGTCTAGCATACAGAGAGATTAATTCTCCCGGCATCCATCCTACTCCTGTCTGATTTATCATAGATAATGGAGTAGGTATACCCATAAGACCGTCCCCCATTTGTCGTTGTTTCTGCCTATCTTTCATAGCATCAAAACGATTTGAAGCATTTCTATTATAATGAGTAATGTCCTCATCATACAAAACTTCAATATCTGATAAATTATCCATAATTCTACTTAACGCTCGTTTAGGTTCTTCTTGAATTAACTCTTTATTTATGTTAAAAGTGTTTACAATCCGCCTAAATAAAATTTGTTTTTTAAATGTGTCTATCGCATAATCGAAATGTAACATTTGAGCAGAAGCATCTAACGCAGGATAATTGTCTACTAACGTTTCAGGTTTTGGGAACTCAGCATATTTATCAAAGTATTGAACTAAGAATCTATACGCATCTCCATGTGTTTTAAAATCCTCTGCTTGGTATTTAAATTGTTGTAATGTTTTAATATCGTTTAGTCCGAATATTAATCCAGACTCTATGTAATCATAACTTTCCATTATCATCACCTCCTCTCAGTATGAACTGCTCTATTGTCTATAGTAGTAATAATGTGGAGAGTTCGCCCCACTATACCTTTTAAATTTATAAGATATGTTTTTGCTTCTTCGATTGAAGCGAACTCCCCCAAAATAACTACGTCTTCCTTTTCTACGCTGATGATTCTACATGACGTTGTGGGTTTTGTCAAGCGAAATAATCCGGGTTTTCGACCTAACTTACGCCGTCTCATCTTTTAATCCTCTAAACTTTACTCTTAAAGATTCTCGTACTCTATACGCAGACATCTCTAAATCATCAGTAATCTCTTCCATTGTCATTCCTTCTAATCTTAACCTAACGAAAGACTGTTCGGAATAACTTAACTTGTTAGCTATAAACAATCCTTCTAATTCTATATCGCTCATCATTGTATCGGACTCATCTATTAATAGAGCGTCCCCAATATTATCATTTTCTGAATCTCTAAAACTTAATTCCTGTTCTAAACTTGAAAGGTTCAACATCTTTTGTGCTTTAGTTATTAGTGTACGAATAGTATTTACCATTGCTGTATGTAAATACGTATGAAATACTACTCCCTTATCCTCGTCAAATCCATTGGCGGCTCTCATAATAGCGATCCTTAATTCTTGGGCGATGTCATCTCGATCCATTCCAATGATACTTGTACCTTGTAGCATCTTTTGAATCTTAGGCTCCCATTGTTGTATAAGGTCGTTATTAATTTCCATGCTATTCTCCTAAAAACTTCTTTACTACTCGTAATCTCGCTAATGCACCTATCAATAATCCAAAAAGAACTACTGCAATGAGGACAATACCTATATGTACTTCGGTATATCTACCAATTAATACTAAAGAGAAGTCCTCAAACAAATGTAATATTGAGACTACAAAGGCTACACTAAATAATTTCTTCATTCTATCTCAATATCAATAGTTTTTACAGTTGAAACCTTCTTTTTAGGCATTACAATCCCCAAAACCCCATTAATATAAGTGGCTTTTATTTTTTTGGGATCAATATTGAACTGTTCCTCTAGTCTAGGTAGTGTTTTATTAAACTTAGATGTTGAAACACCTCTATACACATACTTAGTTTCATCAGAAGCTTCTGTTTTAGCTTCAGCATTAATTTCTAAAGTACCATTAGTAATAGATACGCTAATATCTTCTCTCGTTAATCCCGGTAGTGGAACTTTTAGTGTAAAATCAGCTTCAGTCTCTACTACATCTATGTTTATACCCTGATAATTAGGATAGGTTCTGAAAGGACGGAGTAAATCCATCCCAAATATATCGTTTACGTTAGATAACTCACGTAAACTTCGATCAAATCTTCGTGATAGTGTCATTTTCTACCTCCATATACTTATTAATACGCCCAAATTCAGACGTATAAAGAGTATACCATGAGAAAAATACCTTTGTCAAGGGGTTTTTGAAGTAATTTTAAGCTAATTCCTGATTTCTTCGTTTGTTGTAACACTTTTTACTACAATGAATATATTGATAACCCATTCTATAACTGTATTGTAATTTTCTTTTATTACGTAAGAATCTTTTCTTACAAAAAGAACACGTTACTTCTAAATTATAATATTTAATTTTACATTCTTTAGAACATAATAATGTTTTATATTTAGTATTTTTATTACATATCTTACAGTATGTTCCGCTTCGGTATGATGGTATTATAGTTGATAATCCAGCTTTTGTCAAGACCTCATGAACGTATTGTCTATTAACCCCCACCGTAAAAGCAATCTCTGGCATCTTCATAAAGGGGTTTTTCTGTCTAAGACGTTTAATCTTATTTTTAGCTTTCATTAATTATTAATTTAAAAATCGGATACAGATTGAACACTTTCATGGGCTTTTACCCAATCCGCTGTTAAATTTGTCCACAACGTTATTAAATAAGCAGCATCTACATCACCTGATTCATCTATTGGTTTTATATAAGAACTGGCTGCGACAATTCTAGCCCATTGAGCATCTGTAAAAGTTACTGTTACGTCTGGCATTATTCACCCTCCTCTAATTTTTTAATTTTATCTGATAATTCTTGTATAGCTTTTATTAAAATAGGTATAAATTCGGTATAGTTAGCACCATAACGTGTGTCTTCATCACCTGTAATAACACTAAAATCCTGCATAGAATCTATACCAAAATCTTTTAACGTTTCTAAAACTTCTTGAGCAAGTATACCGTAATGAGTTAAGGTGTTTGGCTTTTCTTTCCATTTATATGATACTGGATTTAACGACTTAATAAAATCTAACCCTAACGGAACAGGAAGAATATCAGTTTTCTCTCTTGCATCTGATACAGTACTAACGCCATTTTGAGAATAAACAGTATCCCATCTATAACTAGTATGACCTGAAGCAATAATCCCATCATTAGTTGGTTGAAGATAACCTGTGGAAAATTGATATTTATTAACGCCACCAAGTGCTATATTTATAGTATCGCTAGTTGATGAGTAAAATCCTGTATTAGTATCAGTATAAAAACTTATACTTGGCCCACTCGCATTACCAGCACCCGCTTGGATATAATAACTTCTCATACCAACTAATGGGTTATTTTTTCCAATCCAAGCATAGTTAGTAGTACCATATGGTAAATTAGGTTCTAATATTAAATAGTCACTTATAGATTGCATTATCCAAAAAACAGATTGAGCCGTATTGGAAGCAGGAGTTGCGCTTTGCTGATTGAAAGTGAAGGCTAATGTATCATTAGCATTGCTATTACCATCGTATGCATATCTAAATATTCCATATGAAGATGTCATAGAAGCCGATGTACCATTAAAAATTAGCTTCGCATTTTGGAATCTTGTTTGATATGGGCTGCCGATAGTACCTGAACCGCTTGCCACATCTAAGTAGTCTCCAGCGGCAGCAGCACTTGCTGACCCCGGAAGTTTTATAAAGAAACCATCAGAATTATTTGTTTGTAAAGAGGCTATAGCCGAAAAATTTAGATTGTTCCACACTATTTCATCGAGTCCACTATACCCTGTCCAATGAAATTGAGTGGCATCAGTATTAAGAACCCTTCCTTCCAAAAGTCGGCTTCCCATGGGATCAGCCGCTTTAAATTGTAATGCAGCATCATCCGTATGACCAATTGAAATCCCTCCTGCATGTAGGGCAATATTACCAGCACCAGCATATAGTTTACCGCCTGATATAAATACTTGAGATGCTCCCGAAGTTTGGGCTGCCAAGGTTACATTAGAAAAAGTATTCCCACCTCCTGTTGTATCTGCTAAATCGCCTAGAGCAATACCAGTTAGGTTACTATTATATACAGCACCAGAACCGAAATATCCTGTTCCTCTAGTAATTGTTCCCAGATTTTCTGAGATAGCAGAAAGCTTGGTTTTAATTGAGAAATCTCCAATTGAACTATCAAAGACTAATTGAGCATCATCATCCGCAGTTTCTCCTGCTCTAGCCCAACCCATTTTAATTTTATCTACATCATCTATATAATCTTTTCGTAGAGTAAAAACGATTTCATATGTACTATTACCATCAGGAGTTTGATCACTATCAAAAGATATAACGTATTCATATGGTAATCCATCCATTTGACCAGTAGTAGTTGTTACTAATGTTGCGCTATCACCTCCAGTTCCAGCCCTAATTTTATATTTATATACACCCCCTATATCTAATAATCCAGCTGTCCATGAAATATTCGTTCTACTATTAATAGTAAATTTTCCTGTCTCTCCCGAACCATCCGCCTGAGTAAAACTCCACGGCATTAAACTAACTGGAGTGTCATGTAATTTACCGATGTTTTTAGATGTCTCATCAATAGCAACTATAACTTCAGGTAATTTAGATTTAAAAGGCCCTTCATAAGTGTATGTAGAACTATTTGTTCCATAGGTTTTATAGTTAGTTCCAATAGCCCCTTGAGTTTCCGTATACCCTACCTCTTCAACAAAATGGTATCCATCCACCGCTTGAGCATCATTTACTATATATGTATAATGTCCTGTTCTTACAGGCATATATACTCTAATTATATTAGATGAACCCGTATATAAATCCCAATTTTCGTCTCCGTCATGGGTTGCATTTCTAATATTTGATGTAATTGCTGCACCAGTTATATCTGTAATCCATCCCCATGCAGTTTGAGTCCCATTACTATCTACCTTTGCTATCGTCATACCTTCTTTCAATCCCCAATTAGCGAGGGTGTTGTCACTTGGTGTACCTACCGCAGTAAAAGAACCGCTATTTTGTTTAATATGAGTAATTGTTATTGTATTATCAGTACCATCATGTGTATCTGCATACATATCTACATAATAATAGGGCGCACGAAGAGTTCTAAAACGTCCCGACATTTGAGGCAAAACACTTTTAGATAAAGCATTTGCAGCTTCTTGTCTAATAGCATCTAAATATTTTGAAGCACTAATCTGCATTCTATAAGGGCGTTGAATTCCAAATTTAGTTTTCATACGATGAGTACTAGGAGTAAAAGTATATGTTGCACCTGAATTTTCTCCTGTTAACACTACTGTACTACCAGCATTATCACAAAAATAATTAAAAGTCTTTTCCATATAAGATTCTTCAAAAGTAATTAAAAATAAACCCGTACTACTAGTTGCCGATGTATAAACAACTGTTCCTACTTGGTGACTATGTGAACCTCCTCCATGTGATACATTGCCATGTGAAGTGTCACTACCACCATGTGTATGTGAACTTGTTAGAAATTCCGCTGCAACATTATCTGTTGACTCTGCATTAACACTTACCTCATAAAGACGACTAAATTTACGTCCTTGCCATTTAAAAACACCACTATTACTACCACCAAAAGTTCCACCGTCAATACCTTCAACTAAGAATCTTCCATCATGAGAAGCTACGTGTGGCTGTACATAAGAATTACCCCAACCATAATCATACATGTCATCATAATTACCTCCAACTGTAGACGCAACAGTTGTTTCATCAAACTGTAAAATTACCGAAGTAAATAGATCATCTTTGGGTTTTTCAAAGCCTGCCCCATCTAACATAGCAATTAAATTACCCGTTTCGCTAAATGTTGTTGTGGGGCGATGGATTCTTAATCCTTTCCAATTTATTCCATCAGTACCCGGTGTTCCCGGAGTAGAGGGGCGAGTACCCCGCTTAAAATAGTTAAATGTATCACCTAGTAAAGTAGCATTAGATGATGCGATGTAATCTGTCGTCTTGTCAAAACTAGAGTCTAAATAATAATCATAACCAAATTGATCTTCATAAGTAGCCCCACTATGGGGGTCTTGTCGAGCAATAGAGGCAACTTGACCTAATACGTTCTTTTCTCCCCTATTAGGATAATAAGCAGGATAATTATCTTGATCTAAAGTAACCGCAGAGGTTTCAAATCTGTCTGTATCAGAAAAAGTAATACTTCCAGAACCTATATTAGCACTAGAATCAATAGCATAATCAGAAGCAATTAGGCTTTTAATAAGAGTACTATTTTTATTAAATTGTCCTGTGCTTGCTCCATATTGAATAGGGGTCTTAAAATGCTCTGTTGGATATTCTTGGAGTTCTCGTAACATATCATAACATTCAATTGTTGTAACATCCCCAAATTTAGCATCAGTATGAACTTTAATACCATAAATACGTCCGTGAAAAAGAACTACGTTAACATCATCATCTAAAACTCGTATTCGTTGGAAGTCAGTAAATTCGTTAGTAAAAGGCCCAACAGTATTAAAAGCTGTTCCTTGATTCATTAAGGTAACTTTAGCTTGTCGAGATCGTCCTAATCGTTCTACAATATCGCAATTTAAAACAGCATTGTTTGTGGCACTACCATATGATATAGTCGCCTGTGTCCATCTAGGATTACCCGATGGAGGGGTTGCATCCCAATACTCTAATCTGGTTGACATTAGGAATCCAGCCTCGCCCCCACAACAAACTGCATACTAAAAGTATAACGATCTTCTTTGGTCGCATCTAACTGTACTCTAAATTGTTGTAAGGCAACTTCATATACTGCTCCACCTGTTGATTGAGTAGAACTAGCATAAACAGGAAACGAAGCATCTCCCATTTCTACTTCTAAAGGTGTGGCTTTGGTAAACACCTGTCCTGAACAAAAATCTTCTAGTTTATTTTTTGTGGGAAAATAATATGTTTTTGCTTGAGCATGGGAACCTCTTCCTGTTGTTCGTAACATTTCAATAGAAGCTAACCCTTCAAAACCTGTAATTGAATTACTAGCGTTTCCTCCCACCGTCTCAACTAAACCACTTAAACTTAAAGACGGTCTATAAATACCTAAGTCAATAAGTTGGGGATCATTTTGAGGAATAGGAACTTGTATTGGTGTTTTTGCATAAGTTATTGAAAGTTGATCACACTTCAATGCATAGCCAATTTTTGTAGCATCAGAAGAAACACTAGTACTTTTTAATACTGAGTGTTGACAATTTCTTAAAAATACTTCTACTGCCATTATCCCCCCTTATCTATCTGCCGCAAGATCAAATTCCATGTCTTCCCAAATTTCAGCGTTAGAACTTAACCCTGCAAAATGTTTAGATTGTATATCATACCCTTCAGTAGTTTGTAAATTAACGGTCACATTCGTTGCTTCTTTCTTAGCTAATTCACCTTCATAGTACTTGGTTAGAGCAATTGTTCCTCCAATATCTATTCCAGCGGCAGCTACTGTACCCATACCGGGGGCTACCACATCTAATAATCCAGCACCAGCAGCAGCTACATTCTTAGCACCAAAAGCTAATCCTGCTTCCCAACCATATTTTTTTGTTGCTTGATATGTTTCATATGCTCCAAAACCTAACTGAGCAACTGTACCAAGAACAGGAACTCGTTTTAATGCCTTGCCCATCAATGGTAAATTATCTAAATTTTTAAATGCCTTCCCAACAAATGGTATTTTCGATCCAACTGCTTTTGCCAAGTCCCAAATAGGGTTTAATACTTTACCTAATAAGCCTGTAATTTTCCCCATTAACCATCCAACTCCTTCGGTAATAATCCACTTTCCAGCTCTCAGAAATAGTTTAGCTAACATAAGCCCTATACCACCAAAGAATTTAAATACAGTCTTACCAAATGAATATAGTAATTTCCATATAGCACCTAACGGTAAGGCTCCTAAAATGCCTTTTACCATATTATCTAATAATCTAGCAACCCCTTTTACTAACCATAACAAACCTCTTCCAAGTTTTGTCCATACGGTTCCCGGTACATCATCAACACTTTTCTTTACATCGTCAGCCCAACCTTTAAAATTCGTCCATATATCATCTAAAAACCCTTTAATTCTGTCCCCCGCAGCTTCCCATATACGAGTAATAGTTATAGCAATATTACTTAACGATATATCGCTTGCCCACTCTGTAACCTTATCCCAAATACTATTCACAACATTTCTTACGGGTGTTAGAAAGCCGTTAACCTCACTCCACCACGCCGAAAACTCTTCCCATTTTTTTCCAGCCCAAGCAAAAACATCAACCAATTTATCTGCCACCCATTGTGAAGCGTTACCAATTGCGGGTATCCAACTAGCAACTTTAGTTATAACTGGAATTAATATTGGTAAAAAGGGAGCAAGAATAACGTCAACTAATGCTCCCATTAACTGGAAGATAGTACCGACAAAGCTTGTGAATATTTGTGATTGTTTTAGAATGTTTGCAAGGTTAAAAGAAATACCAAGTTGATTTTTAATAAAACCATCAAACTTTTTTGCCATACCTTTAGTACCTTCGGCAGTATCTTTTTCATTTTCACTAGACAAACCTAATTTCTTTGCCATTGTAGATAAAGCATTCTCTGATTTATTTGGGCCGCTGCTGCCCTCGATGCCACCGCCTTGTGATGCGGAATTGCCACCCATTACTATTTCTAATATTTGTCGTCCATCTGCCATATTAAACCTCTAAAAACGCATAGATTGTTGTGCATTTTGTCTACGTTGTTCATCATCCTCAAGTTGTCTAAATGCAGATACGATCCCTAACATTTGAATCATATCTTCATACGAAGCATCCTTGAGTAATTCCCAAGGAATCCCTTCCTTTAACATCTTTATTATTAAAATCCAATAGTTAAAAGATATCGCCTCCATAGTTGAAGTTGGGGTAGCAACTCCTCTTATGTAGACGATGGCTCTTTTTTTATTTCGTCTATTTCATCTACTGAAGTCGAATTTTCCGATTCAGCATCAAACGCTTTAGGTACTAAAGTTTCTAAGGCTCCGCCAAGACGATCATCAATAGATAATAAAAAAGCTTCCGTTGTTCTACCCCACGGGGCTTCTGTTATCAGTTCTTTTAAACAGTCTCGTACATATCCATCTGCATTAAATCCACTTGTCCCATCAGTTCCCAATTGAAGATTCCTAGAGATGAATTGATTACGCTTTGCCCAAGATAAGGGTTTAATTGAAACCTCAAAAGATTCTCCTGTATCTGGTATTGATAATGTTTTTGTCTCTGTCTCTCTTCCTATTACATAATTATTGAAATCGAATGCTTGACTTTTCTTCGTTGCCATCGCTCCTCCTTTGTTACGGATACATTGGTTCTCCGTCCTTAATTTCTACTTTCATACTTCTAAATTGTATATCCGCATCTGCTTGAATTGGATTATCTGATCCTATATTATGCGGAGCAGATCGTATAAATGCTCCTTGTTCATTACTTCCCTCAGTAGCTGTACCATCATTTGGTATAACTATCCTAATAAAATCCCCACTTCCAGCATTATCTCTTGTAAAAGTTAACCGTATTCCAAAACCTCGCATTCCTTGTGCAACAGTACCTCGATAATCTCCAGCTAATAGTAATTCTCTCCAAAGATCAACTGATCCAGTTTCACTATTTACAGCCCCTTGATCAGCAGAATCTGGAGTTGCTATAGTAGCAGACATAGTATATTCTCTATTACCTTCAAAAATCTCAAATGGTGATCTCCGCCCTTCATGTTGAGTACGAATGTAATATCTAGCTTCCTCACCATTAGAAACATTTAACGCAAAGCTTCTTACTCTCGCCATTGTTTGATCTCCAGTTGCTCCATATAATTGAACACTTCCATTAGAAAAATAGTATGGAGCGGTATTTGGACGAGCGTATGTAACAGCATCACTACCAACAGTTTGTACCTGTCGTCCAACATTAGTTGATAATATTTCATGCATAGCTGTATATCTAGGCATCATTTTTTGTGTTGTAGCTAAACTAAAATGAGTTTTAACATTGTGTACCATATCTATAAATTGTACCCCATCCCAACCAGCTGTTAATAGTCCACCTTCTTCAGCACTTAATGATAGACTGCCTACCTTTCCACCAACATAACGTCTTTGCCATATGTTTGTGCCGTCAGAATCAGGAATTGCAACGTTCCATGTCATTGAGTCTAAGGAAGTAGTCTCCTGTATTTTATGTATAAATGCACCATCAGTAGCTATATCAGTTTCGTCTAAGGCATCACTAACAGAAGCAACTTTTTCATTATCGTCATGAGCGAAATGTAAGGGAGCATTTAACTGTACGGAATAATCAGAAGTACTCGTGTGGTTAGATACTACCTGTCGTACTTCATATGTAGTAGTTGATGTAATCTCTGTAAAATCTCCATCACAAATTCCTTGAATTGCGGATTGAGTAGCATCAGAAGCAAATCCAAAAACAAGATACGTACCCATAGGTAAAGCTTTAGTACCACTAGCATCTAAACGAACAAATACATCTCCTTTTTTAGTCGCTCCATTGATTACCCATGCCCCTCCTACATTAGAAATACCCCAACCAACTTGATTACCTCCTGCTGCACCAGCCAATGTCTGATTATGTACAGGCAATGTTTGAACTGATCCAATAGGAAACCTTAATGGGAATCCATTTAGTAATACCATACTGCCAATTGATCCTGATAATGTTTCCTGACCTTTATACATCTCATAAAAGTTACGGTTGGTTAATCCACCAAGGATATATCTAGGTTCAAAGGCTTGTTCAGGGTCAGGTACATCAACAGCGTCATAAACACCGGGTAATTGAGTAATATATTTTCCTGTAGTGGCGGCAGTTCCTGCATCTGCTACAACAGCGTCTGCGGTTCCGTCATTTTGGGCAGTAAGATAAGCGCAAGCTGCTCCATCACTATGAGCAAATCCAAATGGAGTATCCACAGTTAAAGATGTAGTGCCAAGACCAGCTACAATTTTTCGTACTTCTTTTGGGCCTTTAGGAGCATTTGCGGGTGTAGAAACATCGCTATTTCCAACAACAATAAAAACTGCACTATTACCTGTAGTAGGCATGGAATCAGAATCAACTGTTACCGTTCTATCGCCCGGATTTATTGCCCCGTCTATAGTACTTCCATTTACTGGATTAGAAAAGGTAGCACCTTCAGGATAACCGCCTTGTCCAGCTTCAGCGGCAAACGTCACAACCGCTTGATCTGCTCGATAAATTGCCATATTTGTACCCTCCCAATGATTATGTATATATTATTATACTAGAATTACCCTAAGTTTCTAATAATATTGCGTTATTTACTAATTGTATTGAAGCCGTCCCTGACCAAACCCGTGCTTGTTCAGTAGTTTGTTCGTTAAAACTGTTAAATTGTAGTCTTTGAAAGTTAGTTAAGGAGTGTTTTCTAGAGTGACAAATACGCCTTAACTCTCTCATTAAATCATATAATCTTTGTCGGCTATTTAATGTGTATAATTCTAAATCGATATTATATGATCTATTCCCATAAATCCAATTTGCTATGGGATATTCTTCCATCGCAGGAGTTCCCGCTCTTCCTATAAAATGATCATTAACATTTAAATCAAATCTCATAGGTTCTCCGCTTCCCGTGACTTCAATAAAAGCGGGTTTTGAAGACGATCCTGAAACGTTACTATACGTCCATTGTCCCTCTATATCAGCTAAAAACTCGTTAATCGGTAGTGGTTCAGTTGGCATAACAACTCCTTAAAAGGCTTCAAAAGCTTTTAGGAAATCCAATCGGTCTTCTATTTCCATTTGCCATTGATTAATTCTTTCTGATTGCATTACTCTATCCATACCACTTACAGCAACATTGCCAAAGTCTGCTGTTCGCATAACTTCTATAGCTGCCATTTTCTTACAAACATCTTCAACTATGCCTGCTTCTCTAACATCCGTATTTAAATCCTTTCCACATAAATACTCTGCTTTAATAGGCATTGTAAATTCACCTCCACCCCACCTCCAAACGGGAGCATTGTAAGATGTGAACCTTGCGGGCAATAAGAAATAACGAGAGAATTGAACCATCCCTGTAGATGGCACTAAGAAATAATCTTTACTTCGTCCCTGTCTTTTTGCCTCCCAACCACTACCTGACCAAATATCAGTACTTATAATTTTATAGGGATCAGGACGATCTAATTTAAACCCATTTAAATTAAACTCATGATATTCTTCTGCAATATAATTGGGTCGCCATGACTTACGAGTATTCATATCAATATATGATTGTGCTTCATTTATATAATCTTCAACAGATGCTTTAGAAGGAATAGATGATGTAGAAAAATCAGTTCCTCCCAAAACATTATTTAATTGTAAGAGTCTAAATACCTCATTAGTTGAACAATAGGAGTTATATGCTCTCATTTGTATGCGTTTAACGGTTGGGGCATTTGCAACAGTTGCAGCAGTAACTCGTATCCAATAACTGCTAATAGTATTAATTGTGGTTGCGCCCCATCCTGTCAATAAATTTATAGGAAACATTTCAATTCCATCTTGAGCAAAGCTGTATTGACTTCCTTCCGAATCATCTGGATCAACTTGGAACCTTCCTGATCCCGGAACAAAAGTAACCCACTCAGAAGCTGTAGTACTATAATATTGCCATGTTAATGCTCCTAAACTACCTGTAGAATCCAAATCAAATACTGCCATATCAAATTTTTCAGAATGACCTAAATAAAGGTAGTGTGCTGCGGTATTAAAAATAGTGAAGGATGTGCCTGCTGGAGATTGTGCCTCCAAAGTCACATCCGTATAATCACCAGACGCAGTTCCTACCCCATCCCAATTAAATATTTTAGTGAATTCCCAACCAGTTGCCACTAAGACCTCCTATTAATCAGAGGGATATTCAACTGACCTCTCTGTTGAATTAGTCGTATCATCTACTGTACCTTCCTCATCACTAGGAAGTTTACCACGAAGATACATCGCTACCCCATTTAGATTTTGTATTTGTGTTACTAACTGTTCTCTAGCAGCATTTATCTTATTGAGTTCGTCAACTAATGTTGTTAGCTGATCATTAACCGCATTCAAATCTGTTTGTACATCACCTTCTGTCATTGTTGTCATACTTAAATTCCTCCTGTTCTTTATCTTAACTTGGGGGACGAAAATGTCCTTCTATATATTATACTATCAAACTACCGTATATTTATTTATAAGCTTTCCCCACATTCAGAACATGTGGTTGCGTCATAGTCATGTTCAAAGATACCTTTATCATTGTTGATACAAAGATGGCAAACCATTTTATAGTCTGTATTCTTTGTCCAAGATGAA
>Ga0209128_1000751_pt1 | contig 23626 bp, 32 predicted proteins | sample ETNvirnome_6_100_FD_184072 | JGI IMG/M metagenome (GOLD analysis project Ga0209128, IMG submission 184072) | Marine viral communities from the Pacific Ocean - ETNP_6_100 (SPAdes) (version 2) | ecosystem: Environmental > Aquatic > Marine > Oceanic | place: Pacific Ocean | collected 2013-06-19 | reverse complement strand
GGACGTGGTAATGGCGTTCGGTAAAAAGCCCTGCTGCGATGATTGCGCCCGGGAACCTTCCAAGGCCCGGATATCGGGTAATCCGATAGCCCACCTGTTCCAGATGGGTGGCGGGGTGATGTTTGCAGATGGGGGAGAAGCAAAAACGGACTTAGGAGCCGCAGATCCTGAGTACACTAGTATTTGGCCGGGAAGTGAATACCCGGTAATAGGACCCTTTAGTCATCTGTCTGGGGCTTTGTTGCGTCCTTTTTTGCGACGCGAAGTATTAACAGAAGAAGAAACAAGACGGGTTGGGGACGATACTATTGAGATTAACCCGCAAACGGGAATGCAGGAAGTGATGGCTACCCTTCAGACATTTCCGGGAGAGTATGGGCCTATTGAGATGGTAAATCCTTTAACGGATTGGCCGACTTCTATGGACATTATGAATTTCGGGATAGAAAACTGGTTAAAAGCGAAAGCGTTTTTAAGTACCCCGGAAGGCAGAGAGCAAGCCCTTGATATCGCCCAACAACTACCTTCGCAAGCTATTGAAGGCGCTCAAGATTACATGACCCAGCAAGTAGACATGGCTGATCGGGGTTATCAAGAAACTTACGATCCGGAAACGGGCGAAATAAAGGACTTTAATGTTCCACTGATAGCGGCTGAAATAATGGCGGGAAGCCTAAGCCGACCTGCGGTAGAAGTAGCTGGCAATGAATTATTCGCGGGCATGGCTGTTCGACCAAAACGAGCGGTGGTGCGACCTACTTCTACTTTCCCCGAAGAGATAAGATCCGGCTACGGTACTGGAGAGATAGTAGATACTGAAGCCGCAAACATACGAGAATACCAGGCTTTGTTAATAGATAATTTAATACAGCTAGGAGTAGACGAGAAGCTCGCGTCGGAAGTTGGTGCAAAAGCCAATAAGTATTTTATGACCGAACTAGGCACAGCCGATGATCGATTAAGACAACGAATGCTGCAAGGAGATATAGAACCTCAGGTTTGGCACGGTGATGACTCAAACTGGAGTAGAAAGATGTTAGACCGCATAAACAAGCCTTTAATAGGAGCACGTCGGGGAAATGCAGAGGCAAGGAGAAAGTTTGAAGGGGCATATGATAGGGCTACGGGTGTTCAAAGAACGATTGTTGGTGATGACCTTTCTCCTCACTCCAGCGACATCCCAGCGGCTGTGTCTGAAGCAGATCAAATGTTACAAGAGGGTGTACCTAGCGATTTAATTACAAATACTATGGGGACACTGAGGTCATCCGCTATTATGGGAGGTTTCGGGCATGATCCTTTGTCTTTATATCCACAGCTCACATACACGATGGCAGAAGCGCGAGAGCAGTGGCCCGGTGCTTGGGACGAAATGCCCGAATACCTGAGAAGGGCATATGAACAAGAAGAAATGGTATATGAAATAGATCCCCCCGATTTTTCTTTTGGATTAGAGTTTTTAAATCCTCAGGAGCTTGCTCTAAAATTACGGGGGTTATCAGACGAACAATTAAAAGGAGGAGCTTTTCCAGACTTAGTGGTTGATGCGCAGCGGGCCACCGCTCCTCTAGATGTGCAACAGACTCAACTGGCACGGACCCTAAACAGCCTTAGTTCCAAAGTGACGGCAGAGGAGCGTAATGCCCGAGTTCCTACAGAGCTTAAAACCGAGGTAGGAGTGACACCGGTGTATGAAACGCCTAATAGAGCATGGTATTCGTTGGATACGGACGGGGCTGTAGAGTTGGAGGGTGGTTTAATGAACCATAGTATTGCAGGCTATTCATCAACGCTGCCAGGCTCAATACCGTCCTATACCCCGGGGAAACAGAAAGATTTTGCAGAGGGCAATATAAGAGTTTTTAGCTTACGAGAAAAAGACGGTCAACCAAGGATTACTACGGACGTTGTCTTCCCTATCTTAGGACCTCCAACGTATAGGATCATACCTACCATCCCGCCTACCCGACTCGCTATAGGAGGATCAGGACCTCGGGTCCTCGATGCTTATGGCTATAATAACGCGAACGTATCTGATGAGTATTTAGAAGAGTTGTTTGCTTTATGGAAGGATCTCGGCGTGGGTCCTACGTCGGCCATGCCCGACGGTGTGCAGGGTTCGGGAGAACAATACCAGATGTACCTAGAATATGATCAAGTATTTAATTTTACAGACGCTGTCGATCACATAGATTCCGGTCTAACAAAAAGAATTGATCCCGAGACGGGCGAGGCTTTTATTCCGAACCCCGATGATGATGGTTTTGCCGAAGGCGGCATAGTCAGCTTGGTAAAGGGGGGTGATCCTAACAAACACCGACGTAACCAGCAAAGAGGAAACAACTAATGGCTAACGGCGACCCTATTACTACAATGGTTGAAAAGGTAGAGGAAATAGAAATTCCTGATTCCTTAACCATGGAAGAGCAAGTAGAACTTGCAGCCCCTACTTCCTTTGTGCCTTCAGACGGGGGTCCGGTGGAACTGATTGAACAAGAAGATGGCGGCGTCATCGTGGACTTTGACCCCTCGGCGCTGGAAGTTGATGAAAGCGACTTTTTCCGTAATCTGGCGGAAGAAATGGACGAAGGTGAGCTGGGACGAATTTGTAACGATCTCCTGAACGAATTCCAGAGTAACAAGACTTCCCGCCATGACTGGGAGGACACTTATTCCAAGGGGATGGAGCTGCTTGGTTATGTCTATGAAGAACGCACGATGCCTTTTCGGGGTGCAACCGGTGTAACCCATCCGTTGCTGGCCGAGGCGGCTACCCAGTTTCAGGCCCAAGCGTTTAATGAGCTATTACCTGCGGACGGTCCAGTACGCACAACGATCATGGGGGAAAGAACCAAGGAAAAGGAGGAGCAAGCGGTTCGTGTGAAGGAGTTTATGAACTACTACATCATGGATGTGATGCAGGAATACACCCCTGAATTTGACCAGATGCTGTTCTATTTGCCATTAGCGGGGTCTACGTTCAAGAAAGTCTACTATGACGAGGGTCTGGACCGTGCGGTCAGTAAATTTGTCCCGGCAGAGCAACTGGTTGTGCCTTATGAGACAAGTAACCTGGAAACCTGCCCCTGTATCACCAATATTGTCCCCATGGACCTGAATGAGTTACGGAAATTACAGATATCCGGTTTTTACCGCGACATCGAGGTTTTGCCCTCCCAGCTCTCTGATAACGACGTAGTACGAGAACAGGATAAGATTCAAGGGGTTAGCCCCACAAACATGGAATATGACGCTAATCTGCTGGAATTTCATGTAGATTTGGATCTCCCGGGCTTTGAAGAAGTGGATGAAGAGAACGAACCCACCGGTATCAAGGTCCCTTATCTCGTTACTATTGCAGAAGATGCCAATAAGATTTTGTCCGTTCGACGTAACTATGATGAGGAGGATGAGCTTAAAACTAAAATCCAGTATTTTGTTCATTACAAGTTCCTCCCCGGGTTTGGTTTTTACGGATTAGGGCTAATTCATGCCATAGGTGGTCTGTCACGTACAGCTACTGCCGCATTACGGCAATTGATTGATGCAGGGACGCTTTCCAACCTCCCTGCCGGGTTCAAGGCCCGTGGACTACGGGTTCGGGATGATGCAGACCCCTTGCAGCCCGGTGAGTTCAGGGATGTGGATGCCCCAGGAGGTGCCATTCGTGACAGCCTGATGCCGTTGCCGTTTAAAGGCCCGGATAGGACTTTGTTTGAGTTACTGGGTTTTGTGGTGGACGCAGGTCAACGCTTTGCCACCATAACTGACCTGAAAGTGGGTGATGGCAACCAACAGGCGGCGGTAGGAACTACCGTGGCTATGCTGGAGCAGGGAAGCCGCGTGATGAGTGCAGTGCATAAGCGACTGCATTATTCCATGCGCAAGGAGTTCAAGGTTCTGGCGAGAGTCATGCACGAATCGTTGCCACAGGAGTATCCATTTTCGGTAGTGGGTGGTGACAAGCGAGTAATGGCGGCGGACTTTGATGACCGCATAGATGTTCTGCCGGTTTCTAATCCCAATATCTTTTCCCAGTCCCAAAGGATTGCGCTGGCACAGGCTCAACTGGATTTGGCGTTGCAAGCCCCTGATATGCATAATAATTATGAAGCCTTTCGCCGGATGTATGAGGCGTTAGGGGTACGTGATATTGACAGGATTCTTAACACTCCAAGCACCGCACAGGCGGTTCCCAAGGACCCTGCTCAAGAAAACATTGACGCTTTGGAGAAAACCGACCTAGAGGCGTTTGAAGGGCAGAACCATGACGCACATATCATGGCCCATCTTACTTTTGGTGCTTCCCCGATTGTGTCGCAGTCTCCGGATATTGTTACAGCACTCCAGAAGCACGTAACACAACATGTTAAACTGAAATCTCAAGAGATTACGATGACCGAATTTGAAAAACGGTCCAACGGAGAGGCTCCCAGTGATGAAATGTTGCTTGAAATGGAAGTCTATATGGCTCAGTTGATCGCCCAGGAGTTACAGCAGGTACGGCAGATCAGTCAACAGATTGTAAACGGCCCGGGAGCCGAAGAAGAAGGCCCAGACCCGTTAATTGCCTTGAAACAGCAAGAAATAGACATAAAAGGGCAGAAAACACAGGCCGATATTGCCATTGACCAAGGTAAATTGAATCTGGAAGGTCAAAAGATGGCTCAAAGGGGTCAGCAGTTCGATGAACGGATAGATTCGCAGGAAAAACAGACCACAGAGCGGATAGAGGCGTCAGATCGGCGCGAAAACATGAGATTAAGACAAAAAGCAGGAGAAACCCCATGAGTAGAGTCAAAACAGGTGGCGCTCCACCTCGAAAAACCCCCAAAGCGACTAAATTTGAGGTAATCAAGGGTCAGGGAAAGGTTCCCTTTAGCGATTACAAGGAAATTCCTACTCCAAAGAACCTTGGAAAGGGCAAAGTGACTACCGGAACCTCCCGTGGCATGGGTGCCATGCTGCGTGGTGGAAAATTTACCATTAATTAGGTGATATATGCCACTTAAAAAAGGTAAGAGCAAGAGAACAGTCAGCCATAATGTAAAAAAGCTGAGAAGCGAGGGTTATCCGCAAAAGCAGTCGGTTGCGATTGCCCTGAATACCGCCGGAAAACGGAAAAAAGGCTCGCGTAGACGTTCTGGAGGAAGATGCCATGGCTAGAATAGTGCTTATTTTAATGATGCCCCTTTTTGTGGGCTGCACCCAGATTGAAGGTCTTGCGGTGAGCGAGGGGGACAATGCTTTTGCGTGTCTGAGAGGCGAATCCTCTGGTACAGCAGGGGTCTTTGGTGGAAACCTGAGCGGGATTACTGTGGAAGTACCGGCAACTGTAGATACAAGTGACTGGCGGGCCGAAGACTGGGTTGCCTTGGCCGAAATTTGTGATTAACAATGCCGAAATTTTTGGTTTTGTTGGTCGTTATCTGGCTTGGCTTGTACCCCGTTTCCGTGCATTCTTCTTTAGTGGAAATAACCCTAGAAGATGACATGGAAAAACTGATCGCTATGCTTAAACGGCACGAGGGGGTAAAAAAACACGCCTATAAAGACAGTTTGGGTGTGTTGACGATAGGATGCGGCAGGAATATTTCTGACACTGAAGAGCATCACGGATTAGGGATTAGTGATGACGAGATCGACTATATGCTCCAGAACGACATTGAGCGTACTATCAAGGAATTAAGTTCAGAATATCCGTGGTTTAACGACCTTGAGGACGGTGCTAGAAAAGACGGAATCATCAATATGCACTTTAATCTGGGACGATTTCGTTTTTCAGGGTTTAAAAAAGCGTTAGGCCACATGGAAATGGGCGACCATGACCAAGCGGCTCTCGAATTTTTCGATTCCCGGTGGGCCAGACAAGTAAAAGGCCGAGCCATAGAAGTAACTGACATGATTAAGACGAATACCTATGTTTGAATATTCCTGTAAAGTGAGGCGCGTGGTTGACGGCGACACGGTGGATTTAACCATGGATCTTGGGTTCTCAATCTTTCATAAAGCCCGAGTCAGGCTCGTCGGTATAGACGCCCCCGAATGTCGAAGCCTTGATTTAGACCATAAGGCGAGGGGAATGCTTAGTAAACAGTTCGTTAAAGACCGGCTAAAATCCGCCAAAGAAATCAAAGTGCTTACGGAATTGGAAAAAGGGAAATTTGGGCGTGTATTAGGGACGGTTTGGGCCGATGACCAGTGTATTAATGCTTTATTAGTGGCCCATAATCACGCGGTTAAGTATGATGGTGCGAATAAGGAAACTGTAGCTGAAGCTCACGCTTATAATCGTGAAAAATTAATAGAAAGAGGGGAATTTGATCCGGAGATGGTATAAGATTAGCTACGATTATATCTAACTACATGAGGGAATATGCGAATGGATGAAATTGATGTAATTCAATTTATTCAAAAAACAATTAAGGATAGACGAAATAGCGTAATCGACATTTTAGGAAATAACGGCATTAAGTCCATGGAAGAGTATCAAAAACTCATGGGAGAAATTAGTGCCTTGTCTTACATAGAACAGGAACTCTCGGGCCTGATAGACAAACAGGAGCAATTTGATGACTGACGTATCCACAGAAACTTCGATAAAAGACGCTTATGTAGACCCCCAGGAACAGGTCCTTGATCCTGATTCTATAGATCCCACTTTATTAGACCGTATGCCCCAACCAACGGGTTGGAGGTTGCTTGTCCTACCGTACAGAGGTAAGGGCAGAACTTCTGGCGGCATTCTCTTGACCGATCAGCAGTTGGATGAAGATCAGGTTCAAACAGTGGTGGGCTATGTGTTGAAACAAGGTCCCCTGTGTTATGCCGATACGGATAAGTTTCCAGATGGACCGTGGTGTGATGAAAAGGAGTGGGTGATCTTTCCTCGTTATGCAGGTTCCCGGTTTCGTATAGAAGGCGGAGAAGTTCGTATTCTTAACGACGATGAAGTGTTGGCTACTATCAAAAATCCTGACGATATACTCAGTTATTAACGGAGACTGCAATGGCGAAATCTAATAAACAAACACACGTAGTGGATGATGGGCAGGTAGACTTGGAATTTGAGGAATACGAAGAGAAGGTTGTGATTGCCGGGGAAGAGAAAGAACAAGTTGCCACCGAATCAGCAGAAGGGGGTGACAGTGAGGAGGAGGTTGAACAATATTCCGAATCGGTTCAGAAACGTATAAACCGACTTACTAAAAAAATGCGTGAAGCGGAACGGAACGAGCAGGAAGCCCTTGGTTATGCCCAACAAGTTCAGGCGGAATCAGAAAAAATCAAGACTCGTTTAAAGCAGGTGGATCATGGCTACATGTCCGAATATTCTGGCCGAATTGCTGCTGAAGAAAAGTCGGCAGAGGAAGCTCTTAAACAGGCCGTTCGCAGTGCTGACCCAGACGCTACGGTTTCTGCCCAGAGTAGGTTAACTGAGATTCAAGTTCAAAAATCCAAGTTGGAAGAAGCGAAGCGTGTTTCTGAAGCAAGGGCACAACACCAAAAAGCTGCACAGCAGCAACCGCAACCGCAGCAGCCCCCTCAACAGCAAATTCAACGGGACCCACGTGCGGAAGAGTGGGCACGTAAGAATAAATGGTTTTCCATGGCTCAAACTCCGGACCGGGATGTAGCAATGACGGGAGCGGCAAGAGCTATCCATGAGGTCTTGGTAGAGGAAGAAGGATTTGACCCTACGAGCGATGAGTATTATGATGAAATTGATCTCCGCATTCGGGACATGTTTCCGGATAATTTTTCGGGTTCGGAACCCGCTGCTAGAACCAACGGAACAGCAAGACGTGGCGCTCAGACGGTTGCTGGAGCTTCCCGCTCACGAACTGGACGTAATCGACGGCAAGTAAAACTCACGCCTAGCCAAAGAACTATTGCGGCTAAGTTAGGTGTGCCTGAATCAGAATACGCGAAATACGTTAAATAGGAGAATTTAGATGTCTACAAGCAAGAAAGGGTTTGAGGGCACCGCAAAAACTCCTCGCGCAACGGAAACTAGAGAAAAAAAGGCTCAGAGGAAACCTTGGGCACCCGCCTCTAGTTTGGACGCACCACCTGCACCCGAAGGGTACAAACATCGATGGATTCGCGCAGAAGCACGTGGTTTTCAAGACACGAAAAATGTTTCTGCCAGGTTACGAGAAGGCTACGAACTTGTTCGAGCCTCAGAGTATCCGGATTTCGAGTCTCCGGTTGTTGAATCAGGAAAATACGAAGGTGTTTTTGGGGTTGGAGGGTTAATGTTAGCTCGTATACCACTCGAAACGGTAAAAGAAAGAAATGCTTATTACCATGGTCGAGCCAGAGATCTACAGCAAGCTGTAGATGATAATCTGATGCGAGAAAACAGCCACTCTTCTATGACGATCAGTAAACCTGACCGTCAATCTCGTGTAACTTTTGGTGGTCCTCGTAAAGAGTGACCTTTAATTTCTTAGGAGATTAGTCTTATGGCAAACCAAGAAACTGCCTATGGTCTACGTCCTATTGGTATGGTGGGTAGTGGTCCCAATTCAACGGGTGTCACTGAATACGAAATCGCTAGTGGTAACACTAATGTTATCTATAATGGCGGAATCGTAGTTCCACTTAGCACTGGGTACATAGATTATGCAGGTGATACAGCGGGGGGTACAACTCAAGCACTGGGTGTTTTAACTGGTGTTATGTACCAAGACTCCGTTCGGAAGCAACCCGTATGGTTGGACTACTGGCCCGGATCAGGCGCAGTAAGTGTGGACACGAATTATCCTGTCCGCGCTTATATCGCTGATAATCCAAACCAGTTGTTCCAGGTATCTTCGGATGCTTCTTTAACCAGCCGAGCTACTGCGGTAGCAACTATTTTTGCTAACACTGATTTGGGAACATCTGCCCGTACCGGTTCTACCGATACAGGTAAATCCAATTCTCAGGCTAGTGTGTCGAGTGTTAACACTACAGCAACATTACCTTTGCGTATTGTCGGTATTGTAGATGATGACGCAAATAGTGATTACACCGCAGCGGGAATTCCCTTGATAGTACGGCTAAACGCTCACTTTAACGCTGGCACTCGTCGCTTTGATTCACAGACGACTGCTGACTCAACCGGTTTATAAGGAGGCCCTAGATGACTATTTCTCGCGCTCAACTAGCGAAAGAACTAGAACCCGGCCTGAATGCCTTATTTGGGTTGGAATATGACCGTTATGAAGACGAAGCAGCAGAAATCTTTGAATCTGAAAGCTCTGACAGAGCTTTTGAAGAAGAAGTGATGCTGTCCGGTTTCGGAACGGCCCCTGTTAAGAGTGAAGGTAGTGCCATTTCTTTTGATGACGCGCAGGAGACGTATACTGCACGTTACACAATGGAAACCATTGCATTAGCTTTTAGCATCACCGAGGAAGCGGTGGAGGACAATCTTTATGATAGTCTTGCTAAACGCTACACTCGGGCACTAGCACGTTCAATGTCTCAAACCAAGCAGATTAAAGGTGCGACGGTAATGAACAATGCTTTTTCTACCGGTTCTCCCATAGGCGATGGCGCTGCACTGTGTTCCGCAGCTCACCCAAGCTTATCGGGTAGCCAGACCAACTTATTGGCGACTGCTGCTGATTTGAATGAGACTTCTCTTGAAGAGATCCTCATCCAAATTGCAGGATTTACCGATGAGCGTGGTCTGAAGATCGCGGTACGTGGTACTAAATTGTTGATTCCTAAAGAACTTCAATTTATCGCGGAAAGGATTATTAACTCTAATCTGCGTCCGGGCACAGCGGATAACGACATAAACGCAATGAAATCAATGGGAATGCTTCCAGAGGGAGCCGTGGTTAACCACTTTTTCACTGATGCAGATGCGTTTTTCGTTAAAACTGACTGTCCAAATGGGTTCAAGCTCTTCAACCGTACTCCGCTGAAAACAGCGATGGAAGGGGACTTTGACACTGGTAATATGCGGTTCAAGGCACGTGAAAGATATTCTTTCGGCGTGTCTGACTGGAGATGTGTATTTGGTACTCCCGGCGCATAGATACAGCAATGTATTAAGAAAAGGGCGGCATTCTTGTCGCCCTTTTTTTATTTGGGTATACTGATCTTGTTACCTGACTATCTCATCCCGAGATAGACACTAGCCACGACAGGAGACGCTTACATGGCTACTCATTTTAAAGGTCCAATTCTTTATTCCGCTGCCCGTAAAGGGCTTGAAAACCTCCAAGTTGGGGTTTGGCCTGATCAGTCGGTTTTGTACGATGACTTCACCGGTATACTTCTAGATGCTACCAATGACTGGACGGTGGTAAAAGACACCAGTGCTACCGCTGCTCTCTCGGCTGATACGGCTACAGGTGTTCTTGCTCTTACTTCGCAAGCTACTACTGATAATGACGGTGCTTCGATTCAGGGTAATGAGATATTTCAGTTGCCCTCGACTGCTGGAGAAAAACTCTTTTTTGAAGCCCGGTTCTTTGCTTCTTCTACATCCGGTTCTGGTGTGGGGCAGATGGATATTTGGATAGGGCTTTGTGAAAATTTTGCTACTAATCCTGAAGCTGCTTTTACTGCTTCAAACCGGATAGGTTTTCAGTTAGACGATGGTTCGTCTCTAACTCGATTAATCACAGAAGCATCTGACACAGAGACAGAGACAGAACTTGCTGCTGCTTATAACCTGACTGATGACACTTATGTCACTGTAGGGTTTATTGGCACTAAAGGTACAACTACTGATACGGTTCAGTTTTATTACAACCGACAGTTGGTTGGTACGCATACCACTAATATTCCCACTAGCTTGATGACCCCGGCTGCTGTCGAAGTGTCAGGGGATGCTACGGGTACTAAGAGCATGAGTGTTGATTACATAATGGCTGCGGTTGATCGTGGGGTTACCTACTAATGGCGACTAAAAAGGCTCCTAAGAAAGCGGCTCCTAAGAAAGCGGCTCCTAAGAAAGCGGCTCCTAAGAAAGCAACCGGGACCTTACCTCCGCCTAATAGTGCTGCTTATAAAGCAATGGTTTTACGTGGTGAAATCAAGGAGTAAGTTATGGCAGGTTCAGATACTTTTTCGACCTATATCGTTCCTGGTGATTTAGCAGCGGCTGATCCTAACGGAATATGTACGACCCAGACACCGGGGGGCGCAGGTGATTTGACTATTAACGGCGCTTTGGCAACTGCGGGGGTTGCTACGCTGGTTCCCGCTCGAAACGTCACTATTACTTCTGGTGGAGCGAGTGAAACAGGCAAAACTTTTACGGTTACAGGCACGGCTACAGACGGTACGGCGGTTACCGAAGCCATAGCAGGACCTGGAGTAAGTGCCACGGTTTCAACTACAGCTCTCTTTAAGACAGTCACACAAGTAGCTGTTGATGGTGCTACGAGTGGGTCAGTAACAGTGGGTTCGGGAACTACGGTCAATCAGGTAGTGTTTGCAGGACGTACTCGTTTACGGGGCATCTACTTTGTTAATAGTGCTGCGGCAGGAGTTCTGGACTTTAAAAACGGAGCCTCTAATGGCACGACGGTTATGCAGCTTATGACCTCGGGCACTGCCAGCACCGCCGATTATCCGGATATTCCAGATGAGGGGGTTTTGTGTAGTGATGGCGCGTATGTGAACTTTACGACCACTGACGTAACCGCCTTTACTGTGTTTTATAACTAAGGTAGATGAATAAGGAAGAGGCAATACGCAAAGAGATAAGGCAGTGGTCCTCCGTGGCACTGGAGCAAGTTAATCCTAATTTTTCCAATATGCCGCCGTGTCCTTATGCAAAGGCTGCTTGGGCGGAGAAAACGGTAGGAATTGGGTTTAAGGATTCTCCCGGCTTTCAGGACCTTACTACTATTATTTCCACGTTTGATGACCGCTTTGACATAGTAATTGTAGTGGATCTTGTGTTTAAAGAGGCAGAAGAGTTTCATTATTATTTAGAAGGGTTGAACGGCGCGATTGCAGAAGGGATCTTCATTGATAAGGACATCTGGTTAATGGGAGTTCATCCAGATGATATTGAATATGGGGAAGTGTACGACGTTGAATTTATATCAAAAACAGGCGATCCCTATGCCCTGATTTTTGTTCAACGCTTGAGTAAGCTGCATGAAGCTTCACAGAAGCTTAAAGACACTGAGTATTATGATAAGCACCTTGAAAGGTTTAATGGGGAAGATATCTATAAAACTCGTGAATCTTATTACCGGAGATTAAAAAATGGCACGTAAAAAGCAAGGCTATAACGCACGGCTGGATGAGTCGCTGGGAGAACGAAACCGGGGAAGTAAAAGCCAAAGTCTCAAATCCCGTCGGGACGAGAGTAAAGGCACCGAGAAAGCCATGGGAAAACGTGCTTATTCGGCTGTTGGAACTATGGATAAAGGAAGTCGCAGTAAACGGGCGGTACATCTTGGTGCAGCAGGAGCTGCTACAAAAAAGCGTTCCCGTAATCCAGAACTCACCCCCCAGCACAAGCGATTAGCCATGGGACAAAGTGTTCCTCAAGGAAAATCCCCTGTACGAATGCGTGGAGGCGGGGGCGCAGGAAGAAGGGGTGGTTAAATGGCAACGTCCAGTTCCACTGATTTTGACTTAGATGTCGCGGATTACATCGAAGAAGCGTTTGAACGGTGTGGCCTTGAGGTCAGGACCGGTTATGACCTGAAAACGGCAAAACGCTCGTTGAATCTATTATTGGCGGAATGGGCGAATCGGGGCTTAAACCAGTGGACGATTGAACAAACCAGTATCACGACGGCTTCAGGGATCAGGGTATATCCCGGTGGAACCCTGACCATGACGGTAGGGGCTTCTGGTGCATTTTCAGTTGGTGAAACCATTACCGGGAGTGTCAGCGCAGCTACCTGTTCTATAACAAACCTACCCTCTGCTACTTCATTCGCTATTACCATTCCGGTAGGACTCTTTACTACTGCTGATACCTTAACCGGTGGAAGCAGCGGTGCTACGACTACACTGACAGCAGCCGTTGATTTTGCCGATGTACAAAGCACTATTGATATTTTAAGTACGGTAGTACGGCGGAACAACACTGATTATTCTGTACCCCGGGTAAGTCGGGATGATTATCTGACCATTCCCAATAAAACTACTACAGGACGCGTAGATCAGTTCTTTTTGAATAGGTTAATTACGCCGGAGCTAAAAGTATGGCCTGTTCCAGATAACAATACCGATATTATTATTTTTAACCGATTAACCCGGGTTCAGGATGCAGATACCTATACCAATACGTTTGAGGTGCCTTTTAGGTTTTATCCGTGTTTGGCAGCAGGTTTGGCTTATTATCTGTCAATTAAACGAGCGCCGGATCGTACACAATTGTTAAAAACGATTTATGACGAAGAATTTGACAGGGCAGCGGTGGAAGACCGTGATAGGGCGTCCTTTACTATTCAGCCCGGTCTGTCGTATTCGAGGTTTAACTAATGGCTAAATTTGCATTAGGAAAGTTTGCATTAGGTATTTCGGATCGCTCCGGGTTCCAGTACAAGCTTAATGACATGAAACTGGAATGGACGGGGCTATTGGTCGGACCCGATGAGTGGGAAAAGAAACAACCCCAGCTCGATCCACGACGCCATGTGACTGATCCACAGGCACTTAAAGATGCACGGCCTAATTCGCCCATGGTTCTATCGGTATATGTGGGAGTGCCCAATGTCGCTGATGACGGACTCTGGAAACCGATGAATTGTTTTGGGCAGGTAGGTCAGGTAACGGTGACAACGACATAATGGCTTTTACATACGCACAGTTGAAAACAGCGATACAGGACTATACCCAGAATACGGAGACGTCTTTTGTGACCAATCTTCCTATTTTTATTCGTTCCTCGGAAGAACGCATCCTGAAGACGGTGCAATTAAGTCTGTTTCGTAAGAATTCTGCGGGAAACCTGACAAGTGCAGACGAGTACCTGTCAATGCCCAGTGACTTTTTAGCGCCTTTTTCGTTGTCCTATACTGATGCAAGCAGTGATAAAAACTTTCTGGATTTCAAGAGTGTTAACTTTATACAAGCCTTTAACCCTGATGTGGCTACTACGGGGGGTCCACGCTTTTACGCGGTTTTTGATGTAAACAACTTTATTATTGGACCTACTCCTGATAGCAGTTATGCTGTGGAATTGCATTATTACTACCGGCCAGACAGTCTCACCGCAGGAGCGGACGGGGGTACTACATGGCTCAGTACCAATGCGGAATTAACCCTGTTGTACGGGTGTTTAATTGAGGCGTATGTCTATATGAAAGGGGAGCCAACGCTCATGCAAGAGTACGAAAAACGATTTGGTGAATCCCTGGTAGCTTTGAAACAATATGGTGAGGCGAAAGAAGTTACTGATGACTATCGTACCGGAATGGTTATAAGGGAGAAGACATGAGGACCCCGGCGCTTGGAATAAGTAATGAGTTCAAGGTGGACGTAGTAACTACGCAGAACAGGGGACAAACCCCTGAAGAAGTGGCCGAACGATGTATAAATAAAATTGTGGGTATTTCGGCTACAGCAGATCCGGTAATCCGGCAACAGGCACAAGCCTACAAGACGCAAATTGAACAAGTAATTGTTCATTATATGAAGCAAGCGATTCAAAGTGACAGAACCACGGTTTATAATGCTTTGTTAGATGCCGGGGAACCCAAATTAGCCGACTTGATTAGGAGATTATGATATGGCTTTCACAGGAAACTTTATGTGTACCAGTTTCAAGGTAGAACTTATGACTGCTACTCATGACTTTACTAATAGTTCCGGCAATACGTTTAATATTGCCATGTACGATAACAATTCCTCTTTTACTGCGGCGACTACAGCGTATACAGCGACAGATGAAGTATCGGGAACGGCCTATGTAGCCAAAGGCAATACGTTAGTGAATGTTACGCCTACAAGTTCCAGCACCACCGCTTATACCGATTTTGGGGATTCTACGTGGAGTAGTTCTACCATTACGGCGCGAGGGGCGATGATCTTTAATGACACCGCTAGTGGAGATCCCAGTGTAGTGATTCTTGATTTTGGATCGGATAAGTCTTCAAGTTCCGGGGATTTTACGATTGTATTTCCAACCGGTGATTCTACGAGTGCCATTATCAGGATAGCTTAATATGGCCGGGGTAACAGTCACCCTTGAAGGCTGGGGCGTTGATGTTTGGGATGCGGGAGCTTGGGGAGAAACCAGTGCCGGTCAGGTAGGCACCGCTTCTGTTGGAGCAGCCACCGTTACTGGGGACGCTAATGTCAGTGTTACTGGGGTAGCGGCAACAGGATCGGTAGGAACGGTAAGCGTTACCGTGGTATACCATGTCAATGTTAATGTTACCGGGGTAGCGGCAACAGGACAGGTTGGAAGTGTAGTCGGAAGTATTCCGGTAACCGTTCATCTCCAGGGATGGGGAATAGGAGACTGGGGGGATAGCTCATGGGGCTATTCTAATTCCGGTTCTGTAGGTACGACGGCTGTTGGGTCAGTTGTTGCCACAACAGAGGGAACGGTCAATCTTACAGGCTTGAGTGCGACTACCGGGCTAGGAACGGTTAGCGTAATAACCAACAGTGCGCTGAGTGTTACTGGCGTATATGGGACGGCTAGTGTAGGAACGGCAACTACGGAACAAGGAGTTACTGTTTCTGTAACTGGTTTATTGGCGACAGGGAGTGTAGGAACTCCAACCGTTACGAATATAACTAATGCGTTTGTAACCGGAGTGTATGCAACAGGAGAGACATCAGGAGTCCAGGTATGGATGGAAATAGTACCGTCGCAAACACCAAATTGGGTAGAGATAGCGGCTTAAACAAGAGGTTTTAAACATGGCAACTTATGTAAATAATTTAAGGCTTAAAGAGATTGCAACCGGGGCGGAGTCGGGTACCTGGGGCACGAGCACAAATACTAATCTCGAATTGATCGCGGACGGTCTTGGTTACGGCACTGAACAGGTGGCAGCGGATTCCAATGAAACCTTCACTATGGCAGATGGAGTGGCAGATGGTATGCGGGGGATGTACCTGAAGTTCACTTCAGCCGGTTCACTAACTGCGACCCGTACCCTGACACTTGCTCCTAACACGGTTTCCAAGGTGTGGATTATCGAAAATGCCACTACAGGAAGCCAGACCATTACGATCAAGCAGGGTTCTGGAGGAACAGTTAATATAGCTAGTGGCACGAAGAAGATGGTGTATACAGATGGAGCTGGGTCTGGAGCCGCTGTGTATGCGGGATTGGACGAAGATAGTGCTGGTGCTGACATAGCTTCGGCAACGGCTACCGACCTCACCGCCGCTACCGGCAATACAGTAGTCATTACAGGCACAACGACAGCTACAAGCCTCACAATGAATGTGGGTCAGCAGATGATACTGCTACCTTCTGGCGCATGGCCTCTGACCTATGACGCCACGACAATGAACATCAATGGTGGCGTGAGTTATACCTGTGCCGCAGGGGATAGGCTTTATGCGGTAAAAGATTTAGCTGGTGTTATCCGGGTGTCAGTGTTTAAACAGGATGGAACGTCGGTTGTGGCAGCAGCGAGTGATGCTACACAAACCTTGAGTGATGGAGCTACGGTTAATTGGGATATGGCTTCTGGAAATATAGGTCTTTGGGCGATAGGCGGAAATAGAGCACTTGCTGCCCCTACAAACCTTGTAGTGGGTTCTTCTGCGCTAAGAATTACTCAGGATGTTACAGGTAGCAGAACTGTTACTTGGAACGCTATATTCAAGTGGTCCGCTGGTGCTGCGCCAGTGTTGTCTACAGCGGGTGGTGCAGTAGACATCGTGTCCTTTATTTACGACGGCACTAGCCTCTATGGGTCATTGGTATCGAGAGGTGCTGCATAATGATGGCGTGTTTGGAAACAGACAAACCAATGCAGCTTCAAGTTGAGCACTACTTTTCTTGCCCAATTTATTTACTTGAACGGCCAGATTTCCTAGAAGCGGTCAATGAGGTGTCTGAAGAATACCTCAAGGTAGCGCGGAAGAAGGGCGCACAGCACGAAATTTATCCCCTTTATATGACAGACAACTATTGGGGTGATGAACGTGTAGGAGCATTCGTAGATTTTGTTGGGGCAACTGCTTGGAATATTCTGGATGAACAAGGATACGTCATGCAAGGCAATACAGTGTCATTCTTAGAAATGTGGACGCAAGAGCACCATAAGTATTCAGCAATGGAGCAACACATTCATGGTAGTACGGCGCAGATCGTTGGGTTTTACTTTCTTGAAGTACCGGACCATAGTTCTCGTCTGGTGTTTCACGATCCTAGGGCAGCAAAGGTTCAGATTGACTTGCCTGAGAAAGACATAAAGAAAGTTACACCCGCCACCAAAACGGTTAATTTCACGCCTAAGCCCGGAACGTTGATGTTTGCTAACCCTTGGCTGGCGCACTCGTTAACCAGTAATGCCGCCGATAAACCTCTTAAATTTGTCCACTTCAACATAGCCGTGCAAATACCCCCTTCCGGTGTTGCGGCTCCCGTACTCAATAGGGTGGATGAGGCGCTGAAGTCTCCCTTCGCGGAGGTGGTATGAACGTCTACCGAATCCGCTTTAATAAGAGACGAGGACAAGCTGGATTTGGTTCAGTGGATCATGTCTGGCGTGTGTGGGAAAACGACAAAGAATATTTGTTTAAACATCTGGACATTACAGTGCCAGTTAAAAGCGAGAAAGATACGAATGGTATGGATTACAATATAACTTGCGAAGGTGAAATGAATATGAACCGTGAAACCTCTACCGCCCACATCGGGCAGAAGCAGGTGGTCACAAAGCCGCGAGGTGCTGCATAATGATGGCATTTACTGGTCCTCCGTTAATAGTGCTGGCCCCCGGCACAGGGAACGATTACAACGTACACACGGCTGCGGGTGCGCCGTCTTATGCAGTCCGTTGTGAGGTAACATTTAATTCTAACCGGGATTCCACGAGTACTGGTACTCCGGCTATTAGAACGGGTACTACTTGGCGGGCGGGTAGCGAGATTTTAGTTAAGCAGAACGCTATATGTACTGCCCGTGTTGGTTCTACTGGTTCTCCCGGTGCGGCGGGTAATCCCGGTACGGCAGGTAATCCCGGTTCTACGGGTTCTGCAGGATCGTCGGGTAATCCCGGTACGGCGGGTAATACTGGTGGTGCGGGGGGTACTGGTCCCGGTGGTTCCGGTGGTTCCGGTGGTGCTGGTGGCCCCGCACCCGGATCGTCGGGTAGTCCCGGCTCTGCGGGGGGTACTGGTGGTACGGGCCTTACCGGATCAGCGGGTAATCCCGGTAATCCCGGGAATGCTGGTGGTACTGGCGGTACTGGCGGTACTGGAAATACCGGTGGTACTGGTGGCACTGGTAGTACTGGTGATACTGGCGGCACTGGTGGTAGTGCATTTACTGCTGACACTAATAGCGGTGTCGTAACCGTTGTTTATAATTCAGGTACGCTAATAAGCGTAGGTGGTCCCGGTGGTCCCGGTGGTGGTGCTGGTCCCGGTGGTAGTGCTGGTCCCGGTGGTCCCGGTGGTACTGGTCCCGGCGGTCCCGGTGGTGCTGGTGGTGCTGGTGGTGCTGGTGGTGCTGGCGGTCCCGGTGGTGGCGGCGGTGGCGGTGGTGGCGCTGCTTGGTGCGGCCATGGTGGACCTTGGCCGACTTGTACATTTGGTGGCGGTGGTGGCGGTGGTGGTGCCGGAACTCCCGGTGGTGGTGGTGGCAGTGCTGGTAGCGGTGGCGCCGTTAATCCCGGTTGTACTGGCGGAGCTAATACTGGAGGTGCGGCAGGAAACGCCCCAATATCGCCGGGTGGTGCTGGCGGTAATCTAGGTTCCTCAGGATCGGCGGGCAGCCCCACCGCCAGCCCGGCAAACCCCGGCTTGTCTGGTGGAACAGGAGGCGCTGCGGGTTCCGGTCCGGGTCCTACTGGTCCTCCGGGTGGAACTGGTCCTGCGGGTGGAACTGGTCCAGCGGGTCCAGCCGGTCCAACTGGTCCTGCGGGTAATCCGGGTTCAGCAGGTTCAGCAGGTTCCACGGGTTCCACGGGGCCAGCAGGTCCAGCGGTAGATGGTGACGCAAACATTACATGGCGGCAATTTGGTACACGAACCGGCCAGATAACGTAAGGAGGTAGGATGAAAATTAAATATAAAATTATTCAAGTTAATCCGGCGGATCACGGCATTGTTGTTCGCTTTTATACAGACACAATAAGCGAGGAAGACTTAGCTATTCGTAATCCTGATACGGGTGAAATCATCTTAGACGATGATGGAAATATAGGGTCTTGCCGAACCGATTACAGCATTACTTTATGGGATGCACCTGCCTTAACTGGGGAAGCCCTAGAAGAGGTGATTATGCGTTCCGCCCCGGTACAGTGGTTTGAGCTACTGGGTAAGGTATCTGATGCAAGCGTGGACACATCGCTTTCTGAGATTCCACTTAATACTGTAGTCACAAAGGACCCTCCTACTAGAAGGTGAAAGCGTCAGAATAAGATGATTATAAATGATCAATTATTTTACATACACATTCCTAGAACTGGCGGAAGATTTTTTAAAGAAATGTTACCCGATAACGTAGAAGTACCCCTTTTTGGGAAATACTATAAGGGTATAGACCGTCTCCACTTACACTACCCTCTGTATAATGAGTGCTTTAGTGTAAAAGATATGGATCATTTGACAATAGTTAGAAATCCGTTTGATAGATTTAAATCAGCACTTAAAGGTCCCCTTGAAACTACTTCTTACGATTATTTTTTTAAAAATGGATTTGATGGTGCAATTGAGCTGTTATCAGAGGCAAATTTTGACATAGGTAATTGGTTCAGGCCTCAACATGAATTTGTGTCTGAAACTACCCATGTGTGGAGATTTGAAGATGGCTTCGGGGATAATTTTATAAAATGGGTATTGGATAAATTTAATGTGAAACTTAACCGTGTCCAGCGTACTATCTTTGCTGATTACGATTATATTCAGGTACCTGATTTAGTAAATAAATATAAAGCATGTGTAGAGGAATACTATAAAAAAGATTTTGAAAGGTTTAATTATTAATGAATCTAACTAATGAATATTATTATTTTCCCGAAGCCATAGACAAAAAAACCTGTAATAAAATAATAGAGTTAGGAGATAAAGGTTTTGATGAAGCAGTAGTTGGGCATGGCGGGACAGAAAGACTAGACAAACAAATTAGAGTAAGTAAAGTTGCTTGGTCAAATGACCAATGGCTATATGATTTAATCTGGCCCTATATGGAAGAAGCAAACGCACAATCTGGTTGGAAATACGACATTAAAGCTGCTGAATCTGTCCAGATAACTCGGTATGAAAAAGGTGGGTTTTATAATTTCCATCAAGACGGGAAAAGTGACAATCTATCTGCTTATAATCTGCCAGAAAACAATTTCTTACACGGAAATGTTAGGAAACTGACTATGGCTATCACATTAAACGATGACTTTGAAGGAGGCGCATTTCAGTTCGTCACATTATTAGAGAAAGGAGCATCTAGCATATACACTCCAGATTTTAATAAAGCAGCTACTTTAGGGTCTATTATGGTGTTTCCTTCTTTTATGATGCACAGAGTTGAGCCAGTAACCAAGGGTGTCCGGTATTCATTTGTTTTGTGGTTTGTAGGGGCGCCGTTTAAATGAAAGAGGACTGCAAAGATTTTATTGGGGTTTTTCCAGAGGTTTACCCAAGCGGGTTTTGTGACCACGTAATAAAGGAGTTTAACCGTAACCAAAGTCTTGGCGCTGGCAGTACTCGTCTAGCTGAAGGTAAAGACAAGCACGACGTAGATGATTTTCATATTTTTGCTAACGGACAAATTTTGGAGTTTAAGTGGTTTGAAGAAAAAGACACTCGGGACATGTTTTTTGAGGGCTTGCAGCGGTGTTTTGAAACTTATACAACTGAATTTTCTGTAATGAAATCCACCCGTCTACGCTGTAAGAACATGAAAATTCAGAAGACCACCCAAGGTGGTGGTTATCACACATGGCACGGGGAGCAAGGTAACGGGGACCAACAAGGCAATCGGGGATTGGTTTATGTGCTCTATTTAAACACTCTACCGCAAGAAGCAAACGGTGAGACAGAATTTTTATATCAACAACGAAGGATAAACCCTGTTGGAAACACAATGGTGTTATGGCCCGCTTCATTTACTCATGCTCATCGGGGAAATCCCGTTTATGGGGACAACACAAAATACATCGTAACTGGGTGGTTCCACTACGAATAAGAACGGCATACATGCTAGAGTAAATAATGACTGAAGAAGAGATGGCTCTGATGATTGAGAAGGCGGCGGAAGCGGGTGCTAAGAAGGCCCTGCGTAAGGTGGGGCTGTCTGATGATGACGCGCAGGAGTGGATTACAATTAAGGGATTTCCTAACGAAATAGATTGGCCCGTTGAGCCTAGTTAAATATATGGGATAAGCTTTCTATGTCTGCTAGTAGGCAACCAACAATGAAGTCGGACTTACAGGATGTTCTGATTACGGTTGCCCGTATTGATGAACGCATTGTCACTATATTTAATCGCCAAGCGTTAATTGAAGCACGAGTTAATTCTATGGATGAGAAAATCCAACAAATGAACCCGTCGGTTAAGTTTGGGGAAAGGGTGTTCTGGATTGTTGTGGCTGTTATAGCCGCTGGAGCGGGAAAGATCTATTAAATGCCTCTTACCAAATTACAATTCAGGCCCGGCGTAAACAGGGAAACCACCTCCTACACCAACGAAGGCGGCTGGTTCGATTCTGATAAGGTGCGCTTCCGGTTCAGCCTTCCCGAAAAGATAGGCGGATGGGTAAAAAAATCCAGCTACAGCTTCCTGGGGGTGTGTCGCGCCCTGCATACCTTTGTTTCACTGGCAGGTACGAAGTTAACCGGAGTAGGGACCTCTCTTAAATACTACATAGAACAGGGGGGCCTGTATTGGGACATTACCCCTATACGGGCCACCACCGCAGCAGGGGATGTGACCTTTGCGGCGGTCAACGGCTCTGCGGTTCTTACCATAACAGACACGGCCCACGGGGCAGTCGCTAATGATTTTGTGACGTTCTCCGGGGCAGTCAGCCTTGGCGGCGTCATTACTGCGGGGGTGCTTAATCAGGAATACCAGATCGTCACTGTTGTAGATGCCGATACCTATACGATTTCGGCCCGTACCGCAGCGACCACGATCCAGAGCCTGACTGTGGATGGTGCAATTGTCGATACCCCTGTCCCTGCCAATGTTTCTGACACAGGCAACGGAGGCGGTTCTACCGTAGGTACTTATCAGGTAAATACAGGTTTGATTATAGCTGTAGCCGGTACAGGCTGGGGGTCAGGTACATGGAGTCGTGGGACGTGGGGATCAGCAGCCACCACTACGACTTCCACTGAATTAAGAATATGGACACACGATAACTTTGGCGAAGATCTTCTCTTTAACGTCAGGGACGGTAACATCTATTTCTGGGATACCGACACGGATACCTTGGGCACTGACCGGGGGATACCCCTTACTCTTCTTGCTGGTGCGGATGCCGCTACACCCACCGTTGCCAAGCAGGTGTTGGTAAGTGACAGGGATCGCCATGTCATTGTCTTCGGGTGTGATCCTGAAACAGCCATTGGAACGCAGGACCCCCTCCTGATTCGCTTCAGTAACCAGGAGTCCATAACTACGTGGGCGGCGGCAGCTACCAACACCGCAGGGGATCTCAGGGTGGGTTCTGGCTCCGAGATTATCTGCGCGGTTGAGACACGTCAGCAAATATTGGTATGGACCGATGTTTCCGTACACGCCATGCAATACCTGGGGCCTCCGTTTACCTTTGGTATTGACCAGATTTCAGAGAACACCACCATTGCAGGTCCGCTTGCAGTCAAGGCCGTGGACGACATGGTGTTCTGGATGGGTGTGGAAGAGTTCTATATCTACACCGGACAGGTACAAAAGCTTCCTTGTTCTGTACGATCCTACGTGTTCAATGACTTTAATGTTGAACAACAGGAACTGGTCACGGCAGGGCTTAATTCCTCCTTTTCCGAAATCTGGTGGTTCTATCCCTCTTCCGAGGCTACTGAGGTAGACCGGTATGTGGTTTTTAACTACGAGGAGAAGGTGTGGTACTACGGCACCATGGTACGCACTTACTGGCTAGATCGCGGGGTCAATGACTATCCGGTTGCCGCCAATACCGACGGCTACCTCTACAATCAGGAATTCGGGCTTAACGACGGCACTACCACCCCCGCCTCGGCCATCTCCAGTTATATCCAGTCCAGCCAGCTCAGTATCGGGGAAGGCGAGGAGTTTGTATTCCTGAATCGTCTCATTCCAGACCTGACCTTTGATGCGTCAACCGATTCTGCCGCTTCAGTGAACATGACCCTCGAAACACGGAACTATCCCGGTGGGCAATACTTGCAGAGCACGGCTTCTGCGGTCACCCAGACAGCTACCACTCCGGTAGAGCAATTCACTACCGAAGCCTATATCAGGCTCCGGGGACGCTCGTTTGCCCTGAAGGTGGATTCAAGCACCATAGATATCCAGTGGCGGCTGGG
>Ga0209128_1000750_pt1 | contig 23650 bp, 17 predicted proteins | sample ETNvirnome_6_100_FD_184072 | JGI IMG/M metagenome (GOLD analysis project Ga0209128, IMG submission 184072) | Marine viral communities from the Pacific Ocean - ETNP_6_100 (SPAdes) (version 2) | ecosystem: Environmental > Aquatic > Marine > Oceanic | place: Pacific Ocean | collected 2013-06-19 | reverse complement strand
ACGTATGATTTAACAATGCAAACGGAAGATGGTATATATGATTTATACTCACTTGATGGGATGTGGGATCCTAATGGAGGTAGAACTCCAATCACAGGGGTCCTAGATCCTTGGGATGGTGTTGATGGTGGTGTTGATGGTGGTGGTGGTGTTGATGGTGGTGGTGGTGTTGATGGTGGTGGTGGTGTTGATGGTGGTGGTGATCCATTCGACAAGGATCCATGGACGACAGCCGGAACAACTTCTCCGGTGATCACTGTTAGAACAACACCGGGGGGACTGGACGGTATAGACGGTGTGGAAGAAATGAAAAAGAGGCTGTGTCAAGAGGAAGATGAGTGTAAAGAATTTAATTTTTAAACATCTATTACATCATCTTTATCTACAAGCGCTTTCATTACATCATCTCGCGATAGTAGCATTTTAGTCTGGTTATCGACAATATTTAACCTCTCCTTGCTATCAACATCCATCTGCTTTACCGTGACTTGAGTCTCGTTTCTTTCTTTTGCAGTATGAAGTTTATTCAAAGTTTCAATAGCGGAAGAGGATGCTTTAATAAGCTCTGCTAGCGCTGCTACGTCTCTATTTTCAGGAGCAGATGATATATAATCGTCTACATTGTTTACAATGCTTAATGACTTCCTAATAAGCTGTCCGGAGTTTTGTATAAGAAAATCTTCCAGGTCTTCTTTATTTAGAATACTTTCATCTATAGGAGCCTTTGCAACTTTATTATTTTGCTTTAACTGAGATATAATATCGTTAACAGCCTCATCGAGTTCTTCAGCCATATACATATATTTAATCTTTACTTGAACTTTTTACAACGTATATTATTATACGTATATGGCTACTGTACAAGTAAAATTTAAGAAAACTAACAATAATGCCGTCATACCGTCAAAAAATCATGATGACGATACAGGATTGGATGTTACTTCTATCGTAGATATAGTGATCCCGGCTAGAGGTTCTGCAGTGGTTGATGTAGGGTTAAGGTTTGCTTTTATTGATCATGGATTTTGGATCAAGGTGGAAGGTCGTTCGGGACTAGGATTTAAACACGGTATTATTCCGCATCCAGGTATTATTGATCAAGGATACCGAGGAGATGCTGGAATTAAATTATATAATTTTACTGATAAAGATTATGAGGTACACACCGGAGAACGTATTGCGCAATTTGTAGTCTATAGAAACTACAATGTTGAAATATCTGAAGGTGAAATTATGGAGAGTAAACGTGGAGAAAAGGGCTTCGGGTCTTCAGGTAAGTAATTATGATTGATTTTGACAAAATCTGGGTAGAAAAATATCGCCCTAAAAAATTAGACGATATTATTTTAGACGAGAGAACTCTAAGCATTGTTAAAGAGTTTAAAGATGAGATACCTAATCTTTTATTTGTCGGTAACCCTGGTACAGGTAAAACAACATTAGCGCGAGTTATTGTTAATGATATTCTAAAATGTAATTATCTGTATATTAATGCATCTGACGAATCCGGAATCGATACTATTAGACACAATATTTCGAATTTTGCTCAAACCAAGTCTTTTGATGGTGGTGTAAAGGTGATTATCCTAGATGAAGCAGATGGCCTCACGGTGCAGGCTCAAGGAGCTCTACGTAATACTATGGAGACCTATGCTAAATATTGTAGGTTTATTCTTACAGCGAATTACAAACATAAAATTATTCCTGCGGTGCAGTCGCGATGCCAGTCTTTGGATATTAAACCAATAGTTGAGTTAGGTGTAAAGAGATGTTACAACATTTTAAAAAATGAAAATATTAAAATCCCGGAAGAACAAAAGAAAAAGTTTGTCCAACTCGTCAAGCGTCACTTCCCCGATCTACGGAAAACAATTAACGAGATCCAAAAGAACGTCATTGATTCAGAGCTGTGTATTATTAGCGTTACTGGTGATAACGAGTTGCTCGAAACGGTTTACAAAAAAATAGCTTCAAAGAAATCTCTTGAAGCTAGAAAATATCTAATTGAGAACGAAGACAGATTTCAAGGAGATTATGATACGCTGTTAGGTAATTATTTAAATTTTATCTATACAGCAAACATCGACGATCTAAACAAGAAGCAGATGATTGCTATTATTGCAGATCACCTGTATAAGAGCGCATTTGTTGTTGATAAGGAAATCAACGCATTTGCATGCTTAGTGAATTTAGAAAACTCTTTGCTCTAAGCTGGTGCAGGAGCAGGAGCAGCACCACCTGCGGGTGCGGGTGCGGGTGCAGGAGCAGCTCCTTGCTGATATCCTGCCTTTGCAGCGCCTCCCGCTCCACCAAAGACGCCTTTATCTCTAGCGGCTGTTGCTTTTCTTTCCTTAACGCCGGCGGTTCCAGCTAATGCTTGTTTAAGTTGACCTAAAGTAAGGTCATTGAGATTTTGACCCTTTAATCTAGATGAAGGCGACGCTTCAATATGTTGTGTAAAAAGTTGTTCTAATTGTGTAAGATGATCTTGGAGTTGCTTTTTACGCTTACCGGCAGCGGCTTCGTCTTCGCCAGACTGATACATGTCTTTTACATTTTGACCAACTTGCTGTGCACCGGCTTTAACAGCTTCAACGCCACCTCTAGCAGCTTGTCCAGCACCTCTAGCAGCTTGTCCAACAGCTTGTCCAGCACCTCTAGCAGCTTTACCGACAGCTTGACCAGCTCTTTGAAGACCTTCTTTTGCGCCCTTTGCGAGATTTGCTACACCGCCTAAAAATTCTTCTATAACCTTTAATTCAGATGGTGAAGCATTTTCGATTACCAACTGTATTTGCCGTATAGTTAGATTAGGCAGATGCTGTGTTAGTTGAGTTGCTTTATACGCTTCCTCGAGTAAGTGGGTGTCCTTGTGTCGTTGATACATGTTATTATTATTTATGTTAATAGGCGCTAGGCCCCTTAGTTAAATCAGATAAATATTCCTGCGTGTAAGAAACCGCCACTGGGGATGGAGTGGCGGGTTCAGAAGGAATAGTAGTATTCTGTTTTGGAAGTGTTCTTTCAGTTGGAGATAAAGGTGTACCTACATGGTCTTCGGTGCCTGTTGTCCCTCGAGCAGTCCGGTTTTGAATATTATCTGGTTCCTCATCCAGCTCTTCAGGCTTAATTTGCACATCACTTTTTCTCCGCATAGCATCGGGTATAGGAAGAAGATTAGGTGCATACTGCACAGATTGTCCTAAGCTACCAGGAACAGAACAATAATGCGTATACCTGCCACCGCCTGTGTCTAGAGCAATATCTAATACTACATCAAGAGAAGATGTTGCAGAGCTGGCAGGGTAACGCGCTGGGTCTGTATCTTTAATACCGACGACCCTTACATGAAGCCCTGAATCAATCATTTGATCAAGTAGCCCTTGAGTATTAGCTCCAAGCTCTTTATAATCATCCGAACTTTTAAAATTGTCACCAAATTTAAAAACGTCACCAACGAGGAACCCTCCTCGCTCATATCTCCTCATATAAGATTCGTGCAACTTAACAAACTTTTTACCGGCCATAATATTATTTATGTCGCCTTGCAAAAAATCACACGTTATCTAAAAACTCTTTTAAAATATGAAATGCTTCAAATACTTCTATATCACCTTGATCACCTGGTCTTATAATCTGGTCATATTCAAAAGAGTGAGTTGTATGAGCTAGCACTCTTTCAATCCACGCACCATCTTTATGAAAGACTTTATGATGTAGCGGAAGCTTCAGTTCTGTATATACTTTATATTTAAGAGCGCGAACTAACTCTTTATTATCAATCTCTACAGCAACTGCGGTTTTTCCTTTGACCTCCATATGTAATTATATTGTAGTTCCTTAAATTCGATTTACCACCCTGGTATTAAATATTATAAATGGCTCTTATAAAACTAACAGATATATCTGTAAACAGCCTTGAACAAACGTCACTGAAACAGGGATATTTGTTTAAAGATTTGTTTTTGGATTTAGAAACTGCTGTATATTATAATAGAGAGCTTAACAAACAATCCATACTAAAAGACGTACAAGGTTCTTATGATGAGCAGGCTATACAAAATAGCATAGTAAATATTTTTTTAACAGCACCCGGCGAAAAACTTTTAAGTCCAGAATTTGGACTAGATTTAAGAGGATACTTGTTTGAACCGGTTTCGCAGTTCACTGCTTTTAGCATCCAAGATGATATAATCAATCGATTACCGGGGATGGAGCCTAGAATTAGTGTTAATGATGTTTCTGTGACGCCTAACGCTGATGACAATGGATATTTCATAACATTGCAAATTGATATACCATCATTAAATGTGTACGGGCTCTCTATTAGATCGTTATTAAATAATAGTGGATACTATATAATATAAAATTATGCCAAAGTCAGAAATAGAAAATGAGTTTTTAGATTTTGAGCTACCTCAAAATGCCTATGTTGCTTTTGATGCTGTAAGCTTAAAGGAATATATAGTTAATCGTTTAAACGAAAACGAGAAGTTTACTGATCAAAATTTTGATGGAAGTAATCTAGCAGCAATTATAGATATAATTGCTTATTCTTACCACGTACTATTATTTTACTTAAACAATACGGCCGCTGAGGCAAATTTTGACCAAGCTACATTATATGAAAACATGAATAAGATAGTGAAGCTGATAGGTTATAAACCAGCCGGGAAGCAAACATCAATAGTACCAATAAACACTGTAGCTGCGGCTACTATGCCTACAGGTAACTACACTATAAGAAAATATTCTTACTTTTTAACCGATAGTGTTCAGTATAACTTCTTAGACGATTATTCATTTAATAAAACTACTAGCGGTGTTGAAAAAATAAAAACCTTAGATGATACAGTAGTCCTCTATCAGGGAGCTATTAAGGAGTACCCGGACTACTCAGCACAGGGTGAAGACTTCGAAGTTGTTCCTATAGTTGTAAAAAATATAATAGATACAGATGCTGAAAAATTTATAGCGGATAACACAATAGACGTTCATGTGAAAGAAGTGAGCAGTAGCACTTATTATGAATATAAAGAAGTAGATAGCCTATATCTTTCTAGCTCTAATGATCGTGTTTATGAAAGACGTTTAAATGAAAATGGGTTTTATGAAATTAAATTTGGGAATGGTGTTTTTGGTAAAAAGCTTTCTGAGGGGGATATTGTATCGGTTACTTACATACAATCTGACAACAGGGCAGGTGTAATTAGCAAAAACACTATAAATGGAAATAAGTTATATGTTTATGATTCTGTAAGACAGAGGCAGATTTTTAATGATACTTTCTCTAATAAGGACGAGACTTCATTTATTAATATTTCTAATAGCTCTTTTATTACCTTTAATAACTCTCAAAATTCAACTTCTTTAGCAGAAGAAGAAACAGTAGAACAGATACGATTAAATGCACCTAAAGAATTTGCATCTCAATTAAGGCTAGTAACTGAATCTGATTACGAAGCTTATGTAGAAAAGAATTTAGCTAACGTAGTTAATAGCGTCACTGTTGTTAACAATGATTCGTATATAAACGAATATATAAAATATTTTTATGATATATGTGTGGATCCAAATAAGGTAAACAGGGTATTAATAAACCAAATAAATTTTGCTGATGCGTGTGACTTTAATAACATTAACGTTTTCTGTGTACCAAAGTTTGTTCCGACAAGTGACGGTTATTATCCGCCCTATCTTTCTGAATCATTTAAAAACCTACTAGTAAATACAGCTGGTGAACGAAAAATGGTTTCAAATACTGTTGTACCTAGAGATCCGATATACATGGGCTTTGGTATAGGGTATACTGATTCTCCTACCTTATCTTTAGATATTTTAAACAATACTTACTTATATATTGTACGCAAGACTAATAATAAAATTAATAAAGACACGATAACAGCTAGAGTTGGAGCTGTTATAACCGCCTTTTTCGAGCCAAAGAACAATAAACTGGGCCAGCAATTAAGCTTTAGTTCTTTAATGAACGATATATTGTCTATTGAAGGTGTAAAAAGAGCATATACTAAAAATGAATCTACAGGTAGCGCTTTAGAAACTATATCGTTTTTATCTTTTAACCCGGTATATGAAACTAGTGATATTAGTATTGTAAATCAGGACATTACGTTGCCTTATTTTAAGTTTCCATACTTATACTCACCCTTTTCTATATCTAGTCGTATTAAAGTGATAGATGAGTAATATTAAGACAGATTTTGCACTCTTTGATGTAGAAGATTATAAAGGGGAATCTAAGCTATCTTCCTATAATCTTGACATAACGCCTCTAAAGTTTAAGGCTAGAATTCCTAATAACGAAAGTAGGGATGTGCCTTTGAACGCTCAAAAAGCCACATTTGATTTTGGGGATGGTACTTTTGCAAGCAATCTTACTAGTACGCACGTATTCGAGTACCCGGGGCAATATACGGTTAGAATGATATTAAGAGATTGTGATAATAATGCTATACTGGCATCGTACAGCGACACTGTAACAATTCATGACTATATTATAAATACATTTACTGTTGACCTAAAAACAACAAATTTAAACCTATCAGCAAGCGAGTTTTCGACACCCATTACGATTACATCTAAAACTCCATTTTATCAAGACTTTCAAGACATCTATTATAGTATATCCGGATGCCCGTATCATAATTTCTTTAACTTGAGTAAAGATGCATACAACCATCTCAAAAGCTATTTTTCTATATACGAAAAAAATTATATAACAGCCCTCTCTGGGTGGGAGTATGTTGAGTTAGATAAAATAACTCTATCTTCAGCTAATATATATGCTAAGCTTAGTACTAATGGAACAGAAACTGTAATTGTAAACGGATTAAGTTCAAGTTTGTCTAGTGTGCATGTAGGGGCTTCTGGGTTAAAGGAAATTTACGTAAAGACTGAGGAACAGTTTGATCCTTTAAACATATCATTTTTTAAAGACAGAAATAATATCTTTTCTAATAGCCTTAAAGGGTATAGAAATAACAACTACACTAACAATTTTAATGTTACGCTATCAACATCAGTTGGTGCAACGTCGGGCCAGGTCTTAAGCTGCGTCCGGGTGTCTTCAAACGGGTTAGTTAGTGAGGGCGATGAGTTAAATTCCTTTAAGGTCAGTGACGTGCAGTATAAGGGGCTTATAATGCCTTTTACCTTAACACCGGCTGGGTCTGCAGGGCCCACTTCTGCATCATATTTATCTGGTTATAAATTTACTATGAAAGCTCTCTCTGGCGGTATACCGTCTTTTGAGCTTTTATCAGGAACGTCTCCAGCGCTGGCACCTGGTGTTTCTGGCGCACCGGTGCTTTCGAAATATTATACTATATCTAGTTTATATGATACCCTATCTTATATAGATACTAAATTTTGGTATCGTGGGGCATTTACATTTAATGACGGGCTTTCAACCACAGCGCCAGTTTTAACTCTCAGTACAAGTGTACCCTATATTAATGGATCAGCAAATTACGGAACTGTATCCGGATATACGACGTTTACCTGTTACCCGAAAGACTACTACGGTCTTTATAAGCATAATGAAAATTTTGATTTTGAGCAGACAATTAAAGATCTTCGTTTTCAAGAAATATTAATTGATAAAGATATTTTCTTTACAGATTTTATAGGAAGTATATTTGGAGATGTTAGTAGCAATTATGACGTTCTTGGGAAAAAGCTTTACGAGAAAATATTTAATTTTGTATCCAATAACTCTGATATTGATTATTGTGATATCAACTCGCTAATTAATATGTCAAATATGGTCAGCGATGATGGAATTGTATTTGATAGAGCGCGCGCGCAAAACCCAACCCAGGTTAAGAGGTTCTTAGATACGCTCAGTGTTAATTATAACAAATTTAGAGGAGGTAAAAACAAATTCGAAGAAAACTTTGATCCTAAGGGCACAGCAAATAAAGCAATTTACGGTAAAAACTTGGGCCCTCAGGTAGATTCATTAACGTACGAAATTACCGCTGGTAATGACTTAGTGGCTTATGAACTATTTAGTAGTACCTATAAACGATTAAACACGTACCAGCCGCTAAGTGCTTTAAGTGGTGCTGCCTATTCCACATCAGGTAATGCAAATACATATATGCTTAGCGACTTTAGTACAGATGTCAGCAACGCAAGTGGGGGTGATTACTGGGGATGGGGATTAAGTTTACCCAATTCATATACTATACAAACTGTTAATAAGTTTTACGAGTTTTATAGTCTATCCGCGGTATATGATGATACAGTTCTAAGCGGATTAATAGATTATAAAAACGGACTAACAACTGTAGACTTTAGCGAGCCTCTAAGTGCGTTACAAGGACGGGGAAATATATTTGATATAATGATACGAAATTCGTTATTTAGTAGTCTATCCTTATTTTAAGGATAAATATGTTTAATGGATAACATTAATACAGGGTTTCCAACGGTAGTTCTTTCTATTACAAATCCGGATGTAAAGAGAGAGGACGCAAAGGATAAGTTTGAGCCTTATACATTTTTACAGTTTATTAAAACAGTAAGTGAAGATTTTGTCCCGGAGACTCTCAACGCGTTTTATAATAATTACATTAATGAATGGAATGTAAAAACTGGAACACAAGCTAGCGACAATAAGGAAATTATAATTGACAGATATAGAGATTTTTTAAAAGATATTACTCTTAACTTTTCAACAAACGCAGAAAAAAAATTCCTTACTCAATTAAATTTTGACGATAAGTACGACTTGCAGACTGCAATGTCGTTTTATAGTACCAAGATTAGAAATATTGTTTTATACTATAAAAAGAAAAGAGAGCTGTTACATTACTCCGTTACTAAGGCAAAGGTAAAGGGTAGTAATATAGGCGCTGTACAGGCTGTTAAAGATGTAATTTTAGATTTTTTAGAAAACAGAAGCACATCAGGTATAGACTACGATATTGACGTTATTAAAGATAACTTATCTGTATCCATAACAGAATATTTCGATAATTATTCTCAATATTTTAATAGAGACCCTGATACTAAAGACTATGGGGCGAATTTCAAGGAATATGAACCTGGCACAATCCCCGAGGATAAGAATCTATTTTTAACATTGGAGCAAGAGATTGTTGATCTCGTGTTTGCGCGCGTTGCGACGGATATAAGACAATTGAAAGAGGCTAGTGAAGTTTTCAGTTCTAAAAAGCGCCAAACAGAAAAGTTTATGGGAACGGATTTCTATTACCTATCTACAGATAGAAATGGAACTCCAGATATGGGAATACTATTCAGCGCAGATAAACCATATGCTAATTTTCTTAATCAAAAATACCCTTCAACCGCTTCGGTATTTTCAAACGATATAATAAGTGAGCGAGATTTAGGATACTTTCGACCCACCAATACTGCAATTGCTACTATTCAGGGAAAACGAATAAACTTTTACCAAAAGGAATCTTATCCACCAGGCTCATTATACATATTTCCGGATCCAAATTTATTTACTAACAATGACCAAATTTTAACATTTATAGTAGATACTTCAACATCTATTAATAATAGAAGTAAGGGCATAGCTATAAATCAGCCAAACTTAACTAAAGAAAGTACTGGGGTTATAGGCTATGCCTCACAGATAAGTGAAAATAGAAATTTAAATACTGATTTATCGTATCTATATGATCAGGGGTATATAGATCAAAGTAAAAAAGATGTTTTTGGAAACAGTTTTGGTCTGGTAAAAGATAATAATTATTATAGAAAAAATCTTGAAACGGAGACTGAAAAACAAATTAAAAGTCTGGTTGTAAATGGTTATCAGTTTTTTGATGATTTATACAATGAAGGCTTTAATTTTAATTATGATACAGCTGATAGCAGTACATTTTCTGAAACCATACGATCTGGTCTCACGGCTTTTACTAACGGCCTGACCGCGGTCGGGGACCAAACCCCCGAACTACCTCTTTCTACTTACTCTATCTTTGCACGTTATTATAACCCATATCAAGAGCTACTTACTCCTACTAATTTTTTAGGAGTAGATTATGGAAGACCTGAGACTCTTACTTTTGATGCAGATGTAAAAGATGGTGCATATTTTAGAATGTCTGAAACAGAAGCGCTAAAACAGCCAATAAGAACTGGGTTGAGTGCTTTTACAGATAGTTCTGAGCAATTTTATTTTTCTGATTTAGTAGAGGCGGGTATTGGTTATTATGATGGTGGTACAACTGTTGTAAGGGCTTTATGTGATAATACAGGTCCCGGGACAGCTTATACACCTGGTTATTCTCTATATGAAGGATTTTCGGGTAACTTTACGTTTAATGTAAGATTATCTGGCGATAACAATGTTAAGAACTACGACGGTGTTAAATTTACCGATAATATTATATTTAACTACACTCAAGCAGAGGAAGGATTTGATTATAGAGACGAAGTTTATTCCACAACATCGTTTTCTACTGTTCAGACGGCAAGTGATAAGTTTTTTAATAAGCGAAATCATACAGGTAAAATATATGTTAAAAATGTTAATGAGAGCCCTGATAAACCTGCTGTAAAACAACTAACAGATGCTTTGGATTACTTGTCTGGAAAATATAGCACAGCGATATGTGACGAGCTTTCTACTAAAGTTGTAGATTTTGATATATTATATCAAACATTGTTTATAGAAACAAGTTCTTACCTTGTAACAGAAAAAACCGTTTATGAAAATAGTACATTTATATCCCCACGGACCTTTACTAATTCAATAACTTTAAATACTGACTTTTTTGATAAAATTAGCAACAGACTAAGAGTTAATAATGACGCGTATTTTTGCAAAATGGTTAGGGAACAAAAAACATTTAAAAACATATTATTATATCCTAAAATTTACAAATACACCTACACAGAAGATAAAACAGAGCAAATTTATCCAACTACGGGAAACCCTGCTGTATCTTCAACATGTTTCTTTAATATTTCATCTTTTGATGTAGTACCGATTGAATGTGGCAAACCTATATTGACTTATAATAGTGATAACGAACAATTTAATTTAGCTGTGTTGGTAAAAGACTTAAACAAAGGTCCTGCATTAATAAATTATCTCTTTGAATATACTGACGAAGTTAAATTTTTAGATTCAACTGCTTTTGTTAGTAACAACAGTAGATTTACTCATGATTTTATATCCGATGGTAGTATAGATTTAGATTCTTTAAGATTTACTCTATCATCAACAGTTCCAACCTTATGTGCGGAGAGCACACCTATATCCGCAGCTTCTTTAATACTATGAATACTTACACTCTATCTATATCCTCTACAAAATATTATAAAAGAGAAAAGACATTAAATCAAATTGATCTATTTGATACGACTAAAGTTACTTTAGATATTTCAAACATCTATACAGAGCTTTTTCCAAGCTATTTAAGTATATCTTGGGGCGACGGTACGGATCCAATTCAGCCCGATCTTAGAGTTTTTAGAGACTACAGAACTGAATCTATTTTTCCTGAACTTATCAAAGGTGTAACACCGGTAACGTTTAGTAATGATTATACGCATATATACTACCCCTCTTCTTACGCGCTTAAAAAATCTCTTACGTTTAAAATGAATGTTGGGTATGTCGACGGAGGGACACTACGCGTCACCGCGCCCCTTATTGTTAATTCTCAGAGTTATTATGAAGCTGTTGAGGATATGGATCTTGTTGGAGTAGATCTAATAAACGATACTAACAACACTTCGCGTTTTTCTCTATTAACTAAGAAGCATAATCATATTGTTCAATTTGATAACAAATCTTATAAAGAGGATTAACAATAAATATTAAAGATGGGTTGTTTAGTAAAATCAAGTTTAAGTGCATTAAGCTCACGTGAAGCTGCTGTGTGTCCTGTGGATTTAACCTTAGACCAATATCAACAAACCTACAACGGTGGGTTTAAATTAAATTTTATTTCAGCGCTTTCTGGAGTTCGAGCTTTTAAAAATTTAAACTTTACAAACTTTTACCTAACTGATAACCTTTTACTAGACAGTGTAGCGACACACAACGAAATAAAAATTAAACCAACTAAGCTTTTAACTACACTTAATTTTACCACATCGAGTGAAAATTATGTACACTTTAAAGAGGCGTCACTTAGCGGATTTAAAGATACTGATACAATTTATAACGCTGTATTTTATGGGACTACCACATTTACTACTAAATCGTCAGAAGCAAGTTATTTTGAAATCGATTTTATAGATGACTTTACATGTAGAGTTAGTACTGTTGTCAACAGTACACGGTATCACTTAGTAGTTGCCGATGATGCAGCTGTCGACGGTGTAAGAACAATCTTATTTGTTGCGCAAAATCAACTAGATCTGGATAATTTTGATCTAGAATATAATCTACTCAAATATAAAACAGATAGTTTTATAAATTTATATAGTAGTAAGGATGACGGTAAATATATTATTAGAGGTGATAGTGGTTTTTTGTATGCGAATAAAATAGACAGTAACTCAAAAGCTAATGTGTTCTTTATTAGCAATCATAGCATAAAGCTAAATCAAGAAGTAAATCTCACAATCCCATCCCCGTATGATACTTCATTTATTACATATAACCTTGAAGGTAAAATAGATAACGATAAAAGTGATTTTCACCTACCATCAAACTACTTGTTTTATAATTCAAGTAATTCACTTAAGCAGGATTTTAATTTCTTTGTATTAAAGAATATAGCAAATACGCAAGATCAATTCACTTCTTCTAATAGCTTACTGTCTACATCTGAAACTTCTATTTTTAGCCAAAATTTAAGAGATTACACATCTATTTTTTCTGATATTGATAGTGAGCAAAACGAAGTATTGGCGTTAAACTTTGTCTATCATAATTACGATATACCTATAAAGCCGGGGACAACATACTTTACGGCGCCATCGTCAATGGTTCCTTTTGAAAAATTAAACATTAATGATACTAAATTCGTAAAATCTGGTGCCTTTTCTTTTAAGAGACCTGATCTAGCTGATAGAGTATATCGTTTAGATGACAATTCTGTTAAAGAAGAAAATGTAACCTATCTATGTACATGGTTATCAGGCGCGATTGGGAAAGAAGGAATATGGGTAGATAGATACTATTATCCAGATTTAGTGTCAAAAGAAGCGGCCTTAGCTGCATCTCCTGCTTATAACGTAACCTACCAAGAAGCAGTTGAAAACCTAATTGCTAATAATTCAAGTCTCAAGACTTCGGTAGAGAAAAAGCTATATCTAGATAAAAAGAGTGATTTGACTTTTGAACCACAAAAGCGCTACAAATATGTAAGAATATCAGAAGACGATTTTACAGAAAAGCACCCAACAAATTTTTGTAACACTGCTCGTATTAATAAGAGAGTAAATAATTATTTTAAGACTATAAATGAAAACGGTGGGTTTAGTTTAGGGTTCACTGTACAGAACGACGCTGGTAACTTTTCATTACAGTCTAGCTATCATGATATAGACGGGGGATTTAGTTTTTACAAAGCTGGTAGAGATGTTAGCTTTATATTTAGAATTTTCGACAACAGCACATCAGGGTTGTCGATAGGAAGGCGGATTGCATTAAACACATTTACACATCATTTTGAATTAGATAAATTTGATAAAAATAATATATTTTTATCCTTTAATGCAATAGATGGAATTTGTACTTTATATTTAAACTCAAACGTTATATATTCATTTAACATCAACGCTTACCAATTATATACTAAACGAATTTTATTCGGGGACATATATCTAAACTGGAGTTCTTCTAGCCAAGAAGGGACAGCGGAGCGAAACTTCTCACGAGGAGCAGCAGATGGGAAGTATGCTAATAAAAAAGAACTTTTATTCAATGAGGCTACTACAAAATATTTTATAGACGATGTTTATCTTACATTAAGTCCTTTAGAAGATCATCAAGAATTAGCGTATATATTTAGCACTAACATAGACTCAATTCAAGATTTAACCATTTCACTACCATGCGGAATGCGCAATCTAACCGATACTATACAAGCGGTTAACTCTGTTAATACTAATTTAAAAAGTAAGAGTAATGTAGTTGATATTAATATTAAAAATTTAAATATTAGTGATTCGAGTATTACAGACGAAACAAAAAATGTATTATTAGCAAATATTGTTAATAGCTTGCCTAAAACAACAGTTATAAACGAGGTTAAATTTACAAACTACAAATGATAGATTATTTTAAATATACAAATGGTGAGTCTTTTACCTTAAGCGGTGAGGCATATCAAGGCCTTTTTAATATACAAGACGGGAAAGCCTTTTCGGGTAAGTCGTTTACTGATACTTCTAAATTGCTAAGTGGAAATAATATGTTTCTAGCGGATGCCTTTTTAGAGGAATTCGAATTTGACAGGACCGTATCGGAAGTTAAAAGTACTAGACTAAAACAGCCGTTTATATCACCAAGAAACGTAGTTGATCAAAATTTTATTGACAGAAACCTACAACTTCTACATTTAAATAATTTAAATATATATGCACTTAGTATTATAGCGAATCCTAATATTTTTGATTTTTTAAATTCTACAAAAAATGGAAATGCTTATTTTTTAGGTCTATCAAGCGGTACATTAGATTTAAGAAATAATGACACAAAGTTGAGTAAAACTAACGAATTTCCAATACAAATAGACCCGTTTAAAGATACGGAAAAGGTCCCCGGGGTTGAAGTTTTAGATGATACTCTAGATAGTGAGTTGTTTATATATGATGATGAATCGTTTTTCTATTTTATTACAACCCCAGATACAACTAGCTATACCTTTTCAGGTTCTTTTGTTACTAATGGAAGTCTTATTAGAATTGAAGATGATGTATTTAAAGGGGCTAGTAAATTTTCATATGATAATAATACAGACACATTATATTCTATAGAATACCAGCAACAGTTTTCCATGGAAATGCCGACAACCAGTTGGGATGCAGTATTAAAGCTCTATGATAATAGCTTTATAAACCCTTGCAGAGTTTTTAAGCTGGTTAATCAGATTTCGTTAAACGACCAGGTAGTGGATGAAAGAGTAGGCTTGGGTAATAATATTATGGGCTATAGATATCTCGTCGATGACGAAGGACCAATAAAACTAAAGCTGCTTAATAAGAACACCTATGACCTTATTAATATTATTGGTTCCGGAAATAGTGATGAGCGTATTTTATCATTTGATATTAGAGACACAGATGATTCAATTTTAGTTTTAACTCTTATTGGACCACTACAGGATGCGGCAGAATTTTATGTGTATCATTTAGATATAGATAACGTTACTAAAGCTAATGGTGAATTTATACTACCTAATAACCCAGGACGTGTTTTACGACATATTCCAGCTGTTGAGTTTAAGAAAAAGCAAGGAGTGACAATAACATTTTTGAGCAATGATTCGAACATGTTTATAATTAATGATCAAGGTGCCGTGTCAACAAGATTTATATCTAATCCGGAAAATGTAGCAAGTTTTCCTAGTATGGCGAATTTATTATATTTACCTAATATGTTTTTTGATACAACTTATGAAAAGTTTAATTTAATTGAGAAAAAATTTAACTCTAATTTATTGCCATCAAACACCTATAATAATTTAAGCTTTCATGTCGTTAAGAACAATTCAGATTTATTTTATTTTTTACATAACATAGGGCGAATATACTTAGTAAAAGAAAGTACACTACCGTATAAAAACCTCATACCTCTCAATCTTAAGAGATTGTATGAAAAGATAATTAGTTGTGAGTCGAGTATAGGTATATCTATTAACAGTGAACTTCAAACCATAATTAAAGATGCTGTAAAAATATTTTTAAATGCCAGTATAATACCTCATAAAGAATATATTGAAGGTATACCAGTATTAAGCAAGTATGTTTCATATGAAGGCCTAGAAGTTAATTTCCGAAATTTTGAATTCCATGAAAATGAAGAATTAAACTATAATACGGTTTCAAGGGTGTTTGATGAGATCTATAAATTACAGCTAGCGGTTTTTAATATTATGGTTTCAGGAACGCGGGATGATGGCGTCGACGACGCCATCATCGATGATGGCGTCGATATCGATGATGGCGTCGATGGGGCAGGAGATATCGTGGGCGGCCCGGGTGATTTTGACATTTTTGAGATGGAGACTGTCGTAGAAGACTTATATACCGCCGGGGGCTTATTAAGACTAGAAGGGACAACAGATGAATTCATAGGGTTCTACCATATACACCCTGAACACGGGCCCATGGTAGGACCTAAACATACTTCTACATCACACGGGTATTTAGTTCCTATGGCTTTGCCCGGTGATATAAGACCAACGCCACCGGACTGATGTCTACAAATAATAGTTTAAATGTTAAGTTTAAGAATTAAATAAAATTATGGCCGAGCCCCGTACACCAGAAAACATCGGACAAAGTCTGCAAGGATTAAGGATAGCTGATTACTATTCTTCTTTGCTGCATGTAAGTGGAGCAGATATCTCTTTACTAGATAATAATATTGTCTACGATGGATTGGGCACTACAACCGGAATATCATTGAGTAGTGAAGGGACCAGGGTCACAATTAATAACTATATCGAACCTATAGGTTGGGACACAGGCACCACATATGACCCAATTAGTGGTACTATGGAATGGTTAGATGCGTTTTTTCCTATCAATAGTATAATGCTAACAACTACTAATGATAACCCGGGTAATAGAATAGCAGAAACTAAATGGGTCTTACAATCGTCCGGGAAGTTTTTAGCTAGCGTTGGGACGGGGCAAGAAGTGGATTGGGTTGACGGCGCGCCGGTTGTTCGATCACCTCTTGAAGAATACGAATTTACGCGAGGGTCGCGAGGAACTAGGTCGGGTGATTTAGCAGGTGAGTATTGCGTAACACTACGCAATAAAAACTTACCACCTCATACCCATAATGTAAATATGCGATCTGTTACCCAAACGCGTGACGCTGCGGACCCATCAACAGTATTTTGTTTTTACTTTGGACTAACTGTAAACCCTCAACAGATAACAGAAGAAAAGAGATTTAGTATTAATTCTATCAATATTCCCGGGGTACAAGATAACCCGTATTCATATTTTTTAGATCAAGATAGAATCGAGGCATTTCAGCGAAATACATCGTTTACGGAAAGCGATGGTACTGTTATTCAAAAATATAGAGATCATGTTATTACAACCTTACATGACGAAGGGTTTACATATGATGATAGCCACTTTAGTCCAAAATTAGCAAATTATTCTTTAAAGGGATGGGGCGGTGCACAAGCTGGAGGACCTGGGTGGGGAGGCGCGATGATATTAGATGATAGCTCTACTGTTTTTATTGCAAATAGTCCGAGACCTGTTGGCGTTGCGTGGAGTGATAATACTACTATTTTAAGAGAGAGCTCTTATGATCCGAGAGACATTGATAAAGTGCATCCAGGTACATTTGGTTCAGAGGATTTAATTTTAGCCAGAAATATTATAATAAGCGTGCTGGGTATTGATGAGGCTAGAAAAGCTTTAGCGAATGTAAATAGATTACCGGCATTAGGCGAAACAGTAGATGATTACGGAAGTAATAACAGATTTGTTATTGAAGAAATAGAAAGTGTCTCGACTATACCAACAACTAATACAGGAAGAACTGTTTGTCATAATAATATACCTCCAAGCTATGGTGTATATTTTTGGAGACGCGTGCCTTTAGATTTTCCAGAGGTGCCTGTCGTGACACGTATTCCTTATGTACCTGGAGATCCTGTCGTCGATGTTGTAAACATCGATGTTGTAGAAGACGTCGACGAACCGGTGGTGGATACACAGGACGTTGTAATAGATGTAATTATTGAGCAAGTAACATGGAGAGCTGAAATTATAGCAAACAAAAAAGAACTTGATTTAAGCGCATGGGCTCTTGATCGTGGGTGGAACGGAATATCACCTGCGACTATAACTGTACGGGCCGGTGTTTACATATGGTCAGATAATACTACCGTACCAGCATTAAAGATTGATGACTTCCCCGGGGGCTTAACCCTTATAAACAATGGGTATATAATGGGGCGTGGTGGTGATGGTGGTTCGTATGCTGCAGTTGATCGCCTACATCACCCGGCGCCTCCACCACGACCGGTGCCGGTAGAGATGACAATTTCATCGCGAACTGCTAGTATTCCAGGGGGACTTCCGGAAGGTGCGATGGAGGGTATGCATCGAGGGGGGGAAAATTCTCGTGTTTCTGTGCCTCCGGGGGGATCGATTCCGTACGAGGATAACACCCCATGGGATGAACGGTATACCGGGTGGGATGGTTGGAATGGTGGACATGCTATCGAAATAAACACAGTTACAACTATAATAATTAACAATAACGAAGGAGCTATAGGTGGCGGTGGTGGCGGTGGTGCCGGCGGATCTACCGGAGACCATGGTGGTGGTGGTGGCGGCGCGGGTGGGGGCTCGGGTGGTTTATCATATGATGGTAACATGGAGGAACTCGGCGGGCCCGGAGGCGCGGTTGGGGAACCCGGAGGTGATGGGGCTAATTGGCGGAACACCCGCAGTCGCGATTATGAGGGGTGGGTATGGTCAAACTCCCGCGGTGCGGGAGGCTATCAAGGCCGTGGTGGTCAAGCCGGTGGTGGTGGTGCCGGAGGTCGTGAACAGTCCGGCAATGACCCACACGGAGCAGGTGGTGGCGGTGGAAGAGTTTTATCATGGGATGCTTCAGGAGGTCTTGGTGGTATCTCCAGTGGTGGTCACGGAGGGTCCGGCGGTAACCCAGGGGAATCAAGAGTTACTGGATCGCGCGCGGCAGGCGTTTTTGACGAGAACGGCCGCTCGGCTAAGCATTGGGGTAATGCTGCTGGTGGTGGTGGCTGGGGAACTGATGGTGGGCATATTTTTAGATATATCTATACCTCCCGCTGGCCGTATACGATACTAGAATCGTATACCGACCGCGGTATAAGATCAAGAGGTGGTACAGGCGGAAACGCTATTAAATCAGTAGGTGGTTCTAACTATACAATATCCGGAGGACTAGTATACGGAAAGACGGAGTAATAGATAGTATTTCTAGATTATTACATAAATAATAGTATGCCCGAAAGTTTAGAGAATCAATTTATATCTGATTTGTATACTTCGCTTCTTCATTTAAGTGGAGGGTCACTTGGTGAATACGGGCCTTTGAATCAGGTATTTGATGGATCAGGCAATGCTACCGGGATGGCGTTGAGCGGGGATAGGGTAATAATAAACAATTACATATATCCACGCGGATTTTCCACACGCACGCCCTTAGAGTGGTTAGATAGTTTCTTCCCGATAGGGTGTCTTCAGCTGACGTTTGGTGAAGATGATCCGACTGATAGAATAGCTGGAACTACTTGGTCGCAGGTTGCACATGGAAGATTTTTAGTAGGGACAGGACTAGCTGTCGATAAGCATGGGATTGAGAGAGAATTTTGCCCGGGTGGGCTGGAAGAAGAACAGGACGGATTGAGAGGTGGTAGCGGTGATATTGCTGGAGAGTATAGAACTGCTTTAACAGAGCTTAATTTACCGGCGCACTCTCATGAAGTTAATACGGGTGCTAGGTCAGTACAAGTATCAAACCCTGCAGGTACAGATATTAATTTTGAAGCGCCTACTGTAGGGTTAGAGGATGCCACCGAAGACTTTGCAGAGCAGGTAAGAGCTAGATATGCATTAGGTCAAGCTTTTAGGTTATATCCTAGTGCCCTCTTCGAGAATATTAATTTTCAACCACCGGGATTAATAGACCGGAGAACTGCTACAGAACAAGGACCACTCGCTTGGGTATACTCTCTTGATCTAGGCTTTCAAAGAGGGTCTGCAGCATCGAAATACTCTGCAGCGTTAAGATCGTTATATACTGAAGGAGATTTCGCCAATGACTATAATTTTAAAGAGGTAATCGGCTTATGGGACGGTGAATCTAGATTCGTTGCAGATGAACGTGTTGGGGTTGGTACAACAACAAGCAGCGGTTCCACCAATTCTGTGATGGTAGATAAGACACCGTATCAAGTGGCGCGCGAATTAGGGGCGGTAGATATTGGTTCCGCAGAAGGGGCAGCGTTGGTGGCTCAAGGCACCCCAATGCAGATTACATCAGGTCCAGTTGACGCTGTTGAAACAGATCAAAGTGCTAATAATACTCGAACAACTGATAGTGTTGGAGAAAATATAGCGCATAATAATATACCACCTTCGTATGGTATATACGTATGGAAAAGAATAGCATAAAAAATTATGGCAAATATTACTATAGTAAAATTAAAAGTACGGCGTGGGTCAGACGCTCAGAGAAAAACTATTGTTTTAGACCAAGGTGAAGTTGGGTTTACATTAGATACAAACCGGTTATTTGTAGGTGATGGGTCAACTTATGGTGGTCGATCAGTTGGAGGTAAGAATATAGGTCCCTTTGCAGACATTTCAAATTTAGGACCTGACAATTCCCCAGGAATGCAGGTAGGTGATATTGGATATGCTGATAGTAGGTTATATATGCTTACTTCTACCAATTATAATGATTCTCTTTCGGGTTATGCTTATATTGGTAATATCGCGGATGATGTTACCCTAGAATTTGATTCAGATAACAAACTTACAGTAAGAAAAGATACATTTTTAAACTCTGAATATTTTGAGCCTACGTTTTTCGGCGCCGGGTTATTATCAAGTATAGGTGGTGTAATGTCAGTAAATCTCAACACCGAGTACTTGGAAATTTCTAATGCTAAGATTAGTCCTATAGCTAACTCTATAACAGAGAGAGAAATAGCTTCTACTGCTTTATCTTCGGGGCTAATAGGTGGTGATAACACACCTATAAAGTTAAAAATAAATAGTGACCAATTCGAATTTAATATAGATGAAAAATTACAACTCAAATCACTCGGAACACAAACAATTCCCGTGTCGAGTTGGGCTGGGGGTTCCGGAAGCAACTTAGTAAATTCTGGGCTATCTATAAATTCAGTTACCGGTAAGATTGAAGCAAATTTACGAACAGTTGATGTTAATACTTTTTCTTTGAATGATGGGAAAATATCCCTATACGGTGCAACTTCGGCGGCAACAGAAAACCCATTCCTTGAGACTAGAAACGGGTTAATTAAAAACTTTTCATCGTCAATATTTGATGTTATCACTGGGCTAGAGCTGTCTGGTAGTAACACTGGGGATCAGGTTCCTATAGGTACTATTTTACCTCATGCTCGGTCCTGGACCGATTCAGTTCCGGCTGGATTTTTATTAGCTAATGGCCGGACGATGAGCCAAACTACATATTCAGACTTATATGGTGTAATAGGTACCTCTTATGGTGATGGTGATGGTGGAGGCACTACATTTAGTTTACCAAACTTAACAGGTGGTGGCTTGCCAGCTGTGTTATATGGGCATGGTGCACTAGCTCCTAATTCAGATGATTTTGCTTCCGGTAGTCAAAAATTTATTACAGGTGATGCGGATGCAGGTGGTGCTATATTAAGTGGATTTGGGATTAACTTTATAATTAAATATAAGCAAGATGCAGTTTTAAATTTATTTAACGGGGCTCCTAATGCTGCTTCAATTGAAGCTGTAGGAAGAAATAATAACCAAGTATATCACGGGACAGACAGCACCGGATCGCCAGTAATGTTAAGTTCAGCTGGCTTTATTACATTTGCTCTATCTGGTGATGTAAGAAAGCCTGATAGTGATGGTACATTTGATAAATATGCAATTCCAATTTTTAACTACTAAATAATAACAATGGCTATAGAAATTTTAGAAAATACTTTAATTAAGCTCTTAGTCAGAAGGGGTACTGATTATGATAGGACAAACATTACTCTAGATACTGGGGAGCTAGGATACACAACGGATACAGAGCGTCTTTATATTGGAAACGCGACTACACCAGGTGGTGTTATCATTGGAAATAAATATAAGGGGAAGAGTGCCACGGTGACCTCCTTAGCGCCGGTTGTCACCGGTGATTATGTTTTTGATACAAATGCTAGTGAACTAAAAATTTGTATTGAAGGTAATGGGTCTAATGATTCTGATTGGCTTGTTGTATCTAAGTCATTAAGTTCCGGAAATGGGACTATAACTATCGATACTGATGGTAATATTAGGGTTGGCACGCTATCTGCTGGAAATTTTACTTTAGACGCATTAGGTAGTTCAATTGAATTAGATGGTTCTAAAAGAATAGCTTTAAGTTCAACGGTTAATATTGATGCTATAACGCAGAGGACAGCAACTGCAGGTAGTTATCTTTCTCTTCCGCAAAAATTAAAGATTAATGCTATTGATTACGATTTCCCTTCAACTAGTCCAGGGACGAAGACATATTTAGGGAGGGGCGCAGAAGCTGGTGAAGGTGTTCTATCTTGGAGTGTACCTTCAATAGTAGAATCTACTGTAGCGCCTACAACAGCGAGTGTTATACCTGTAGGTTCTATAGTACCTTTTGCTTCTGGTAGTAACGGAGTGCCATATGGTTGGTTACTATGTAATGGAGGTCAATACTTAAGCGCCGGAACCGGGTCGTATCCAGATTTATTTGATGTTATAAGGACAGATTATAATACTGGCGATGAAATTGCAGAACATTTTAGAGTACCTAATTTATTATCTAAAGGAATATATGGACAACCTAATGGAGTGGATCCAGCGAGCAGTACATTAATGGCAGTAACAACTGCATCTCACACAACCCCGGGGCTATCTGCGACAGGTATGAACTTTATTATTAAGTCGGTTGGTGGTGTAACTAACCCAACGTTAACGATAAATAAAAATCTATCTGCTTTTGTTATAAATCCCGCAGGTACAAGTACGGTAGATAAGACTGGTGTTTCGTTTGATCCTTTAAGTGGTTCTGTTGTTATAGAAAGACCACCTCCAGGCATGGTGGTTTATGATGATGGTACAACTCATGAGTTTACAGTACCTGATGGAATTTACTATATTAAATATACTGTAACTGGAACAGGTACCAAGGCTGGAAATACCCCCGGGGGAGCGGGGGCTACTTGTATTGGGTATTTATCAGCGTCCCCCGGTACACAATTTACAGTAAAAGTAGGCTTAGGTTTCACTAAAGCAGATGGTATGGCTGATGGGAGACCTTCCGAGATATACCACAAAGATGGTGCTACTACGACTCTCTTAGTTAAAGCTGATGGAGGTATTGCAGAGAGTTTAATAAACCAACTTCCTTCAGAAAGGTCAGATAATTTTGATGAAGCTGTACCGCCTGGTATAGCTGCTGGAACTATTGATTACGATAGTAATTATATATTAAATGGATTTGTTATAAAAGGTGGATCCGGATTAATGGATACGGACGAGACGAATGGTAGGGAAGAGTCCCTCGGCGCGTCTTCTTTCTTTGGTAATGCGCCCGCTCCGGGTGGCGGGCAAGGTGCGCATGCGACACAGGGTCTAGGACCAACACCTTCCAACGGGGTTGTCATACTTGAGTGGACGTAGTTGCTTTATATTTTTAAAGCCATAACTAAAATATGGAAGAAGTAATTGTTGAGGGTCTCGACTATGAAGACTT
>Ga0209128_1000748_pt1 | contig 23671 bp, 36 predicted proteins | sample ETNvirnome_6_100_FD_184072 | JGI IMG/M metagenome (GOLD analysis project Ga0209128, IMG submission 184072) | Marine viral communities from the Pacific Ocean - ETNP_6_100 (SPAdes) (version 2) | ecosystem: Environmental > Aquatic > Marine > Oceanic | place: Pacific Ocean | collected 2013-06-19 | reverse complement strand
TGGTTAGCAATGACATCAAAAGCGTAAGTCCGAGAATCACTGGAGTCTGTATTTATAGCCATGTTATTCCTTATATTTAAGTATGTAGAGTAGTTAGCTTTACTGAAACAGTGAAGGATAAGAAACATTAGGTGCCAACCTTTTCTATTGCCAACCTCATCCACCTGTTAAATGTTTCAGTTAACCTGCATCTTATCCCATTCACCATTTCCTAGAAATTTATATCTAGTAAGAGGTTATTCCGTAGGGAAATTTTTGGTTGCCTCTATTGCAGCAGCCATTGTCTCAACGGCTTGTTCAAGAGCAACCTCGGGGCTTTCGTGATATACCTTTATTCTGGGCTTTATTTGGCCCTTTGAATCCATACAGAATTCAACGCAAGATGCGTTACGAGGCATAACCTCAACTTCTTTAGAAACCATATTACCTTCGGCATCTAAGATTTCCTTTACATGCATTATAGGGCTTGAGTTCAAGGCTTGCATTTGCTGAGCTGCAAGTTCCTGATCAACGCCCTTTCCCTTTTTTTCTGCCATTATGCTTCTCCTATTATTGTGTTTACTTGGTTACATAATTCTAATTCTACATCGCTGATGGGGTTCTTCATAGAAAGGGCCATCATTTCAACATATGCTTCCATTAAAGAAACTATGGGCGGTGTAAATCTCATATCATGGGCTAAGCCTTCAGCATCAAGAGCTACTAAAAACTTTATGCAAGCTTCTAATAGTTTTAACCTAACAGAGGAAAGCCCATCACCGGGATCTAATTTATTTGCTTGGTCAAAAAGCAAATTTAAATAGTCAATATCAATTGAGTTCTTCATTATTTACAATAGGTATTTTACTTAGTAGTTGTTTTAGTGTTTCCTCGGTATCCTCTGGATTAGTTTCAATTTCAATAGCATTGCCTTTAAAGTTTAAACAACCCTCTTCAACTTCAACCTGTTTAAACTGAAGCATATCTCCTGCTTCATTATAATAGTCCATCATAGATACTAATCCAAATCTTCCATCAATAATAGTACCGTCTTCAAGACGTTCTGTGTTATAAACAATCAGGTGAGGGGTCATAAATTCTATTGAATTAACGGGCTCCCCCGATTGGTCTCTCATTTTCGTTATCAGCATTCGTTTCTCCTTTTTTTTCTAGTGCAATTATTAATAACAATTTACAATTCTTTTAATCTACTTTTACTCCCCATACATAGCCTCCTTATGTTTAATATAAGTGCCTAATAAGGGGCCTACTTCCCAATCCCCAATTTCCCCTACCCCCAAATCAAGAGGGTCTGAATAATCAATCCTTTGAACCCCCCAATTGGTAGTAGCCGATACTCTAATTGACCATATGGGATTAGGGCCATGATTTTTCACCTTCCCCCTCGCAGTAACATAAGGTTCCCCATTATTGTATTGCATACTGCTGTAATAAACACTGACGGTTACAACACTTAGTTCTATTTCCTCTTCTGCTTGAGCCTCTTCGTAGCCCGTAATAGCATCTACAATGTCTTCACAACCCGAGCAGATCAATATAACAAAGGTAGCTAGAAGAGCCAGTTCTGACGTTAGTTTTTTCATTTTATGATAGTCCATATTATATAATTGAATATATCTGGTGCTAATTAAAAAGTTTTTAGATCTTTTAATAAAATTAATATCCTGACTAATATTTGAATAATGATACAACTCTCAGACAATATTATTAAATATTTCAATAGTTTAACTAAGAAGGAACTGACAATTTATTTGATGTTCGCTCGTTATATCACAGAGAAATCGGGGATACCCTTGGACCACCTACCCACTATAACCCACCAGACAGAATTAGAATTTTCCTGTTCGATCGCCCGATTAGTCGAACAAAAATTAATAGCAATCGAACAAACTAAAGAAAACGTTCAATTAAAAGACCAGCTTTCAGGAAAAAGTACCCTTCTTACATTAAAAGATAAAAATCGAACTGGAGGCGAACAGCATTATATATTATATATAATAAATAAATATAAAGATAGTAAGACTTCTAAAGGTTTAATAGGACTAAAAAGACAGGAGCGAAACATATATAATATTACATTAAGATTTAAAAGAGTCTTAGATAAAATATATGATTTAGATGCTAAGCGGCGACGAGTTGAGTTAGTAAATTATTTTGCTGACGAACTCAATACATTATATGGACGGGGGGTTGTAGTCACACCCGAATGGCGGAGGGCTCAAATTTCATGTGCTGGACGTATTTTAAGAGAACACAATTTTACTTTAGGGGAATGGAAAGCAGCCATATCTTATTTTGTAGAACAAGACTATTGGAAGGATAAGTTAAAATCTTTAAAGCAGATAGAATCAAACATTCACCAATATGTTGCTAAACATAAAAAGAAGGCAAAGCAAAAGAGAGTACGAGTGATCAAGTAGAAAAAGAGAATTGTATATTTAATTAAATGGGAAGACTTAGAAAGAGATATAAAAAGGAAAGAAAAGGAGACGGCCTCTATAGGTATTATTGTGACGCTGGAGTCTATGAAGCAAACTCTATGGCCGCTCTTATGTTTGAAATTATTAAGCATAGAACACTACATTTAATTAAGGATGGAAAATGGAAGGATTAGTAGAATTTAAATCCCATAGGGAATATTGTAAATATCTTAAGAAGAGGAAGATTAGGTTTGGACCCTTTTATGAGGTAGACCCAAAAGAAACCCCTATTTCTAAAGCTTCGGGAAACTACGACTCTCCCTCGAAAATTATGAAGAACAATCTTTATCAAGTATCTATATTCGAGGCCACAATTGACCCCGATCATGATTGGCCTGAAATGTGGCACTTATCAATTAAGAGACTTGATAGGAATGCTTTCCATGATTGGAGAGATATGCAATTAATTAAAAACAATATTATTGGACCAGACAATGAGGGAGTAGAATTATTCCCTATGGAACGCAGGCTCGTTGACTCTGCTAATCAATATCACTTATTTATATTAAAAGAAAAATTAGTTCCTTTTCCCTTCGGTTTCACAGAAAGGTTGGTTGACGACGGAGAAGCTTGTGGAACAAAACAAAGACCTTGGAGGAAAAGAGAAAGACCGGAGGATGCCACTCATATGACAGACGAAGAATTACTAGAAAAAGTAAAAACAAGTGCAGAACACTGGCACCCCTCAGTAGCAGATGACAAAACAGAAGATTAAAAAATATTTGAAGCTTTGGGGCTTCAAGGAGACCGATTATGAATCCACATACCAGCAGCTCGGCCTTTCTCCGACCATTATTAAACATATTGAAAAATATATTGATAGTTTTCCTACTCCTCGGGGGTTGGCTTTTATTGGTAATGCTAAGGTTACTACCAAGACAATGGGAAGAACGGTTGAACACCTTCTCAGAAAAGGGCGTTTTAAAAATAGAGTCAGCATTATTGACATTCCAAGCTACCTTCTTAGAATCAATACTCTGGATTTCCAAGAGAGGTCGAGTATGGAAGCAAAAATGGAGGAAGATCTGGTTAATTCTGACCTCGTAATTCTTCAGGAGATAGGCTTGACTCGTTGGAATGAGTTCCAGCAAACAAAATTATATACTATTATACACGAGAGATATTCTAGGGAACTGCCTATTTTCGTTACCGTTTCTTGTGATATAGATGATTTGGAAGCCTTTATAGGTAACTCAAACTTTTTTAGAATAGAAGATAGTTGTGACTTTTTAGAGTTATAGATGCCAGAAAAACTACCACAAAATCCAGAAGCTGAAGCCGTTGTATTAGGCTTAATGATAATAAGCAAATCTTGTTTAGCGCAGGGCATGAGTCTTTTATCAAAAGAACACTTCCACAAAAGGTCACATGGCTTGATTTTTGTGGGGATGGAAGGACTATTTCAATCTAGTAAAGATGTAAGTCTGGTTTCATTGACAGAACAACTAAAAAGTACTAATAGTTTAGATGCAGTAGGGGGTCCTTTAAAATTAGCCGAATTAACTGAAAGCTCTATTTCAGACACAGAATTAGATACTTATATCAGCATCCTCCAAGACAAAGCAATCAAGCGGAATATAATTCTTGCTGCAGATGATATTATGAAAAAGGGTTATGAAGATGTAATGGAGCAAGACTCCTATTTAAAACATACTATGGAAACCCTTTGGAAAGCCACACCTTTTTATTCTAGTGCAATTAGGGTTATTAGCTCAGGAGAAATGACTGAGGCCCGTAGAGCAGACTTTATTTCTAGGAGAGATAAAAAGATTATCAAGTTCGGGTGGGAAAATTTAGATAAGCTTGTAGCAAACGGAATGTCACCTGGTGATATCAGCGTACTTGCTGCAAGACCCGGATTGGGCAAGTCTTCTCTTAAAACTAATATAATATTAAATTTGTTAGAGGGTGGCTATGGGGTAGTAAATTTTGGAATTGAACAAGGCTTTAGAACCGAGCAAGACAGATTAGAAGCCCTGATGACCAAGATTCCCCTAACCGAGATTCTTCAGTCTTACGCTTGGAAAGCCGAAGACTATAGACTTGATTTAATAAAAAAGGCAAATCACCGACTAGATAAGGAAATGAATTATCATATTATTCCTTCACGGTCTATTTCTGTGGCAGATGTCAGGAGCGTTTTATATCAAATAAATCAACATTCAAAAATTGATGTAGTGTTTTTTGACCTATTTGATAAACTAATAGATGTTAATGTTAGTGTTAATAAAGCTCAAACCGTAGGGGTAAAATTGGGGGAAATGGCAAGAATGGCCGAAGAATTTGATTGTCATATTTGTTGTCTAGTACAGATCAATAGACAAGTTGAGAAGAGGTCGGACAAAAGACCCCAGCTAAGTGATTTAAAAGACTCAGGCAACTACGAAGAAACTGCTCGATTGGTAATGATGTTGTATAGAGAGCGATATTATTTTCAAGATTCTTTAAATGATGAGATGGAAATTATTATTTCTAAACAATCAAATGGACCAACCGGTACTGTAAATATGACTTTTAACGAGGAAATATTAGCCATTACACCAGGAGAAGGAGGATTAGAGTTCTAATGCACGTATTTAAAGGACATAATATAAACCCCATATACAGGGATCTTATTAAGACCATAGCGAGTGAGGGGAAATTAGAGGCAAAGACTCGAGAGCTAACCGGTATTCATATATGTTTGGAGGACCCAACCCAGTCCTTATTATATTTAAAGAAAAATTGGAAGTGGTGTTTTCAAGAATTATTTGATAGAATGTCAGGAATATTTATGATGCAAGAGTACGCCAATCCAGGGCTGGCCTATAAATATAGGCCAGCCTGGAGAAGGAAACTAGAAAAAGAGGGAGGCCGATTTGACTATGCTTACGGTGAATGTTATAACTCACAAGTTCCTGCCGTAATTAATCAATTAAAGAAACAAAAAACTTCAAGAGAAGCTATTATAAATATGTGGAGGGCTGACTATCTTCACTATCAACGGGATTTCAACCGAAGACCTTGTACTCTTGTCCAGCATTTTATAATAAGAGATAAAAAATTACACTGTTATGTAAATATGCGGACTAATGATGTAATAAACCTGTTACCCTATGATATTTTCCACCACACATTTTTACAGAGATATATAGCCCATTGTTTAGGTATAGAGGTCGGACCATACTATCATTTTGCTTCCCATATGTACTACCCCAAAAAAAGGGAGAGAGATGGAAGAAACTTTATCGAAAAACTTTTATTCACTCTGGATAATGTTTGTAGTGAACGCTGGGAGATTCTTCCTACTAAGTTTAACACAAGAGTACTTACGGAGGATTTTTTAAAAGCCTATGGAATACTATATGAGGGCCATGATCCCGAGTCTTTTATCAAGTCTCCCCTCATTAAAAATTTAGTAAATTTTATACTAGACGGTGACCTTAATCAAGAATATAACTATCTAAAAGCAAGAAAGTAGAAGAAAAAGTAGTTGCATCAGATATTATATTTGTAATATATTTTTATATTACAAACACTTGACAATTAGCCGGAGTTGCAAATGACAAACGAACGAGCTTTACAACTAGCAGACAAATTTTTAAAAAAGAACGATTCCCAGGCTTTCGAGGAGCTCTGGAGCTCAACAGTCAATATGGTAGAACCGTACAAGTACTTTGACCCAACAGGGGCAAGGGACCAAGAAGACTTCCTTCAAGCTACTCGAGTTGGTCTATGGCAGGCCCTCCAAACTTTTAAAGAGGGTAAGGGGTCAACCATATTAACCTGGATTAGAATGCGGATGACTCAATTGATTATAAAAGAATTGAGGGCTATCAACCGTACCACCCGCTTGGGTTATAAAGTTAGTCTAGATACCACTATTCATGCCCCTCATCAAGATATGACTCCTTCCGTAGAGAGAATGATCTATCAACAATTAGTTTCTAGCGATAGTTACCAAGCTGCTACCCTTGAATGGTCTGAAGAATTGTATTGGACTATTGTTGCAGACGTAGAAAGAAGATTAAAAAGGAATATACGATTAATAAAAGTTTTCAGAATCAAATTAGCTTTCCCTCACATATCCAGGAATACAATAGCTAGAATGTTAACAATTTCCAGACCAGCCATATCGGGGTATTTTGAAACAATTAGAAATTGCATTGGGCTCGCCACTACAAAATATGCACTTTAATATCAATAATAGCTATACTGCTGTTGTTGGTAAAGTAAGCCCAGAAGAATCTAAGCTTATTAATGAGTGGTGTACTAAAGAGTATACCTACTATGGGCTAGATTTCTCTCAACGCCCTCCCCGAAGAATGAAGAAGACTGATAGTATTAGATATTTTAATTATGCTAAATTCCCTGCGGGTTGGACAGGTAAGTTTATCCAGAAATTAAAGGCTAGAGAAGTTCCTATAACTTGGACGGATTGCAGAGTAAAGCCCAAATCAGAGCCCTTACCCATGATGATTACTCAAGGGCTTAGTATTCCAAAGCTTAGAGACTATCAAGAAGAGGCCCTAAGTAAGATTCTAGAGCAGGGTAGGGGCATTATTCATCACGCAACGGGTGCAGGTAAGACAATTGTAATGGCTGCAGCCCTTAGAGACTTAAACCTCAATTCAATTATTATTGTACCTACGCTAAATCTATTACATCAAACTGTAGAAGAACTAAAGAAGATGTTGGGAGAACACCGAGTAGGTCAAATTGGAGACTCAGTATGGGAGCCTGCACAATTTACAGTTTCAACTATCCAGTCCCTATGGTCAAAATTAAAAGCGAATGATCATCAATTATCTTTAATATTTAAAGAGGGTGATGTATTAATAATAGATGAAGCCCACCATATTAATATTGGAGGCAAAGGAAAAATACAAAATACCTATTTCAAGATTGCTCAACAATTAGATTCCTATTATAAAATAGGGCTTACCGCTACCCCCGGAGATGAGGGTAGTTTAGATAGAGAACTATTAGAGGCTGCTACGGGTAGGGTCCTCCATCATGTAAGTAGTAGTTTATTAATTGAGCGGGGCCTATTAGCAAGACCCGAAATTCAAATGTATAGAATTACTCCTATCCAGCGCTACTCGGATTGGCAAGCAGCATACAAACAGAATATATTAAGGAATGCAAAAAGGAATGCCTTAATATGTAGGTTGGCTAGACAATATGCTGGAGAAGGAAAATCAGTATTAATTACTGTTACTCGAGTAGCTGAACACGGGGCTGTATTAAAAGAGATGATGCCTGAAGCAGTATTTATGTCGGGTTCAACTGACAGTAGTTTAAGAATAGAATATATAAAAGCTTTTAAAGAAAAAAAGACCCCCATCATGATTAGCACAGTAGTTAACGAAGGGGTCAATATACCGGCGTTAGACGTAATTATTTTAGCGGGCGGGGGGAAGTCAATCAAACAAACTGTTCAAAGGATTGGTCGGGCTTTAAGGAGGGCTGAAAATAAGTCTCTTGCTACTATTATTGATTTCTTTGATGCTGATAGTGGAATGCTACAGCGTCACTCTAGGGCCCGATTAAAAGTTTATAAATCTGAACCTTCATTTGATTTAAAGAAAGAAATAGATGCATCGTGATCCACAAACAGGCGCAGTTCATATGGTTCTAGAATATCGGTGTGAAGGAAATCCCCCCTTTATAGTACCCCCCGACCAAGTTCAGATGTTACCTGATGCATTCTTTAAAGCTGCTTGCTTTGGATTTGCTATTTCTCTAAACAAAGATTTAATCTTGACTAAAGATACTACTGAAGTTGACTTAGGACTAGAATTGAAGGTTCCCACTAGAACAGCCCTATTTCATTTAGGGTTATTAGATAACACTCGAGATTACGTAATTGATAAGCAAAATGAAGAATTTTATAAAGTGAAGTTATATTTTGATAAAGATAAATATGAAGAAGGGAAAAAGTTTAAGAAAGGAATCCCTGCTTTAAAGATACTTCCACTACCTAATGAGAAATTCAGCTTTAGATACAACAGGAGAAGTTAATGGAAAAGAGAAACAAACTATATGGCCGTATTTCTATTTATGTGCCAAAACATGAGAGGAACTTTATTAATATTTGTGAACAATATTGTAAAGATGAATATCAAATGCCTTTCTCTGGTTTTGTTTTGATGTGCATGAAAAGCTTTGTTAATGGATTAAATAGGGAAGAAAAAAAGAAATTTGAAGAGAAGGCTTGGAAATTAGCTCAGCTAGAAAAGCCAACTGTTACAGATTTTGTAGATAAATTTATTAAACACAACTAGGAGGTTGTATGGAGAATCTATCTAAAGAGGATATAAGGAATATTGTTGATTCCCCCTCTTTAAATTCTGCTGAAATAGTAAAAATAATAAAGGAGGAGCTGGATATTGATATTGACCCAGACGTTTCTAGAGAAGAAATGGTTGTGGAAATATTCAATGCCTATCAAATGGCTCTTGCTACTATTGAAGCTAAGACAGCAGAAATTAAATTAGAAGAAGAAGAAAAAAAGAAAAGAAACCCCTCTCACACTGCTAAGAGAGAATCTAAAAAAGACCGTATCATAATTCTTGTAAAGGAGGGGAAATATCAAGAGCATGAAATAAGACAAATGTTAGATGAAGAGTATGGGTGGCACTTACTAGGTAAAACCCATAAAACTAGGGTTTCTAGAACTATGAGGGAATTAAAAGCCTCAAATAACTTAGATAAAACAGCTGATGGGATTTTAAAATATGTTGATAATTCTTGAAGGAATTGACTGCTCGGGCAAGGGCTGGCTGGCAGATCGCCTATTAAAAAAAGGCCCACAACCTATGGTATACCTGAAACAAGGTAGTAAACCTAAAAATAAAGATGTTACAGAACGAACTAGATTACAAATAGCATATGAAGCTATGTTAAAGGCCTATCTTCATGAGCTTGAACCAAGGGGCTGTAATGCAATATTTGATAGGTTTTATCCTTCCGAGTTGGCTTATGCTGAAACGATGAGGGGGTATGATCCTTGGTCGGGTAACAGTTTTCATACTCTTGAGACTTCTATCAATAGTATGGAACACGCTTTAGTCTATGTACAGACTCCAAAAGAGATCATTCTAGAGCGAATGGATTCTCGAGGGGAAGATTATATAGAAGAATCAGACTTAGATGATATAATGAGAGGGTATGACACTTTTATGAGAAAAACCTCAATCAAAAATGTTTTTAGATATAAGGCTGAGGAGACCACCCCCAGTGAATTAATTGATTCTATTTTTAACTCAGAAGAACCTCGTTATGGGGCATGGAGGCCAGACGAAGAATGATCTATGATTTTGTTACCCCGAATATTATAAGATGTAATAATTTTCTACCTCAATTTACCAAAGATTTAATTTGGGAGGATTTATGGGCAAACAAAGACAATTTTGGTATACCTCAGTGGAGAAAGTCAAACGTTCAAGGTCAAAATGAGGCTGAAAATCACACGCATTTATGTGGAGGGAAGGATTGGTGGGACAAAGAAGCCCCTAACATAAATAAACTTCCCGATTGGGTATTACACCAGGGACTAATGTCATGGATAGAAGAACAGCAACCAAAGTCTGTCTTTCATTTTTTACCAAAATTTGAATGGTTATGGTCAGTACATGCTATTTGCTATAATCGCGCGGGCTACTACAATTGGCACCAAGACCATGTAACCCTCCTCAATGGAAAAACCTGGTGCAATAATATTTTTACAGCTAGTGTTGTTTTACAACAGCCCAGTCCCTTAGAGGGAGGAGAGGCTCTTTTTATGGATGGGGGAATACATGTAGAACCGCCTAAAGACAATGTAATGTATCTTTTCCCCTCTTATATTCCACACGCTGTTAAAACTCTAAGGAGTGAGGAGGATGTAGCCTTTGACCAACAAAGATTTAGTATTCAACTTTGGCTTGGTTTTGATAACCTGGAGGGGGGTAGTTCTTCTCCTCGTAGTGGATTAAAAGGACCTCATTTAGAAACTACAGTTATAGAAGGAGGAGAGAGATACCTATGAGTTTGAAATTTAAAAAGCTTCACCCTGACGCAAAACTACCAACGAGAGCCCATCGCACTGATGCAGGAATGGATGTATATACTATTGAAAATGTAACAGTTCCTCCCCGAGGCGATGCTATAACAGGTTTGGGGCTGGCTTCTGCTTTCCATGATGATCATGCTCTATTGGTTTTTAATAAATCAGGTAGAGCTACTAAACTAAAATTAGATAAAGGGGCTGAAGTTATTGATTCCGGCTATAGGGGAGAGATACATGTTCATTTATTCAACCATTCAGATGAGCCGGCAGTTATTAAAAAGGGTGAAAAGATTGCTCAATTATTATTAGTGAAAATATGGAATGGTCAGCCTGAAGAAATAGATTGGATTGATGAACATGAATGGGATGATCAGACTGAAAGAGGTACCGGCGGCTTTGGATCTACAGGAATTAAATAAGTGTTTGTCCAGGTTACCGGCAAGAACCTGACCGAGCTGTGGTTCAATCTACTAGTTCATACTTCTACGGGACAACAGTCAGAATATTATTATCCATCAATGTATTCAAGACGTGTATATGGGTTTACTGAAGGAATCCACTTTGATGAAGACATTATGGAAAAAGATTTTTATAAGTACTCGGGCTATAAGAAAGAATATAAGCTTAACAGGCTCAGAGAGGGTTATTTTTCACCAAAAGTACAAAAACAGTACGACCTCCTATGTTCTCACATAAGGGAACTCCAGCCACGACAATCTCGTGGTCTAATAACTTTTTCTGAGCCTGCTTTCAACAGAACTGACCGGCTTAAATGTCTAGATAGTTTATTTATTCAAAAAAGTACAATGACCTCCTATGAGGGGTTAATAGTATTCCGAAATACAGAGATTTGGCCAAAAACTTATATGGATTTTGTATTTCTAAATGACCTGTTAAAGGGGTTTGTAAAATATAGAGTCAAGTGTATTTTGTTTTCCTGCTTTATGACCTCCTGTTTTATCAATATGCATCAAGCCCCAACCGCAGCTATGATGATGCGTAAATATGGTATTACTTCCTGGAATAAACATTTTAAAGAAATGCTCATAAAATTTGATGAAAAATTTGGTGACCCAAAATGTTTAGAAACTATAAAAATGCAGTGGATTAAGCGAGTACTAACCCGTACTTATAAACTCCTTGAAGTAGATGGGGTTGATTTAGAGATGTTAATTAATGGATGAGATTCAAGGGTGGTTTGATAGCCCCAAGTTATATACACGAATGGTAAGCAAATACCCAAAAGGACATTTTGTTGAGATAGGCGCATGGCTTGGTTCCTCTACCAGGTTTATGGGGGAACTAATAAAAGAAGATGGAAACAAAATAACTTTTGATGTAGTAGACCACTTTCAGGGTAACCCTGATCACGACTATCAACAAAAAATAGTTAAGTTATATAAAGGGTCTGTTTATAAACAATTTGAACGAAATATGAAGAAGGCTAAATGTTGGAGCTCTATCAATAAGGTCCATATCATGGATTCATTTGAAGCCAGTAAACTTTATAAAAAACATACACTAGACTTTGTATACATTGATGCTAGTCACACCTATGAAGCAGTAATGGGTGATTTATTATCATGGTATAATAATGTAAAGCCGGGGGGTACTATTGGAGGGGATGATTATAATTCCTTCCCTGGAGTCAAGGCAGCTGTAAATGATTTTTTTAATTCTGATCAAAATAAACTAAGTTTCTCTGGTGCTCATACGTGGGAATATTTAGTAGATGAGTAAGGATTGGAAATATCAAGGAGGAAATCACCCAGAATATGATCCCCAGTGGCAAAAAGATAGGAAAGAATTATTTGACCGTGCTGGCAATGGCTGGTGGTGGGGTTGGACTCCTACTAACTGCCCCATTAGTGAAATGAAAGATTATTTTATTGAAAAGGTAAAAAAAGAAAAAGAGTTAAACAAATTAGCAGCAGAAAGAGAAACATCTATGATTGAAAGAGAAAGATTAATAAGTAAAAAGAAGTGGCTTAAAAGCGGGCGATATAGGGGAGAAATAATTAACTGTGCTTACTGCGGTAAAGAAATCATTAGAAAAACAATAGCTACTAAATACTGTGGTAGGAATTGTGCGGGTTATGCATATAAAAAAAGGACTAAAATATCATGAAACCTTATGCTATAGCTATGTGGGATTTTTCTTGGTTAGAAAGACCAGAATATGATGACTGGGATAAATCTCTAGATGAGCTTCAAGAAAGAGGATACAATGCCTTGAGAATTGAATGTTATCCTTCCATATTTCCATCTACTAAAGTAATAGACCCTATATGGTCATCAAATGATTGGGGGTCTTCTAAACCTGTAAATGTAGAGAGTTTCAAACTCCTAGACTTTCTAGCTAAATGTAAGGGCCGAGATATAAAAGTGGGTTTATCTACTTGGGGTAGGGGCTGGCAATATAATTATGATTTTTGTGCGGGCTGGGAAGCTGTATTAGATAATATAATGGCTTTCAAAGATAGTATACTTTTTGTAGACCTTACCAATGAGTTTCCTATGGACTTATGGACTAAATATTCTTGTGGTAATTCTACAGAAGAAAAGTTTGAGTGGGCTAATAATACATTATTAAAATTTAAAGAAAATTATGATTATAAATTTTGCTTTACTTTAAATGACTATAATAACCGCTTATTGACAGAAATGGATTATATAAATATGAACATATGGATTGCATCAGTTTCGGGTTGGCAAACTGAGGTTGGTTATTCTCACCGGTTTTGGGATAATGATTCTTATAATATTCTAGTAGAAAAAGGGGAAGAAATATACAGAGCAAAAGAAGAACAATGGAAATCGGGATTATCAACTTCTATAGATGCATTAGCTGAATGGTCTAGAAAAATTAATAAATATATCATTTGTACTGAGGGTTGGGGTCCCATCGACTACAAAGATTATCCTGGTTTGAATTGGGGTTGGGTAAAAGAGATTTGTGCTTATGGTGTTGAAAAATCAATTGCTTCAGGACAATTCATAGCGATATGTACTAGTAACTTTTGCGGGCCTCAATTCAAAGGGATGTGGGAAGATGTTGAATGGCATAAAAAATTGACAAGGAGAATAAAAAATGGAGGATAGATCTCTTAATAAGGAAATAATTAAATTGGTAGAAGATAAGCTTGATTTCGGTCAAAAAAAATATGGTAGTGATGTAACTCTAATGGATAAAAGGGATTGGGGGGAAGAAGGCCTGGAGGAGGCAATAGACATGATTGTATATTTAGCGGCAGAGCTGATAAGATTGAGAGCTCTTAAAAAAGAATTAAATGAATTGCTAATATTAATAAAGGAGAAACAAGATGACTAAAGGGACTAAATATTTTTATGGTGCTACATTACTCAGGGTTGTTGATGGAGATACCATTGATGCTTTAATTGACCTGGGCTTTAAGACCTTTGTAAAAAACCGTATTCGCTATATGGGGATTGATACTTGGGAATCTCGTACTAGAGACTTAGAAGAAAAGAAAAAAGGTAAAGCTGCCAAAGCTAGAAATAAAGAACTACTTGAACAGAATGATGGCAAATTTCTTGTTCAAAGTCATGGCTTAGGAAAATATGGCCGTTTACTAGGGGAAATATTTATTGAATCTTATGATGGGGCGGTGAATAAAGAAGAACCTTTTAGTGTAAATGAAATATTAAAGAGTGAAGGCCACGCCTATGAATATTCTGGAGGTAAGAAACGAGTATTCGGTTCTAAGAAATAATGAGGGCAAGAATTGATGGCAATTGATAAATATCTTTAAATGAGAAAGAGACAACCTGACGAATGGAGAGAAGCTATTAACTTTACTAAACAAAATATAAATGACGTTATAAATACAGCAGTATTGAAGCTTTATAATGAAGGGGAAGTAGTTGATAACCCTAAATGGCAATCGGTTAAAGTAACAAATAATATGTATGAGGTAAGGAATCTTTTTTTAGAAATGAAAATGCCCGCATCTAAAGAAGCATTGGCTAGTCAAACTAAAGCAGATATGCCTTGGTCTGAAGATCATTTTCAAGAAAGAGTAGCTGGCCATCCAAGAAACCCAGGTAAGGAATATAAAAATTGGCCTTATTATGACCACTCAAAAGATAATAAAAGATTTAGACTCCAAAAATTTAGCCATACTTATATGGAAAGGTATTGGCCCCCCAGAGGGTTAGCAGGTGTAAGATATACAGCAGGAGACCTAAACCATTTAATAGAACGACTAGATAATGATCTATTAACCAGACAAGCCTATTTTGCTGTCTGGCACCCTGAAGATCAAGTTGATAGAAAGAAAAGGGTTCCCTGTTCTCTGGGCTATCATTTTATGGTAAGAAATGGGAAAATGGATTTAACATATCATATTAGAAGTTGTGATGTAAGAAGGCATTTTAAAAATGATATATATCTTACTATACGTTTAGCACAATGGGTAGCCAAACGTATAAAAGAAAAAGTAAATCTGGGTAATCTATATATGTGGATTGGCTCTTTACATTGTTGGGAAGCAGAAAAAGAAATGTTAAAAAAGGGGATAGTATGAGTAAACCCATAGTTGCTGGAATCTTTGGAGGAATTGGAGGGGGTTTATTAGGGGCCCAGTGGGCCGGCTTTGATGTACTTTATAATGCCGAGCCTAGAAAATGTTTTGATCCTGAAACCTTTAAATCAAATTTTCCCAATAATGCCGAATACATTAATAATATAACAGAAATTCCGTTAGATAGTTCAATTGATTTAATAATAGGCAGCCCTGATTGTAAACAGTTTAGCAACTTAAGTACAAAAAGAAAAGACAGGGGGAAATTACATGAATATAATTGGGATGAATTTGATATAACTAAATTCTTCCTTTATGTAAAAACCTTTGAGCCCCATAGTTTTATTTTAGAAAATGTCCCCAATATATTAAAAACTTTTTGGTTTGAAGATAATACTTTGTGTTTTATTGGAGCAAAAGAAGAGTCAGGACATATATTAAGTCTTCCTCACTACAGAATCCAGACTGTCTTACTAGATGCTTACGATTTTGGTGTACCTCAACATAGGAAAAGAGTATTTTTTGTGGGCAGTCGTATTATAGAACCTAAGTTTGATTTAGAAGAATTAAAAAGAACTGAGTTTATTGAAGCATTCGGGAGGCGAAGCTCTTACAGGGCTGTAGATGAGGCTCTATCTAATCTAGAAAAAAGAGATAATATGGAAAAACCTCGTCATACCGCTAAAAGAGTTGACGGATTTAGAAAATTAAGAATAGGACAATCTTACTATGGAACTCAAAATAATAAACGTTTGGACCCTGATAAACCAGCGGGTACAGTTACTTCTCACTGTTCTAGGTTTGTCCATCCTTATCTCCCTAGAGTATTGACAGTAAGGGAGAATGCCCGATTAATGGGTTTCCCAGATTATTTTATTTTCAAAGGAAGTGAAACTAGTCAATTAGACCAGGTTGGAAAATCAATAGTACCCCAAGTAAGTATGGCCTTGAGTTATTACTTAAAAAGAGAAATAGAAGAAGATGCGAGAAAAAGCAGCTAGAATACTTGCTCTAGTCAATATTGTAGATATAGTTAAAAACTATATTCCTTTAGAAAAATTCGGTGAAAACTATCGATCGAAATGCCCCTTCCACCACGACACCGACCCCTCCCTATCCGTTTCCAGTAAGTTAGGTATATTTAAATGTTTTGGAGCGGGTTGTGGGGTTGGTGGTAATGCTGCAATATTTATATCGAAATATGAAGATATAACTTATGCTCAAGCCCTAGCTATTTTAGCTGAAAAAATAGGTCGGGCAGATCTTGCCCCTAATTTTAAAAAGAGGGAATTCAATGATGTTTTTGAAGTAAATGGCCTAGTATTAGAATTATATAAAAGGATATTGTTTACTAAAGACTCGGTCAGCGAAAAAGCTAGAGGGGCTTTAAGAGATAGGCGTATTACCCAAGAAACTGCTAAGTTGTTTGATTTAGGCTATAGCCCAAACTCTTGGACATGGTTAGTTGACCAAATCCCTAATCCAGAGGCAATATTTAATGCTGGATTAATTGTAAAAACTGATGCGGGCCATTATAGAGACTTCTTCAAAAATCGGATAATATTTCCAATATATCATAAACAAAAATTGATAGGCTTTATAGGTAGAACGTTGGGGGTATCTAAAAAAATACCTAAATATTTAAACTCTAAAGATGCTGATTGGTTTAAAAAGAGTAGAATGATGTATGGTTGGCACATTAATGGGAAGGCAGTAAAAAGCCAGAAGCATATAGTAATAGTAGAGGGTCAGTTTGATGTGTTACAATTGTACCAACGTGGTGTACAAAATGCCGTAGCGGTTTCCGGTTCATATTTCGGGGCTGAACAAGCTAAACTTTTTAGTCACTATATAAATAGGGCTACAATATTCAGTGATGGAGACGCAGCAGGGAGTGCAGCTTCTCTAAGGATAGCAGAATTTTTAGTTGAAAGAAGTATAGATGTAAACATCATCCACGTAGATGGAAAAGACCCCGACGATTGTGCTAGGTATAAACACCGATTTGACTGGAAAAAGTTAAATAATAAATATTCTTTCACTTTAGCTGAATACGCTTTTAAAAACGGGGGGATAGAAGAAGCTCTTAAAAGAATAAGTAGCTACAAGACTAAATTAAAATTGAGTCGGGCTTTAGGAGAATTAAGTGAATTGTCCGGTTATGATGAAAAACATTTAGAAAGATGGCTTACAGACTACAAGAAATCTCCGATGACGGGGATAAATATTTCAACCCCCACTACTCAATTAAAGTTAAGTGAGGAATTAGTTTTGATATCTGCTATAAATGGAAAGATTGATTTAAACCCTTATCTAAGGAAAAAAATAGAACCAAAACTATTAGAGCTAATTGAAAATAATAGTGACGGCTATATTCAAGAATTGGCAAAAAACAGTAAATATGCTACTCGTTTACATATGCTGGGAAACTTGAAAGATAAAAGAAAATATATTGATGATTTATTAGTAAAAATAAATCTTACTTTTATGCAAAAGGATGTGAAAGACTTTAAAAATAAATATGAAGAAACTCAAGATTCTAAATATCTGAATAATATTCAGAAAATGGTTCAAAGAATAAACAAGTTAAAAATAAAAGTAAGGCATGGAAAAAGTTATGAGTCAAGATACAAAGAAAATAATAGCTCTCAGGTTTGACACAGTAGCCGAGGCTGAATATTTAGAGTCAATCCTTGAGGCTAATTTAAAGATAACCTCTGATCACGGTCGCCCAAAGGAGGCTGATGAATTATTAAAAGCCCTAAAAGGTTGTATAGAAATGTTTAAAGCTAAATCCCGAGTTGTAGATGATGCAGGGGTTGATATTGAAACCGGCAAGTATGTGGGAGATGCCTTATCTTATCAAAAAGAACCAGCAGATCCAAAAAAAGAATATATGGATAAAATACGTGGAAAAGAAGAGAATAAATAGACATACCTACTTTATGGAGATAGCTAAATTAGCTTCTCAAAGAGGTACCTGTCCTAGAGCTCAAGTAGGATGTGTATTAGTTGGATTAGATAATAGAATTAAAGCTACTGGATATAACAGCAGTCATCCCGGTTCTCCTCATTGTTCTAATACTGGTTGTGTGGTCATTGAGGATCATTGTATTCGTACAATACATGCTGAGGTGGCTGCTGTTCTTAATTTAGAGAGACGCTACGACCACTTAATTGCCTACATTACTCATGAAGCTTGTATGCATTGTTACAAGATATTAACCGCAGCAGGGGTAAAACAGATTGTCTATTGGGAAAGATATGGGAAAGAGAATGGGGAATTTTATAACCTAAGACAGGAAATTAAAGTTAATCCTTGGTGTTTACAAGATTTAAATGAGAACCTAGATGTATAATAAAGTTAGGATAATAAAAAAATTGGATGATGCTGAAAACAGCATAGCTGAATGGAAACAAGAACTTGAAAACTCAAACAAAGACCTGCTTAAATTTTATAAGAAGGGGCAAAAACTTGCTAGTACCCGTCTAAGACGGAAATTAAAAAGTTTAATTGATGAAATTCAAATCCTCAGACTAGATATAAAAAGGCTAAGTAAAGAAAGAGAAATATTTAAAGGCACCGAATTTGAAAAAGACTTTAAACGAATCAAAAGATCTGACGCTTCCTCTAAGTAATTGTGGGAGCTGTACTCTTTATAAAGATTCTAGCTATCACCCACATAATTATTGGGGTACTCTTAATAATCCGGATGTACTATTCGTGGGAGAAGCACCAGGGAAAACTGAAAAAGCTACCGGCAAAGCCTTTCAGGGTAGAGCTGGACAACTCCTTCAAAAAGAACTAAAAGCTATAGGTATAGAAAGTTTTGCTATAGCTAATGTAGTTGCCTGCAGACCCGAAACTTTAGACCCAAAATATAATAAGCTGAGGGATAGAAAGCCTACCGCTACAGAAGTCAAAAATTGTTCTGAAAACCTAGATAGTATTATAGCACAAGTTAATCCTAAATATATTGCAGCTCTTGGAGCTACCGCTATGAATAGAATGAAGATAAAAGGGGGTATTACTGTTAATAGGGGGGTTATGGTAGAAACACAATATGGTCCAGTCATTCCTATCTACCATCCCGCATATATTCTAAGAGCCCCTAATTTTATTACCGAATTCCGTCAAGATTTAAAAACATTAAAGAGTTTTATCGGGGGCAATAAAGATATAGCTGAACCACAAGGTGATTATATAATAATTGAGGATCCTACTGAAGTTGAAGAATTAGAAACTATTCTAACTAAACGTAAAGCATTTGCTTTTGATATAGAAACAGACGGCTTAGTATTTTATAAAGATAAAATTATGGGGATTGGCTTTTGTAATAAGGTAGGAATTGGATACTATGTCCCTTTATTACAATCTGTATCTAAAGAACCTTACTGGGATGAACATCAAGATAAAGTTATAGAAATTCTTAAAAGAATTATGACTAATCCGGTAAAAAAGATAGCCCACAATGGAAAGTTTGATATAAAATTCATTCAACATCACTGGGATATACCGGTTAATAATTTTTGGGTAGATACAATGCTACTACATTACGTATTAGATGAAAACAAGCCCCACGGTTTAAAAGAGCTGGCAGGGTTTTACTTTCCAGAAATGAGAAATTATGATAAAGCCTTAAGAACCGCTTTAACTATTAAAGACTTTGGGGATGAATCTTTTGGTAATGTACCTATAGAAGTATTAGGCCCTTATTGTGCTATGGATTGTGAATCTACCTATCGACTAGCAAAAACATTATTAGACCAATTAACTTCGGGTCTAAAAAAGCTATTCTTTAATTTTTATATGCCACTTTCCAAGGTATATACTGAAGCAGAATTACTAGGAGTAAAAGTAGATTCACCCTATATAAAAGAGATTTTTAAAGAAAATGCAACTAAAATAGTGAATCTAGAGGCTCAAATTTATGAATTAGGGGGAGAGGAATTCAATATTAACTCTACTCAGCAACTATCTCACATATTATTCGATAAATTAAACTACCCTATTATTGAAAAAACCGCTTCAATGAAACCCTCTACATCAGAGGGAGCACTTAAAACTTTAATGAAAAAATTGAAAGGTAAGACTCCTATTTTGGAGAGCGTGTTAGAGTACCGTAGGTTAAAGAAGATGAATACCACATACTTGAAACCTATGTTGGAAAAGGCGGATGAAAATTCAAGAATTCATCCGTCTTTTCTTTTACATGGTACAGTTACTGGCCGTATATCTTCTAAAGGACCTAATATTCAAAATATTCCTCGTGACCCAAGAATTAAAGGGATGTTTATACCTGAGAAAGGCTATGATTTTGTAGAAATTGACTTTTCTCAGGCTGAATTAAGAGTAATGGCTTTTTATTCCGGTGATAAAGTTATGACTAAACAATATATGAATGGAGAAGATATCCATTTAGCTACAGCAAGCTTTATTTTTATGAAAGATCCAGGAGAAATTACCAAAGCCGAAAGAAAAACAGCTAAATTAGTTAATTTTGGTTACCTGTATGGGGCTACTCCACAAAAAGCCCATTCAAGTATAAATGATAGAGTAGGAGTTGGAGATAAAATTATTTCTCTCCGAGAAGCAAAAATATTTAGAGAAAAATTCTTCCAAAACTACTACGGTGTTAATAAATTCATTTTTGACACCAGGAGAAAGGTCTTAAAAAATGGAAAAATTAGAAGTTGCTTTGGTAGGATCAGAACATTACCTCAAGTAGAAAGCCCCTATGATGAAAAAAAGAATGAGGCTCAAAGACAAGGTCTAAATGCTTTAATTCAAGGTACTGCTTCAGATCTAACTCAATTATCTCTAATTGCCATCCATAAATTTTTAATTCCTTATAAATCAAGATTTATGTTTACTGTACATGACGCGATTGTATTTGAGGTTCATGAAAGTGAAGATCACCTTTTACCTAAATTAAAAGAAATAATGGAACGTCAATATAAGCCTTTTAAATTTCCAATGGAAGCAGATGTAGAAATATTCAAAAATAGGTGGGGAAATGATTAATTGTATAGTTTGTAATGAAGAAGCATTATACTGTTTTACAGACTATATTGATGACCAAACCATAACCCTTGGTTATGCTTGTCAGAAACACTTTAACGATTGTTCAAGGAGATTTCATGGCGGAATTAGGCCTAAAAAATCAAAAGAAGAGATTAGTAAAAGACAAAGAAGAATTCATAGACCCTAGTTTCTTCAAAATACAATTTTCTATCAATGGGAGAGTATTTAAGAAGGCAGTTGATGGATTATTAGCTTTTGAATCTGATCAGTTGGATGATTTAACTGATGGTGACCTGGATAATGCCCTGGATCAGTGCTCCTATTATCGATTTACCTTTTTAGCGGCAGGTGTGGAATTGGAACATACTATGGATACTAACAAAAGAGAATTTGAAGCATGGTACGCTGAAAAAACTGAATTAGCTAGGAAAGAAATAATTGCTGAAAGAAAAGCTATGAAGGAAAGAGATAAATTACCTAATAATTGGCTGGGCTCTATTACTAAAGATGATTTGAGGAATAAAATTATGATTTCACCCATTACTAAACAGGAGTACAATAATTTTGTAGTAAAATTATCTGATATGGGTAAACAAATTAAATTATGCTATGGTTTAAGAGATATACTTCAAGAGCGGGGAAGACACCTCCAGTCACTTGGAAGAAGACGTCTAGAAAACAGACGAATGAGTTTTGGTGTAAAAGATTATGTCAGCTGAAAAATTTGTAGATTGGCTTTCTATGAAATATAAAGAAACAAGGATTATCGGAGATAAAAAAGTTAACCTCGGTACTCTAGAACCTAATACTTATTTTATTATTCCTACTCTTTATGGGGGACTGATTGGTCAACTACTAGAGTCATCAACTAATGCAACTGTAAAATGGATAAACCACCCTGGAGTGAAAGGGAATAAGCGAGAAATAATTTCCTATAGTACTCATGTATACCCGTACGACTACTAGCGGGGTACTTCAATTAAAGATTTTAGCTACTCTTATATTTAAATATGAAAAAAATAACAATAACCGTTGGTGAAAGCATTAGAGTACAACCATATGAGACCATCAAGCCCGTCGTAACTATGGAATATGAGGTACCTGATGATGTAGACCTGGACGAATATTATCAGGAAAAGTATAAAGAGGTTAAAAGAATCTGGAACATGCACTTATATAATTTATTGTATAATGTTGATGTAAGAAAAAATAGCAAAAGTGTATTTGACTTCGCAGAAGATTTGGTTCTTGGGAAAGAGAAATTTCCTAAGTTTATACTAAAACAACCCGAAAAGGAGAAAGAAAATGAGTAACTTCTCTGATACTCTTCACAATATAGAAAGGGCTATGGAAAACATTAAAGTTGACCAGCCTAAAGTTGAGAAGGGTGTAACAAAAGCTGCAAGGCGAGTTCGCAAGGAGCTTCAAACCATTTCAAAATGGTGTAAAGAAGGCCGGAAACAGGCCTTAGAAGCTTCAAAAAGCGAATAATGACAATAAACGACAACATAAAAACGACAAAGGAGACAACTAAATGCAATTAGGACAACCAAAACATCTCAAGAATAGTAAGGGAGATGGAGGCGGATTAATTAGAGTCCGTCTAGATGAGGGAGACAACGTTCATAGAATTTTATATGGACCGGTTAAAATCTCTCTCCAATACTATCCTGTATTAACGGAAGATGAAACTTCTGGAGATATGGTTCAACGAATGAAGGTTATTCGAAGAGACCCTTCAGTAGGTACTCCGTTAGATGTTCTTGCTTCTCTTGAAAAAAGAGTCCGCAGGGAAAGAGGCGAACCTAACCCCTCCTCTTCATTAAACCCATCAACCAAATGGTTATATAAAGTAATAGACAGGAATGATCCTGATTATCCAGCAGTTAAAATTGTTGAATACCCTTATACTGTATATAAACCATTAGAAGAACTAGAAGGATCAGTTTCTACAAAAGATTCTTCAAAGTTAATGTATGGTTTAATCTTCATGTGGGATGCTATTATTACTAAAAGCATAGACAAATCTAAAGGAATTAGATTTGGTACAAGCTATAGTGTAAAAGTTGACCCTGAAAATACTTATGCTGGTAAAGTACCGGCTTCTTATCTGGGTGCTACTACTGATGAATTAGTAACAAACGGACTTAAGTTAGATAAGTTTTTCACACCTGAAGAATGGGCCGCTGTTGAAGAAGATGGAAAATCCGGTACCAGTTTAGAAGATATCGGAAAACCGGAAACAACCGAAGAAATTACGGAAAAGCTAAAGCAATTCCCTATTTTCTTAGGTGCTACTAACCAGGACGGGAGTTATAGATTCCCATCAGTTGAGCAGTTTAAAGAACAGCTTACTAAACAAGGTTTAGACTTTCTCGAAGGTGGGGAAGACGAAAAACCTAAACCCCAACGGTTAACAGCTTCAACCACTACTGAAGATTCTAAAAAAGAAGTTGTCTTTGAAGAAGACGACGAAGAAACAGTAGTTGAAGAAACGGAAGTTGTGGAAGAATCAACAGAATCAACTGAAGAAGATTCTGATGATGATTTTCCCGAATGGTAAAAAAGAAAACTACTGAAGTAGTTGATA
>Ga0209128_1000747_pt1 | contig 23712 bp, 16 predicted proteins | sample ETNvirnome_6_100_FD_184072 | JGI IMG/M metagenome (GOLD analysis project Ga0209128, IMG submission 184072) | Marine viral communities from the Pacific Ocean - ETNP_6_100 (SPAdes) (version 2) | ecosystem: Environmental > Aquatic > Marine > Oceanic | place: Pacific Ocean | collected 2013-06-19 | reverse complement strand
TCTACGCTTAGATTTATCTTCCTTGACCCCATCCTGATGAATAGTGATAATAGGAAGAATAATATTATCTTCCTGAGATAGTTTAGCTATAGTTCTTTCTGGGTTTCCATGAACAGATTTAACTCTGGTAAGCTGATTTTCACCATCAATAAAATGTAAATTACCAAAAGATACTATTAAAGCTCTAAGAATATCCTTATATACAAAAGGAGATAAGGTAGAATTACTTGTAGCCTCTAATAAATAAGATCTAAATTTAGCTCTAGCAGTCCTTCCCGTACTGCTAGTACTTGTTCCAGAGTACTCCGTGGTAGCATCTAAAACATCCAGTATTTGTTTACCTGTATACACGGATTCTCTTGGGTTAGACATCTAGATACCCCCCTAAATCGTTGGATCTTTCTGGGAGTATTTCATCTACCACCTCTTTAGAGTCACGAAGGAGTCTTGCAGAACAAGCTAGGTGAAACACACCATAAATCTCAAAGCTATCCTCTTGAACCTCAAAGATTTCATACTTTTGAGATTGAAATTTAGGCTCTAGGATATCCCCTGGAATAGGAGAACGAGTTAAAGCTTGTTCTATATAAGACTTATTGAAAATAAACAATTGATCATTGGTAAGTTCTATACCAAATTCAGTTAAGGACTCTTCTAATACAGTAGGGTTATAATGCCCATGAACTAAGATAGGCTCTGTATCTACCACCTTACTTCTAGATTCTCTGTAAACTTCATCATAATCCTCAGATCGTCTAAACTTATAATAAAGTAATTCCGATCCTCCCAACCGTATAATTTCATCATCAACCAAATTAAATAAATTAATATCGTTATTAGTTTGATCAAATAAACTAAGCTTTGTCCCCCCTAAAAGCTCGGGGAGAGGGGGCATAGGTGTAGTTACTTTAAAATTCTTCCCTTTAGCCATTAGTAAGCAGTAAATCTAGGAGGCTGCTCAATCTCAGAAAGAAGTTCCTCTTGAAGCTGTTGTTTTTCGGCATTACCTTCTTGAACAAGGGCCGCACCATTTAATTGAGTCCCTCCCGCAGGACCAGGGATCAAGGAAAATTTACTCCTTATCTCCCCTAATAGGACTTTAGCACAAGCTAAAGTATATTTCTGAATCCAGTTTCTGTAGGCTGGGCCTATTGTATTACTATCAATAGCCTTATACTCCAAAATAACTCTCTCTGGTGTTACAGCAGGGGGTGGATACAGTTGAAGATATTGATTATTAATAATCTCCCACGAACCATCTTGCCCTAAAATCTTTCTAGTCATCTCCATTGTAGATTGAAGAAGGTAGTAATCTCCTATACTAAAGTTATTAAAAAGATAGTTATCCTGGAAATATTTAATAAAAAAGTCAAATTCTAGCGTTCCTGCTTGTGATTGTATACTTAACAAAGATTTTTTGTAAATTACATTATATAAATTATTAAGTACCCAAGGTGGCAACTCGTAGATAGCTATATTAGCCGAAGCATCGAAGACAGCAAATTGTCTAGCCCAATTAGGAGAATGGTAATCTAATTTCGTAACCGCTTCATCTATACAAGTTTTTATTTGATATGGGGTAAGCTCTACTCTTACAATAGGATGACCCATTCTAGCTAATACAAAGCTGTTGATAGTCTCTTCAAAATGATTAAACTCTACAAGATCACCTTCTAAAGTATTATTTAATTTACTAGGATCTATATGGCCTCTGGGCTTATTATCAAGCATATTATTAGAAATAGGCTCTAAAGCACCAGAGTTTCCCCACTGGCTCATTATCGGTTTACCTACTCTTGCCATCACTTACCCCCCTCTTTTTTACCTTGTATTGTTTCTTTTTATCTGTCTTCTTTTTAGGCTCTATTAATTTTAAATGAGGATGTTTTATTTCCTCTACAGACTCAAGAATCTGTTGTGGTCTTATTTCTAAAATATCAGTGGCCGTATATACCAACATCTTAAATCTACAGGTACTTTTATACTTATACATGAATCCTCTACTTTATATAGCATTAAAACAAAAATAGGGCGAGGAGTTTTTCATCCTCGCCCCATGAAATTGTCATTTAGTAATTATTATTACAATAAGTTAGACAGCACCGCCACCAAGGTTAGTTGCCGTAGCAGTCCAATCACCCACAAGGTTAGTAGAACCAACGAATCTAATGATACGATAGAATCTAGACTCAGGGGTAATAGCAGCTTTGCCGTACCGAGTAATTAGACCCTTACGAGGCTGGAAAGTCTCGGGATCAACAATCTTCGGCAGACCCTGGAGAGGAATGTACGGAGCGTACACATAACCAGCGTCCATCGGGCTGTTACCTTTGTAACCCATAAGGATCTCGTCCTCAGGATACAGAGGATCAATATAAAGATCATAGCGACCCATGAACTTACCAACATAAGAAACGCCGTTCTTACTGAAGTTGGTAGGTGCATCGCTGCGATCAATACCACCCTGAAGTTTAGCCGAAGACTCTAATAGAGAACCGACCACAGGGGAGGTAAGCAGCCAGTTACCAGCACCACGCTGAGTAGACTTATAAATATCCTGCGAGGCAATGTTAATCAGAGCCAGCAAGTTAGCATAAGTATCGCCAACATGACGAGGAGCGAAGTTAAGAGCAGAGCTACCCCAGTCCATCAGGAACACATTTCTGCGACTCCCACTAGGATTGGTGGGGAGAGATGCGCCCATGTTATTTTGGAAAGTACCGAACTGAGAATCAGCAACAGAAGCACTACCAAAGTTGTTGGAGTTACCCCAATCCAGGTTACTACGGTTCCAAGGACCAACAGTACTCGTAACATCGTATGCAATCATGCGAATGTCTTCGATAAGTTCACGGTCAATCTCAAGACGAAGCTCAGAACTAAGAAGTTCAGTAAGCTCACGCTCAAGGTCGAGGTTGTGATAAGCCTTAAGGTCTTGAGAAGCCTCAAGAGTCCAAAGGGCTCTCATCTTGCGAGTACGGGCAACAACGGGCTGCTGCTCAATGTGGAAGGTCATGTCAGGAATATTAGTTCCAGACAGGATCTCACCAGCACTCATACTAAAGCCCCAAGTAGATCTACTACCTATAGCGGGGAAATCAGCAATCTGACCACCATAACTACCAGATGGAGAACCAACTCCAGCAGCAAGACCCATATCAGAAAGGTCATAATCACCAGCAGCATCAATACTAGCACTAGCATTATTAATAGCCGATGCTTCCAGACCCAAGTAAGTCAGGTTGTACTTGCTGTACAGCGTCTCATTCGTATCTCCTGTACCACGGTTGGAACCGAGGTAGAAGATCTGAGAAACAGGACCGCTCATGGGCTGAACACCACAAATCTTGTTGGCAATCAGTTCGGGGAAAACTCTCCGAACAAGGGGGAAGGCGAACTTTTGAAAAGTACCCATCGACTGAGTGGTAGTAGCACCACCACCGTCAGAGGGGAAAGCCTCGTCAAGCTTCTCTTCCATAAGACATTTAGCTTGGTTTTCAAGGAGTTGTGCAGTAACTCTTTGCGTATAGTGATCTTCGATATCTTCAAGAACAGGGGACCACTTACCTAAAACATCAGCAGTGGCTCCTGGCTCAATAATCTCATTATCAATCATAGGAGAATTCCTTTAATTATTTGAGTTTGGCATGTAAGCCATAACTTCATCAGTTAAGAACGGATTCCCATCCATAGGTTGGGGGGTAGTGTTCTCTACGGGCGCATCCACATTTTCTGTAATAACAATAGCTCTCTCGGTGGACTCGAAATCACTACCAACTTCTTCCTCCAAGGTCACTATAGACTCTTGAAGGTATTCTTTTTCTTCTATGATAAGAGACATTTTCTCTTCTAAATTAGAAATAACTCTTCCTAAACGAGTATTCTCTCTGATAGTCTCAGAAAGCTCTCTAGCAAGAAGGTCATTATCGTCTTGAACTTTCTCAACATCTTCGTTAATTTGTTCAGTGACATGGTTTAAATCTTCTCTATCAACCTCAAAGGCAAGCACAGTCTTAATATCCTTAAGGGATTGAGCGTCACGATAAATCTCATGGGACTCGGAAAGCTCATCAAGAGCAGCCTCTTGGATAGTATCCATTTGATGACGAAGGAATGCGTGAACTTTATTCGTAAGAACATCCATTTCATCATCAATCCTCTCGGAAATAACATCTTGCATGACCTTTGCAATCTCCGAAATAAGCTCCTCGCTCATTCCTTCAGGCAGTAGGTCTGCGATACTTTTAACATTGTCTGACATAATTAAGTCTCCTATCTGTTTATATGTATACACTCTATATTACTAGAGGTGTTTTTTATTATTTTTTGTTTAGCTACTTGGGTAGAGTACCTGGGGATCTCCTGGAACCAGGACCAGTCTTTCGAATAGTATCTCGTCTATTCATACTACCGTGTCTTTCTGATTGACGAGAAACCGCGCCCCCCTCTTTTGAATCTCGTCTTGATCTAGCCAAACTATCTGTATGAGGTTTATTTCTAAGAGATAAGGCTCTTACTCTGCCATGCATATTTTGTGCCCCTCTCCAACTGTCTCTGTCCATCCTCACATTTCTTACATTTTGGGCTCCTCTAGCTAGTTTTCCCTTCCTCCCCTTACCTGATGTAACTCTCTTAGCATGTTGCTTCCATTTTGGATGCCCACTAGGAAGTTGTTCTAGATCAACCGCTAAAGCATGGGCTTGGCTACCTTCTCCCCCACCTCTTGAAGCTTTATAATCTTGAACTTTTACAGTTTTTCCCCCAGAAGTTCTAAAAGTGGCTACTCTACCACGCCTAGTTGGCTTAGATCTTTTTTCAGTTTCTTTTTGGAGTCTAGTCTTCTCCTCTAACCTATCTCTCATATAGTTAACGAATTGGGTGGAAGAGTTTTGAGGTGTATGTTTTTTACTAGTTCTAGATACAGGTGTCGCGCCCTTCTTAGGAACAAGATCAGTTGAACTCCCCTTTCCCCCTCCTGGGCCGTAATGACGCTTGAGCCAAGGGGTTTTGATTCCTGGCCTATCCTGATTTCCCCTAGCCTCCACATCGGACGCTTTGTACCACTCAGCATCATGTTTCTTGGGTGCTGCTTCAGAAATCCCAAGTCTCTTTTTTTTATCTGCCTCCCAAGTTGAGGCAGGAGTCCATGGCCTAGACCCAACTTTAAACTTCGGTTTAGGCTTATCAGACCTAACCCTAGGCTTTAACTCTTCTTTAAGAAGAGTAGTAAAGTTCTTAACCTTTTGAGCTTCTGGGTATACTGTATCAATGATCTCTTGGATTTGGGTAGACTCAGTAAGACCAGGAAAAGCTCCCCTAGTTGAAGGGTCTGCTACTATATCCCAAGTGATTAACTTAAAGTCTTCGTTAACATATCTATTACCATCCAACTCTTCCGTAACCGTACCCATTCCACGGGAAGAGATTCCAATCTTCACACCACCTTCAATAAGAGCTTGTGCAACTTTACCAGCAGGGGTATTAAGGATTTCAGCTTCTCCAATAACTTCGTTGCCTTTCATGTTGAGACCAGTAATAAGGTGAGATACATTAGAAAGTTTAACTGAGTCATGTTGTGGGTGATCTAATTCTCCCATCAACCTTCTCTCATTCATAGCAGTAGCAAGCTTAGTAACTTCCCTTTCTAATAAGGGTCTACGATAAATCCTTTTGTTATTATTGGCCTCATCTGCTCTTTGAAATATTCCACGAACCTTCATAGGGCCAGTGCCAGCCTTACCTTCATTTATAACCTGTAACTGCTCAATAATAAATACATCTTCTAGTAATTTCATTTTTGTCCTCTTCCTGTATGTGTTTTCTTTTGATATTTTTTGCCCTTACGAGCTTCTCTTCTAGCTTTAGCGGAAAGCTTCTTAGCCTTCTTACCAGTGTATTTATACCCCACCCTTGCAGCATGATCTTTTACAGAACCCCAGTCGGCACTTGGAGTTGCACTTCCTGGCGTAAACCCTTTTGCTATTCTTCCACTTACCACCGACTTAGAATCAGTTCCACCGTGAGTTCTTTTAGATACTACATACAATCTTCTAGATCCTTGTGTAGAAAATATATGCCCAGGTCCCTTCGCCGCTAATGCTTTCTTTATCGTACCGTACACCTTCACTCTAGATTTAATTGCTAAATCACCACTAGTTCCTTTAGTTTTGTAGCCACCTCTCCCAGAAGGGTAGCGACCACTTTTCTTTTCATTTAGAGGTGCGTTTAATAATTTTAGAGCGTTTATTGCGTCCACGATATTTTCCTGTTACATTCTCCGTAGAATAACCAGTACCTATAGACTGAGTAGTAGTCATTCCCATCCCAGCCATTTCAGAAACGAGTGAAGAGAGTTTATTGATAGTCTCAACTAACTCTTCTTTAAGACTTACGATTTTTTCTTGAAGAAGTTCTTGCTCTGTAAGAATAGGGGCGTTAACTTGTCTTCTAGTAGAGGTTTTAGATAATCCAAAAGATTCATTAAGAACTTTATCTACCATAGAGTCAGTTACTTGTACTTCAGATATATCAACCTCTGATACAGGTAATTCTGTAGGACGAGCAACCTCAGGAGATTGCACCTTCTTAGAGATCTTACCAGAGTCCATCAGAGACATAGCAAAGTCCCCAATGCCCATTCCTGACTCTTCTAACTTACCCATTACTCGTCGTCTTCGTCAACAGCTTCAACAATAAGACCAGCTTCGGAAAGAACACCAAGAATTTCATCAGCGTTCTCAATAATGAAAGACTCTTCAACTTGCTCAGAAATGAGACCAGCTTCTGAGAAAACTTCCATCATATTAGCAGCATGTTCTTGAAGGGCTTCATCGGTAAGCTCGTACTCACCAAAATCAGCTTCACACAGAGGGCAGCAGTTGCTTTCCTCAGTAATACCTTCAGGAGAGTTATTCTCATTATCATAAGCACTCTTACCAACTTCCTTAGCACCTTCAACGGCAGGACCACCACCAGTCTTCTTACCTTCATCAACACGAATACCAGCCTTGTCCCAACCACGGGATTCTAAAAGCTGATTAACAAAATCATTACTTACTTTATCCATTGTTTTATTCTCCAAAAATGGGTTTAGACATTACTGCCTATTGTATCTATTATATATAGGGAAAGAAAGCCCCTTTTTTTTAAATTTAGTTGTGCCATTATTAGAATAGGAAGTTTGAGAATGGCACAGTAGGTATATTTATAAGTTTAAGGTAGCTAGTCATAGACCCAGACTCATTAGCCACTTTAAATGGATACCCTTTAAATCCAGTACCTGTCAAACCAGTTACAAGAAGGGGGAATTCGGGATTATCATAAGAAGGAGCAAAGAAGTCTTGCCAACTCTCCGTAGTACCTAGCCCTGATATACGCCCAAACCCACTAAGATCTCTAATTTCTCCAAAAGAAGGAAATCCTTTAGCAATTAATCCCCCAAAAGATGCGGTAATAGCGGGATTATTAGTATTAGGAACACCAAAAGGATCTACTAGAGGGAAGGGTAATGTCCTCACTGCTAAATCTATATCAGGAACTTTAAATTTATCCGCATCCGTAACTTCTTCAAACTCTAATGTAGCGGTAATGCTAGTTCCCCACTCCTCAAAATCGTAAAAATTTAAGAGCCTAAAGAGTTTATTTTTAGATGAATTTTTAATAACATAAAACATACCTGGATTTACGGAGGTAAACTGAAAGAATGTTATTGGAGAATAACCCCAACTAGTAATTGCAGCAGGAGAGGGTTTAGGATTGTTAACTGTAGCACCCTCAATTCTAATCTTAGCCACGAAATCAGCCCACACATCGGGAGAAGCAGTAATAGTTTCTGCACCACAGCCCCTATCATCATTAAACCTATGTATAGGGAGACCCCCTACGAAAACAGTATCAGATCCAGTAGTAGGCCCAGGTATTCCAGGGGGGTTCGATCCAGCAGGGTATAAAGGGGATCTCCCCAAAGGGTGCGTATCAAATCCATCCCCTGCTGGGGTAAGGTTGTCTTGCCATAACCCACACGGACCCGTAGCACCGTCCCCAATGCCATCTGAGACAGCTACGGCGCGGCTGTTGACGAATACCGTAGAGTCGATCCCCTTCCCGTCTTGCCCAATAGGGGCTCCACCGTGATCACATGTATCAAATTCTCTTGCTACTTGTGGCATTTTAATCCAGGGGGGTAGGTGGAATAGGAGTATGGTTAGGTTTTACTTCTAACCATTTTATATCATCGTACACAGATTCTGTAGGATCGCCTCCTGCTAACCAATTCCTAGATCTATACTCTTTGATTTTAGGATAATGGGCATTTACTACCTTGCTAGAGGAAGGGTTGCCCATACTTAAAAGAGATTTAAAACTCTCAAAATTTCTACATTCTTTATGTAAGAACTTCATTTGAGGAATGTCCATCCTATCATAAATTTCATACCAGTTAATGGTATTGTTGGCAGGAAGTTGATAATCAGCTTTTAGCTCTTGGGCTATTTTATACACCTGTCTTTCTCCCCAAGCTATGCGCTCTGTAGGCTGCTCTCCTGAGTAGAATAAGGATTGATCCTTTATATCTTGAGTATTCATAGAATATTTAAGGGATTGATAGTTATCTTTACTCGGATCTATACCCCTAGCAGGATAAGCTAACTCTTCTTGTAAGAATACGGGATGCCAAGTATCTATTCTATCTGGATTAGGGTTCATAACAATATCCACTTCTCTTACACCATAAGAGGTAGACTTAGATATATTATTAGTTACTACAGTAGAGGTCATATCAGAAGGATATATGGCTATAACCTGAGGGACTCTTCTAGGGATTACTGGTATGAATAAGTTTTGTGTATCCTCCTCATCAAAGAGATCTAACACGAAGTCTTTAAAGGTAAGTTCAAGAATACCCTTATTTTCAATATAACTAAAGAAAGGATCATTTACATCTAAGTAAACTTCTAAGCAAGGAAATGCAGCACCAGACCCCGCAGTACTTACTGTAGAATTTTTAGCCTCCGCAGTATGCTCCCATTTATAAGTAGCTTTGGATCTAGCCACAAAAGGGTTTCTCCTTTCTAAATCAGTAATAGTATCTGGTTGGAGTGCTAGAAAATATATATTCTTTCTAGCATTAGTTAGTCCGTACCGCTCATCTACCCTATCAATCTGATCAGTAGTAGCCTTAAGATTAAAGTCGTACTCATCACCAAGTAAATACATTAACTTTTGAAGAGTTTCTATACTAAGAATCCCAGCACGATCCCGTAAACTTTGAATAGGGATAGCTCCCGTACTACCATCACTTAAAGTAATGTGTTGAAGATCTCCATTACTTAATGTGAGGGTTCCACTGCCAGCCAAAGTAATAGTGTCTGATATAGAGTAATAGAAAGGAGTGGTAACTCCTTCTGTGGTAGTGATTGGAAGATACTTTTGTAGATCGGGGGCCAAAGTCTTCCATGTACGCATCCTTTCAGATACTCTCACCTCACTATAACTATCAGGATTTAAAGGCCAGATATGCTTAGTAGCTAACTCAATGGCTGCTGCTTCATTTCCTATAGTATTTAAATTAAGTAAAGGGGTATACTTTCTAGTATCCTTATATTCTGGAGCATCTTGAACGCTAATTATCCTATCCAACAATTCATTTAATTGTTGGAGGTTAAAGGTATCTAATCTATTAGATATAATCAATCCTCTAATAGTACTTAAAAACATTTTCTTTAGAGGTTTACCTGTAGCTGCTCTAGCTAAGTTTAACTTTAAAATAATATGATTATGTATACTCTTTTCTATATTCTTATCACTTAAATCACTAAATGGATTATCACTAAATCTAATTGTCTTATTATTAATATCTGTTGTGGCTTTTATACCTACATGAATCCTATGCTTGAATAAATCTTCTCTAAGATCTCCTCTTAGTACAGGAACAAACCCAGGGGTATTCTTTACCTTAATATTGCTTATATGTTTTTCAAAAATAGGATTGCCTTTATCGGATGCATAAATTCTTTCATAAGCTTTCTTGCCCCCATAAAATCCATACCCTTCCTCAGGGGGAGGGGGACCCCCCCCTCCAGTTAGACCACATTCGTTATCACAATCATTGGAGTCATACAGATCACCGTCGGGGTGCTCGTGGCAATTATAGCACTTGTCGTCACAATCTGGGTCTATGTAATAAGTGCCTGGACTACAAACACATTCCCAGTCTCCAGCAAGGTCCTTAGTTGCGGTACATCCATCATCCTCCTGACACTTATTAACCGTTTCGTTGCTCTCTACGCATACCTCCATCCTAAGAGGCTCCATTATCTCCTCACACTCATAACAATTTGTTTCTTTAGTACATGAGTGACATGGGGGTGGGGTATCATCAGTACAGGCTGACTCACATAGTGCCTCAGTGTCAGCTTTATCATCTTCGGATGCTATAGGAAAATAATAGTCACTAGCTTTATAAGCGTCATAAAATTCCTGACAAGTTAATGTAGGATAACCATTAAGGGCAAAAACCTTAGTCTCGTCGTCATATAAACACTTACCAAATCCACCCGTTCCTTGCTCCAGACCAGAAGGATCACATGTTCTACAGTCGGTACTAGTATTATCTGTAGCTAATGCTAATTCACACCCAACAAAACCTGAACACTCACACCCAGACTCCAAACAATCGGGCTGTAACTTGAAGCAACTATCCTCGTAACCCTCTTCTAGCTCACAGCTTTCGTCGTCAGAATCCCATACTAATGGACAGGCAGGGGGGTCCTGTTCGCAGTCTCCGTAGAATTCGGTATCCTCCCCATCTTCATTTTTACACAGGTATCCATTCCCACATTTAATACAATCTGCTTCACACGTTGGTTTATCTATGTAATACGGGCCAGTTCCATTGTATACTCCTTCCACATTACAGTTAGGGGGGTCACCACCAGCGTCACAATAATCACCGTCTGCATTAGATAAAGTTACTGCGCTGCAACACTCTTCACCGCCAGTACTACCTCCCGTACCTGTGTAATCACACTCCTCAGATTCGGGGTCACATTCAAAAGCTGGGCATGTAAGCACCTTAATACACTCATCTGCATCTTCACAGTCCGACTCTTTTTGGTAATGCAAAATACCATTCACATCGCAACTTTGAGGATTAGCGGGATTGTCATAACAAGTGACTTCGTCAGCGTCAAAAAAATTAGGACAATCCGCAAAAGTTACAGAACTACCCTTACACTCTCCCTTTTCCTGCCCACCCCCAGGTTCGCACCCTACAGTCTCACAGATAAACGAGGGGCAAGTTGCCGCAACACAGTTTCCAGGCCCCGCTGGGGGCGCATCAGCAGCCATACAAGCGGCATTGTCTATATACGAGCCATCACAAGGCCATTGTATATCACCACACCCTGGAGCCTTTGTCTTACCACACATCCCCGCTCTATACAGATCATAATCCGTACCCAAAGGCCACGGGTCACACGATCCAGTAGGCAAACCTAAACATTTGGACCCCGCACACGATACTTTAGGCCCTTCACAAGTAACCTCACATCTGGGATCTCCCATCGAGGAGCAAGCAAGTCCCGCCCCGCCAGGATCGGCTACACACTCCGCATTCCCGTTTTCACAATCTATAGGTTCATCAAAACTAAAAGTACAGTTAGTTTCATTATCCCAATCTAAAGTGTCTGGAGTTACACAACCATAATAGGTTATAAACCCAGTACAATCCTCACCATCATCATCATCATCTTTAGGTCCACCATCTCCACTACCTCCTGGGGGACCATCACCAGGGGGCAAATCACCAGGGTCCTGTAGCCAGCAAGTTATAAAATTTGCCATAACTTAATTATAGTTAAGTGGTAAGAGTAATAGTTGAATTAGTACCAGAATCCATTTTAGTATTTGATACATATGTTTCTGGATATCCAATAACTTCGAAATGTACAGTAGGATAGGTACACCATTGTCCTCTAATCATAGGATCATTAGCCATGTTTAACCAAGACGCCGTTTTAGAACTACCTTCTTTTTGTGGAATCATGCCATTTTCATTAGTAACAAAGACTCTACTCCATTGGGTATTGGTCCTTCTTTGCCTAGGAGAAGATCCAACAGTATCATAGGATCCTGGGCCATTCTCACCTGTACCCCTAAAAGGGTCTCCATTATTCCACACACATACAATGTTAAAATGGTCCGTATACTTTTCTATATATAACCCATGTGGGTTTGTCCAATTTGCCTGATCAGCAGACCTAGAATGATTATTGAAGTGAGCATCGGAATCGGCCAAAGCACAGTTAACTAGACTTAATCTTACATGGTAATCTTTCATCCAAGATACCACATTAGTTGAATCTAGGTCAATACGCTTCCTTATCATCATAGCCATACATCCTGCATAAGCTCCATATCCGTTAGTGTCAATCCATACAGGATAATCTACATGACCCCCATAGACAGAATTAAAAGAAGCGTCCTTAGATAAGGGATATGTTGATCTATTACCTTGATTGTAGTAAAAAAAGAATCTATCATTCCTGTACAGACCAGGAGCCGCCTTTTGCGCTTGAGCCCAATCAGGGGAATCCCAATCAGGATACTGAGGAATAATTCCAGGTAAATCAGCAGGATATAATCCTGAGTTTTTTAAATGCGTGGTAATAAGAGCGGGTGTAGTTAAATCCGTTAATGGGTTATTACCCGCTTGGGCGTCTTGATCCGCATCTAACCTAGCCAACACTCCTTCAGGACCATATTTAATTCCTCCAAATACATAACCACTACCAACGGGCCTTGGGTACTCTGGGGGGGTCGGTTGGCTCGCAAGAACATAATCTCTTAACTTTTTAGTATTATCCGCTAATTGATACTTACTAACCACGGGGTTGGCTAATGAAGTAGGGGGATTAGCGGCTGCTAAACCAGCCCGTTCGTTATAAGTTAATTCAGCAGTACGGAAGAAGGGTCTAATATCAAAAATGTCAGACCTCTCTATAGTATCCTTCCCTTTCTTAGTAAAAATGTAAGCAATAGGAAGGACTGACTGACCAACTAATTGAAGGTTAGTTTTGGAAACCCCGTCCGTTATATAAGGAGCAGCATTAAGAAGGTCATCTGGACTAGGGAAGTTTCCGAAAGTATTGTTTACGCCTATACTAGTTTGATTAAGATCAGATATAACAGAGGCAGTCTGCATATTATTATCCTCATCAAATCCACCTGAAGAGTCGAAATAATTAGCAGGATTTTCTTTACCCGCAGCATACGGTATAGTAGAATTAAAGAAAGCGTCATCTATTGTCTGACCATTAAAACTTCCTTTACCGTTTAAGGAAATAACTCCAGCCCCCTTAACTAACCCTAATTGAGGAGAGAGAATCTGACTTACTGTAGTTCCATTGGGTCTAAGAATAGTAGTTGAAGCCGCATCAATCGGTTTAGTATAAACAAATAATAAATCTACACGAACTGCTGGTACATAATTAGTTGTATTTGAATAATCATTGTCCTCAAACGCAGGAACACTAATAGATAATTCATTAACAACATCTACTACAGAAGTCCTAAAAGGTGCCCCATAAACTCTAGTAAACTCTACCGCTAATTGTTGTAAGTCTACCTCACTATCTGGGCTACCCCCATAGTTTTTAACAGTAGTTCCTTGCTTCCATAGAGCTAGTTTAATATGTTGTAAATCATAAACAACCCCATTAGCAGTTCGCTTATTTTGAATAAAACTTGTATAGTTATTTGTCCACTGTAAATTGTATAATGCTCCTGGGGCGGTTACATTATGTTGAACAAAATCGTAAAGACCGTTATCGCCCAATAAATTAGTAGTTATTGTACCAGCTAAAGACTTTAATGTTACGTCTGGGGTAGTAATTTCTATTTCATTAAGGGGGTTTGCATCTACTGTAGCTAAAGCTTTTAAAGCTAAAGTAGAAATACCAGTATTATAAGCATCATTAACTCTACCAGTAAATCTACCAGGAGAGATCTTTACAACTCTACTATCTCCAGTAGCATCAGGTTTTAGTTCAGAGAACTCTGCTCTACCAACAGAATCAAAGACTTCCTCAGACCCTACTTGATCTTTTAGCCACAACATACTCTCTTGGAGTTGTTGTATAGGAATGTTATCTACTTCCCAATAATAAGGATCATTAGCTTTAAAGAGCCTGATTGGGTCCGTAAATTGATGGGAGCTTGGCCTATAGCTTTTTTGTCCTGCCCCCTGGCCGTCTGCATAAAAATCATCATTATGTGTCATTACATTTCCCTCTCAACATCAAATATATTGGTAGAAGTAAAGCCCATCCCAAAACCACTTGCATCCCCAGGGAAACTTTCTCCATTTTGATAAGTTTGAGCTTTGTATATACTAACTAATCGTTTTCTCCCACTAAAACTAGTATTACAGTGTTTAGCATTATTAAAGGTATTAGAAAATGATTCATCTAGTAATACATTAATATTACTATTGTTAGGGAGCATTGGATTATAATTAGTATAGCCCATACCAGAATACTCAGTACTCGCACTTAAAGGTATTGATATAGAGGCTGGGAAATAAAAACCACTAGTACTAGCAGAATTAATCTCATGTCCAGTAGTAGCATTAATAGGAGTAAGCAAATTAGGATAAGTAGCACTTAATATAGCTACAGAAGAGGTTTGCCCAGAAAGAGCATAGCCTTGTGCTAAGTGTTGGTAAGGTCTAGTATCATTTGCACTGGCCCCAAAATAAGATAATACTTTAGCTTCAGGGTTAACTGGGAAGAATAATCTGAAAGGCCCCCTATTTTCATACGAATTAGGTCCATAAGTATTTGCATCTCCTGTACGGGCAATTTGTATAGTTTGCATAACTACACCCTTGATATTTCCAGCAGATACAGACACACCGCTTCCATAATGATCAAGAACGGAAAGTGTTCCTGTGTCTGGGGTACCTGAGAAAGCTCCATACAACACACAACTAGGATCATAAGGAGGAGTATTCTCTAAAATCCCACTAGAGTAAAAGGATCTGGGTCCTGTATAACCAGCTAATGAAGGGTATGTCCCACTAACCGTAGCATAAGATGCATTAAGTCTGGAAGAATCTTGGATATTCCAAATCTGTAGATCATTACATCCCGCTATACTGGCAGACGGATCAAAGAAAGAACCATCAGTGTTAGCCTGTCCTGCTGGGAAATGAACATTTCTAACAAAAATCTCACTATCTCCTGTAGCTCTAACACATACTCCACCTCTAGTAGCACCATCCCTAAACTCACTAGCAATACCTACAGTACTATATGGGTTATCGTATAACACCCTATTACATGACAAGGTAGAATCATATGCATACGCTTCAGGCCACTGAGTAGGAACATAAAGACTATTAAAATTAGCACCTAAGGTAGACTTAGCCATAATTCCATCCACAGGATTGGGGTAAAACTGTAATGCCCCTCCCTGACATAAAGAAGATGCTATACCTTCAACATTATCCAATCCCATAGGAGTATAATCTGCACTAGCGGTAGTAATTTCAGGCCAAAAATTAGGGAAATAACCTAAATCTTCAAATCTAAGTTGAGAATTATTGCTGGCTACTGCACAAGCTCTAGTAGCATGTATATCTAAACAAGTATTAGACGATAATCCCATTCTTCCCCAACCAGACCCATCATAACTATCGTCATCTTCGGACAACACTGGACAAGTCTTTATTACTGAATTATTGTCAGCAAAAATCCCTATTCCATATTGAGCGATGCCAGTGGGTCCTGTAATATAAATAGTAGAATTATTTACAGCAGCTATCCCACTACACTTCTGCTGTCCTTGATAGGATGTTCCCCCAATTATATAAGTACTACCTGTACCGTTGGTGTTCCCATACCCTATAAGCTTACAAGTTCCCCCATCATTAACTTGAATACCTAATCCTTTTACAAAACTAGTAGCACCATTAGTGTTAACAGTTCTGAGGGTAGTGGCTGGCATAACTGCTCTAGAGTTATTAATAGAGATTGAAGGTATCTGACTCGCTGAACCTATCTTTTGATCGCTACCAAACGAAAAATTATATTCAATCATACTGTAAGCGTCTGCTAAAGCACTATCAGTTAGTTTATAACTAGATAAATCCGTAGGGTAGTCTGGGCCATAGTAAGAGCCTTCTTTTAGAAGAAGATGCCTTCTATTTTTTGTAAACATACCCAAACGAGAAAATGGAATATCAGTAGCGGCAGCGTTATAAATAGTAGCATTAGCACTTCTAATTCTCTTTTCAAAATCCGTGTTAAGAATAAATTTAGATGCAGTAAGATCTACGCCTTCACGCTCCCCAAACTCAATCATAAACCTTCCATACCGAAGTTCAGACCCTTTAGCTTTTACATTAACTTCATTATTATAGATGTCAGAGAGACCTTTTATATCGTACTCAGAAGAGTCTGCGTATAAACCAAAATGATTAAACCCAATCTCTAATGGCGTTACATTTCTCATATTAGTAGCTATAACTGTATCAGAATCTACTAACGCTGCGTCTAAATCCCCACCAAACAGTTTAGAGTTAGACATATGTATTCCATAAGTATGGAAGAAGGAACCTAAACAAGCGGCTGTTCCAATAGCGTAGCTGGCATCCGTTTTGTATTCAACCTCGCTATTATTTATTTTAAATCCATAAGATTTATAAGATTGTAAAGATCTAGAGGCAGTGTCGTAGTTACGAATAGCTAAATTTCTTCTTCTAAGTTTTACTTTAGAGTTATTAATTTCATATCCTGCATAAGTACATCGAGTAGCACCGCAATCTTCAATAGAAACATTATTACAATTATAAACCCCTATACCAACCTCGGTAGAGTACGCTCCTGCAACATCATCATATCCATCCACGATAAATCCCCGTACATAAATAGGCCCATCACTATTTTCTACCTTAATATGCGATAATCTATTAGCAGTAGTTATGCCATTAAGAAGTTGATAATCAGCTTGGGGTCGAGGCCTCATCAAAGCACTGCTGTCAGTAGGATCGTAACAAGAAACATCTAGGGTGTCTATAGTGGAATCCACTACCCCAAGAGCAGCAGAACCCGTCCTCATTAATGGAGTCAGTTTTATAGTGTTCGCATTAATTAAATACGGAACATTATTACCTATTCCCACAAAACCATATCCAGGTTTAGAAGGGGAAGTACCTGTTGCGCTACATTGTGAAGTAGCGAAAACTAGATTTCTAGAAAATCCATTAACTCCGACCGCAGGAAATAATCCCCCAGTATTAGCCGAAAATGCTAATGCACTTGATTCTGTATAATACTTAATGGGACCAACCCCCGAAAATTGAGCAGGAGTATGATCATAGGAATCAGCAAACCTTTTATCGTACACACTAACAAAAGATGTTGTAACAGTATTACCAGAAAGCTCAGACCACTCAGCTAATGGAGCAAATCCCCTATTAATAATCTCTAAAGCTCCATCCTCCTCACACTTAATATTATTAAGATCAAGAGAACCTATATCCCCCGAAACAGCCACTTCAATCAAAGTGGGCATTCTAATTATCTCTGGGAGAGCCTCTACAGCAGCAGACAGAGAGGTAAACACATTGGAACTAGAGGCTAGATCAGTCGGAACAGTAGAAGATACCAATAAAGCCATAGAGGGGACAGCAGAAAGGGGATACCCAAACTTCTCCCACAAGTAATGAGTTCTTTCCTCCAGGTCATATAGGGGTAAGTTATCTTGTTCCCAATTATAGAAAGAAGAGGTATCGTGCTTGGTTACAAAGGGGTTCCAATAATTGAATATAGTTACTCCCCCAGAAAGTGTGTATAAGTCGTTTGAATTAAAAGCCATTAGAACTGCAATGTCCAGCGAAAGATGAGACTAAACTCGCTAGTCTTGGTTATTTCCGAAAACGGTCTGTATGCCACTAAAATTGGGTTGGGGGTATCATTCCCCCTAGGATTTCGCATATATAACCCAACTTCATTAATATATTTACCATTAAGAGTATTTCTATCTAGTACTAAAGTATACCTAACAGAAGTAGTTGTCACTTTATTTATATTACTAAACATAATTCGTGCAAAAGGTCTGGTGCCTAATAAAATACGTCCAGCCTCTATAGGATTATACGAATCTATAATTAAATTACTATTAGCACCCCAACTTGCTGCTTTTAGTACAGGAGCTTGTAGTTTATAAGTAGAAACTCCGTAATCATTATAATCGCCCCCAGACCCCACTAAAAAATGTCTGATTTGGAAATCAACTACACTAGTTCCACCAGAAGTAGCAAATAAATGAGACAATCCTACCCCCATACCAGAAGTAATTATGTTTTGTTCATCAAAATGCAACTCCTCAGATCCGTCCTCATATCTTTTGAAGATTTGCAGATGCCCTGTGGGCTTCATTGGCTGTATTTTACTCATTATATTATTTATACCTTTACTTTGATTATGCTATATTTCCTAAGAAGAAGTACACCCCTCGGACGCGCCAGACTGCTCTGTGTAAGAGACTGAAGTATCCATAAAAGATAGCTCCCAATCAATTATATACGAAAATTCAGAGGTTTTACTAATATCACAAGGAAGAAACTTATAGGCTGCTAAAAATGGGGCGTCTCTACCTGTAGCTCCGCTTGGATTTTTAAGAAATAATCCTACCTCTCTAATTGTTTGAGAATTTGCTAAAGCCTCATCTACAACTAACCTCACATTAGTGATATTATCTAAATGGTTAGTAGTATATTCGTCTGGTATGTCTACAAAATCTTGTGGATAAGTTAAGTAGTAAGAAGCCTCCCCATGAACATGCTGGTTGGCTTGTGGCTCTGCATTATAATCCCATTGCTGAAATCCTATATAAGCTGCTGATCTAGGAATTTTCTCTATAACATATTCTCCAACTACGTCAGTCCCATCTATCTCCTTAACACTTGAAACTACAGGATAGGTAAAGGGTACTAATCCCTGTCCTACTAGTTCTGTTCCGTTAGCATAAGCATGGTAATTATTAATCATGTTATCTGATGCGCTAACCCAGCTTACGGAAGCTCTATAAAAATTACCACTTGGACCAAAACCTACATTAGGGGTATCCATATAACTAGCCCCAGGACCAGTTTCAGAAGAATAACTATTTAGATGATCTGCATAAGTATATACAGCCCCATACTTGTTGTAAATATTACCTGACACTACTCCGTACTCAGCCTTCGACTCAGCCGCATTATTAGGGAAACCATAAACATCCTTAAATTCTTGGACTGCGGAGGCGTCCCCTTTAGCTGCCGCATATTGCTCCCACCCACTAGATACATCTAATATTCTAGGGGTATAGGTGACGTTAACATTATCATAATCATACCTATATAAAAAAGTATTTCTATTTTGCCCAGCGTGGGTAGCTATTAAGTTCATCGCAAATCTATTAAATATCTGAACTCGCCCAGTTAAAGTAGTAGATGGAAGCTCTGGGCTTCCAGAAGTATAATGAACCCCTGCATAATAATTAGATAAGGTTTGATTTTTTCTTAATTTAGAAAATATCACCATCTCCTCCCCTTTTTGGTGTTCCGCAGTGTTACCATTATAAACATACCCAAAATGAGCCCTTATACAAGTAGCTGCAAAAGCAGTTTTACCTAACGAAGTTTCTAAGTACCTCTCAGGGGTGTAAGCCATTCTCCATGTGGGTGCGGCGAAGTCTGGCCCAGACATAGAGTAGTCCTGCAAGCTTGACATGGGGGCTACACCGTAATTTTCGGGCCGTCCAACCCAAATATCAGCACACCCTGCTACATAAATACTTGAAAGAAGTAGAGTACCGCTCTTCCCAGGAGTATACCCTAGTGGGGCGAGCGCAAAAGTATTGGAATATTCATTACGGACTGTTCTTGCATCTGGAGGCTGAACAAAATTATCAATAACTTTAGTGGTTCCTGTACCTGATGGGTAAATAGATCCCATAACATAAGTATCTTTAGGGGCTACACCAAAAATACTGTCTCTCCCATATTGAGAAATAGTAAGAGGACTTTTAAGAGTCCAAAAGTAAGATTTAAGGGCTGAAGAAGTTACATCTGCTGAAATATCATAAGTACTTAAGTCGTATTTTTGATTGCCTAATTGATAATAACTAAATTTATAATCATTTATATCTTGTGAGCCCGTGCCAGTAAGAACATTCACGACAGCATGTTTTATCCCTTCTGTTAATTGATTCTCGTCTTCAAATATAACCTCTTCCTGACCAGTGGATTTACTAACCTTCTTTATTTTAACCTTACCTATCATATGAACTTCACCTTCCAATACAAGTCTAGATTTTTATAATTAGTGAATATACCTGCTGAAGTTCCAAACCCTTCATTCTTCATTATATTATCAGTAAGAACTTTTTTACTATAAAGTTTATATCTCCTATAGGGATCCCATGGGTGATTTTTATTAGGCGCAGCCTCGCTATCCTTAGTCTGTGCATCAATAGTAGCTCTATCTGCCCCCGCTCCCACAAACGGATACCTATACAAAGTATCTTCTATAGTATCATCTGCTCTTATCTTCTTCAAATCAAACCCCCACAAACCTATAACATCTACACCACCGAAAAGATTTAATAGCACCGAATCACTATTTAAAGTAACCCCATCTACACCTACTGGTGGTGATATGAAATCAAAGTCAGAATTCCCTGACATATTTATTTGTCTTAAATGATAAGTTACTTCCCCTGTGGAAGAAAAGTCGAGATGTATCTGACTTTGCATTACATTGCGCCTCCACCCACACCCAGGAACCCAATTAGCAGCGGTATCATTGGTGTCTCCTGGCCCCGCAGAAATAGCATAATTTAATACAGGTATAAACCCATCCATGTCAGGAGTAGATGCTTTATTAAAATTAGTAAGCCAACCACCAGACAAAGATACGCTAGACAAAGGAGAAGCATATCCATTTTCATCATAGGCTGAAACATAATGAACCCAATTTGTTACCTGGATTTTAGTAGAGTCGTTTTGATCATTTGTACCCAGACTCCCAGAAGGAACCCAATTATTCCTAGAGGAAAACGCTCCAACATAAGTTAAATGTCTTCCAAAATAAGGTTTGTAATTCTTGGCATATTGCCAAGAATTATCATACTTGTCTACTCTTAACCTATCCCACATATGCTGACAATCAGATATCTGTCCCTTAGTTATCTGAACATTAAATGCTTCTTCGACAGGTGTACGGGCTCCTGGGGTAAGTTCCCTATCTTCTGGGTTAGCTGTGGGTATAAGTTCATTTTTAGATGGGATATACGCTGATACTCCTTTATCTAAGGTTTCATCATATATCCCGCTAAGAGTGGGTCCCCCAGAGTCGGAAACCACATAATAGTTTATAGCTGCGCTTCCATCTACATCCGTACCGTAAGGAGGTGTAGAATTAAGTCTTGAATATTTTAGCAAACCATCTCTCGGAGACAAAGCACTAGTTTCCACATAATTTGTTGGGTGTATCCCTAACTCTAGTTGGGGTCTAGATACAAATATAGATCCCGCTTTTCCCGTAGCCTTATAACTTTTTCCAACAAGATGCTCACCTAATGGGCCTAAAGATGGGTATATATAAACTATAGTTTTGGCACTATCCCCACCACTATCATACTTAGAGTAGACAAACGCTCTATACCATCCACCACCTAAACTTTTTATTCCCCCTAAATTTTGGCCGAAATTGTACCCAGTATCCCTATTGAATACTGTTGGTATGCCACTCTCATCCCACTCAAAAAACATTCCGCTTGCAGCACCGTTACCACTAATAGCTAGTTGGGTGTAGCCTCGATACTCACCATTAGGACCAGAAGACACTTGGATTGGTGGATTAGCAGTATTCATTTTCATATCTATAGAAAATACAAAATCTGTTGCGCTAAAATAAGAAGACGCATAAGCACCAGCCCAGGAGTCGTCATATAAAATCTCTTGTGATAAACTTCCCCCAGAAGTAATAGTGTCTAGTAAAAATGCACTAGACTCGTAATCAACAGTTTCTATATCTACGGCACTGGCTGGCTCAAGATTAGTTCTACTCCAAATAGAAGCAAAAGGAGATAACCCGTAAATTGCCTTAGTCAGGTCCTTAGAATAGTGAAGTAAGTTAGTTGTACTATAAGCATGAAGATTCTTTTTAAACTGATCCTTAGCTTTAGACATAGAAAAAGCATTTATGATATAATTTTCTGGATTTAAGTAATCACCACTCTCAGTAGATGAAACTATAGAAGACGGAAGGGTTAACATATCTACAATATTTTCAGAGAATCCAACCGTAGTCATGTTCTCCCCCTGGTAAAGAAGGTCTTTCTTACCATCATCTGTAGTACCGTATATTTCTACTATACCTTTCATTAGTTTTCCACATTTATCCTTGTGTATTGTCTAGCATCAGTTTCGAAAGTAGCATAGCCCCCAGTCTGACCCCACATAGGAGCATCTCTATAATTCAATCTGCTACCGCCCTCTGGTCCAAACTCTGCTGCGCTAATAGCTTTATTCCTAGCTCCCATCTCTGCTTGTAGTCTTTTGAATTCTCTAAGTATTATCAAAACCTCTTCAGGATCTAAAGACACATATAATGTCTCATTTACAGATATATTAGAACCTTTAGTTTTCCCTACTATTGTTATAGACGAAGGAGACTCAACGGATGAAGAATTTAGTGTAAATATACCATCATATAATCTAGATCCAAAATATATAGTCCTTGAGTTTTGGTCTTTTTCCCAGGAGGCATTAGTCGTCATAGAGACTTGAGAATATAGAATACCCGTTGATATAGCGGGACCAAGTACTGTAGCTATATGAGCAGTAACCTTATCTCCTCCCAAAGTAGTAATATTTCCATTAGAGTCAGCAGATAAACTTATACCAGACCCTATTAAGCCACCACTACTATCATAAAAATCTATATCATTAACAATAGGATCTTTATATTTATCGTATTTATGATAGGTAATTGGGTGCTTAATAAATGCTCTATTATATTGCCTTAAATCCTTAGTAGAAACATAATCAATTACAGAGAATAAATCAGGATCACTATTGTCATACATAAATACTTCTACTATATAATTTTGAGATGTTCTATGTATTTGATTTTCCATTTCATAATAATTTAATGGCAACTTAATCTTATTATTATATGTATTAAATATAACTGATCCCGTTCTAAAATCATCTTTTTGTAAAACTCCTATAACCTCTTTGTCAGCTTCTTCAGCAAAGCACTCCTCTAAACTTATTGAATATAGTTCTGAAAAATCCAAGGAATGGGATAAAGATTGTTTTACATAATTTATGCTCCCTTCATCTTGTATATCCTTCACTAATATTCTTCCCCACTCTCCATTAGGCATAAAAGTCCAAAACATTTTATTACCATCTAGATCAGTTTCCATCCCAGTGTGTATCCACACCCCAAAAGATCCCCCACCTAAAGTATCTGAATTTTTTCTCCCGATTAACGCATTAAGATCTAACTTATACTTTCGTTCTGGTAATATAGAATTTGTAACTTCTCCATAATCCTTTAGATTGAATCTATATCTAGGGAACTGTCCCTGAGGATCTAATACACACAATGTGTTGTGTATATTATAATTATCTCTATTGGGGGATGCTTGGTCTGA